>Ga0307991_1001672_pt1 | contig 15438 bp, 10 predicted proteins | sample EllFjometagen131_FD_203146 | JGI IMG/M metagenome (GOLD analysis project Ga0307991, IMG submission 203146) | Marine microbial communities from Ellis Fjord, Antarctic Ocean - #131 | ecosystem: Environmental > Aquatic > Marine > Unclassified | place: Southern Ocean | collected 2014-10-08
TAAAACTTGATTTTGTCATACGATAGATTTTATTGATCATCTCGTATTTGTCAATATAGCGGGTTTTTTCGCAATATAATTTTAAGGTTTTCTTTAGAATATCTTCATATTTAGAAAAATTTGCTACAAGATAATTCTCTTCTTTATAATAGATTTCTTCATAATTTTTCTCAGGAACATATGTTTCGACTTCTGTTAAATCATCAAATATTAATGGTAAATCTTGAGGTAGCAGCCAGTAGCCTGATTCTTTAATAACTGTTTTTATATTATTCTTAATAATTTTTCTACCGTCAGCAATTATCCCGAAAATAAAAGGAATATTCAATACGAATGAAAATAATTGCCTGTTTGAAAAACTGAGTTTTCTTTCCTTAAAATACGAAGCTAACTCATTGCGAAGTTCTTCTATGAGTAATTCAATAGCGCTTTTTTGTTCTTTAGATAATTTTTCCATTTTTTTAATATTTATGAAATATACAAGCCAAAATTACAAATAAAATAATATTCAAATAAAAGAATAGCTAAATAAATTAATTCAATTAATTTTGAATTTTTAAAGGCAATTATTGATGAAAAAATATTTAATTTTTCTAATAATAGTATTTTTATTTTATTCTTGTTCAGATAAGTTTAAATCAACTGATGGGAAAGATATTTTCAGGTATAATGAGTCCGCCGGAATCACATCTTTAGACCCTGCCTTTGCAAAAGATCAGGCAAACATTTGGGCAACAAATCAAATCTTTAATGGTTTAGTTCAACTTAATGATAAACTTGAAATTGAGCCATGCATTGCAAAGTACTGGGAAATTTCAGATGATGGATTAAATTACTTGTTTCATTTAAGAAATGATGTTTATTTTCACAATGATAATGTCTTTGAAAATGGCAAGGGCAGAAGGGTAGTAGCCCAAGATTTTGTATATAGTTTTAATCGTATTGTTGACACAAAAGTTGCTTCGCCCGGAGCATGGGTATTTAATAATATTAAAAATGATAGTGGCTTTTATTTCATCGCTTTAAACGATTCTACTTTAAGCATAAAGTTAAATCAACCTTTTCCTCCTTTTCTGGGAATTTTAAGCATGCAATATTGCTCTGTAGTTCCACATGAAGCAGTTGGATTTTACAAAAAAGATTTTAGAAAAAATCCTATTGGAACAGGTCCGTTTTATTTCAAAATGTGGAAAGAAGGTGTAAAGCTGATTTTATTAAAAAATGAAAATTATTTTGAAAAAGATGGTGAGCATAAACTACCTTATCTTGATGCTGTAGCTATATCTTTTATTATTGATAAACAATCTGTTTTTCTTGAATTTGTAAAAGGAAATATTGACTTTATGTCTGGTATTGATGCAAGCTATAAAGATGAATTATTAACGCGTCAGGGTAAATTAAATCCAAAGTATAAAGACAAATTTCGTTTGATAAGTCAACCATATCTTAACACAGAATATCTTGGAATTCTCGTAGATTCTTCGAGTCAAATATTGAAACAAAGTCCTTTAAAAATTAGAGCTATACGACAAGCTTTGAATTATGGTTTTGATAGGATTAAAATGATGCGTTATCTTCGAAATAATATTGGGACTCCCGCAGTTAATGGTTTTATTCCTAAAGGAATGCCCTCTTTCGATTCGAGTTTAGTGCATGGCTATTATTATTCTCCTTATAAAGCAAGAAAATTGCTGGCAGATGCAGGATTTCCTAATGGAGACAATTTGCCGGAAATAACACTTTCTACTACATCATCTTATCTTGACCTATGTAAATATATTCAAGCAGAATTGAATGAAATTGGGTTCAATGTTAAAGTAGATGTTAGTCCACCTGCAACTTTACGTGAAATGGTGGCTCAATCAAAATTGCCATTTTTTCGTGCTTCATGGATTGCCGATTATCCTGATGCAGAAAATTATCTCTCTTTGTTTTATAGTAAAAATTTCTGTCCCGAAGGACCTAATTATACTCACTTTTCAAATTCAGAATTTAATGAATTATATGAGAAAGCTCAATTAGAAGTAAACGATTCTTTGCGTTTTGTTTACTACCAAAAAATGGATAATATTATTATTGAGGAAGCTCCTGTTATTGTGCTTTATTATGACCAGGTCTTACGTTTTGTTCAGAAAAATATTAAAGGAATAGGAAGCAATCCTATGAATTTATTGACTTTGAAAAAAGTTAGAAAGAATTAATTATTTATAGGCTAAGGCTCCTACGGACTTCCTTCGGTTGTAAGGCTAAGACAAAGGCTAAGGCGAAGGATAAGGCGAAGGTTGATTGAATAATTTGTGCGAACAATATTTTTAAGTTTGTTAAATTTGGGCTTAATTACCTAACTTTGCTTTTTGAATAAAATATATATTAAATAATTTTTAAAATATGTCTCAAAAACCTTCAATACCAAAAGGAACCCGTGATTTTTCTCCTCTTGAAATGGCGAGAAGAAATATTATTTTTAGTACATTGAAAAATATTTTTCAGCTTTATGGTTATCTTCCAATTGAGACTCCTGCTATGGAAAATCTTTCAACTTTGCTTGGAAAATATGGCGAAGAAGGTGATAAACTACTTTTTAAAATTTTAAATTCAGGAGATTTTTTAAAGAAAATAAGAAATTCAAATATTGACCTTAAAAATGTTGATGCTAATAAACTTTCTCTTGATGTATCAGAAAAAGGTCTCATTTATGATCTTACCGTACCTTTTGCAAGATATGTCGTTCAGCATAGAAACGAATTAACTTTCCCTTTTAAACGTTATCAAATTCAGCCGGTGTGGAGAGCAGACAATCCTCAAAAAAGTCGTTATCGGGAATTTTCTCAATGCGATGTTGATGTTATTGGGAGCAATTCTTTATTGAATGAAGCAGAATTGTTGAAAATTATTGATGATGTTTTTCTTAAATTAGAATTAGATGTTATTATAAAAATTAATAATCGTAAAATTCTTAGCGGTATTGCTGAAAAAATTGGTGAAGCTGATAAAATTATTGATATTACTGTTGCTATTGATAAACTTGATAAAATTGGTTTAGATGGAGTTAATGAAGAATTATCAAGTAAAGGCATTAATAAAAAAGCTATTGCAGAAATACAGCCAATTATTAATCTTAGTGGTTCACCAAAAGAAAAAATTGAAATTATAAAAAAATTATTAAAAGATTCTGAAATTGGTTTGAAAGGAATCGGAGAGATAGAAGATATTTTTGAATTTGTAAATAAAATGAATATTCAATCTTTTGTAGATTTTGACCTAACATTAGCTCGTGGATTAAATTATTATACAGGAGTAATTATTGAAGTTCTTTCAAAGGATGTTAAAATAGGCAGCATATGCGGTGGTGGACGATACGACGACTTGACTGGGATTTTTGGTTTGCCCGATGTTTCAGGAGTAGGTATTTCTTTCGGTGCCGACAGGATTTATGATGTTCTCAATGAGTTGAAATTATTTCCCGAAACTGCTGAAATTTCATCACAACTTATGTTTGTTAATTTTGGAAAAGAAGAAGAAAATTTCTGCCTTCCGCTTCTTGAAAAACTTAGAAATGTAGGCATTAAATCAGAGATTTATCCTTCTTCTGCTAAGATGAAAAAACAAATGACTTACGCCAATAACAAAAACATTCCTTATGTTGCGATTGTAGGTTCACAAGAAATTGAAACTGGAAAAATTACTCTTAAAAATATGACTACCGGTGAGCAAAAACAGCTTGATTTTGATGAGTTGATTAAAGAAATTAAATAGAAGATTCATTTCAGATTTAAACTTTTTTTAAAATTATTTCCTTCACATTAAAATTTTTCTTAAAATTATTTTACAAAATAATCATTTTTGTTTTTGATAATATATTTTTATCTTTGTTACAATTTGTTATTAATTAATAAGTATAAATTTATTATTAAAACATAACCTATGAAAACAAAAAACACAATAAAGCATTTCATTTTAGTTTTTGCACTTTTCTTCAGTGTAAATCAAATCATTTTAGCTACTGGTGGTGGTTCTTGGAATTACATTATTAGCGGTCATAATGTTATTTTACCTGATACTACTAATGCAATTACTGTAAATCCTTATCTAGGATGGCCTTGGTTAGATGAGGGAATAGTAAATTTACAATGGCCATTCAACTTTTCAATATATGACAATAATTATTCAACAAATGATACAATTTCAATTAACACAAATGGTTACATCAGGTTTGATGATTTAATTTCAATATCTGCACGATACGTTCCTATACCTAATATTCAATATGGTCAATTTTTGTCCTATGGTGGTAATACCGATGGTAAATTTTCATCAAGTATGAAATATAAAGTAAGTGGATCTACTCCAAATCAAATACTAACAATTGTAATTCCTTATAACACAGATTATAATCCTACTAATAATGGAGGGTATGAGGCTGACATATTTATTAGTTTTTATGAAGTAAATAATTCTATTCTTATGCAATACAAAAACGTTGTGATTGGCTCCCCTATCCACCATGCAAATTATTTAGGGATTAATTCCGGAGATAATACTTTTTATTCCAATCTAGGTTACTTTCCAACAAATGACACTGCATTCCTTTTTACACCATCATCATCGGGTTCTGTCATGGCAAGCGGTTCGTGGAATTATATTATAACTGCTCCTTCGCAAACATTACCAGACACATCAAATTCTCTTACTTTAAATCTAAGTAGTGGATCCATGGATGATGGAATTGCATTTTTAGCATGGCCTTTCAATTTTTCTGTTTATGATAATAACTATACAACAAATGATTCAATCACAATATCAACAAATGGATTTATTCGATTTGATGGTTTGATGGCTCATGCCTCTCAAACAGGACAGATTCCATCGAGTAATTCATTATATGGACAATTTCTGTCTTATGGTGGCGACACCGATGGAGAAGTTCAAAGCCCAATAAAATATAAATCAAGTGGTACTGCTCCAAATAGAATCTTGACAATCATTATTCCTTACAATACAGATTATGATTCTACCGGTTATAAGGCAGACATATACATTAGTTTTCATGAATCGAATAAAACAATTAAAGTAATTTACAAAAACACTGTGGTTGGAACCACAAATTATGCAAATGAAATTGGGATGAATGCAGGAGATAATACTTTTTATTCTGACCTTGGCAATTTCCCAACAAGCGATACTGCATATCTTTATTCTCCTCCAACATTTGGTGCTCTTGATGCAGGAATTACACATGTTTTCATTTCAGGAAATGGAGTTGGGAATCGAACATTATCTGCAAGATTAAATTGTTATGGAACTACAACTTTGACATCTGACACTATTCAATGGTCGGTTAATTCAATGATGCAACCATATTATGCCTGGACAGGTAACTTACCTCAAACAAACAAGGATACAGTTCCGGTAGGAGTTTATAATTTTTCGACTCCTGGCCAATACACAATAAAAGCATGGACAACAAAACCTAATGGTGGAGTTGACACTGATACTTCAAATGATTCAGCAGAAATCACGGTTATTATTTTACCTTATCAAACTCTGCCTTTAAGTGAAGATTTTGAATTAGGATTTTCCAATTTTGATAATGCCATTGGAAATTATGTTGATTTTACGTTATCAACATCTTTCTTTCATTCAAAAAGTCAATGTGCACATAATGCACACACAAGTACTAACGAAAATATTTTACATGAAACAGGTCTTTTAGATTTAAGCAATTCATCGAATCCATATCTGGATTTTTATCACATAGCAAAAACTGAAGGAAATTGGGATTATTGTTATGTTGAAATTTCAACCGATGGGGGAATTTCATATACCGTTTTGCCTGACTCAGCTTATTTGGGCAATTCATTGGATTATGCAACAAAAGGATATTTTCATGAAGATTCCTATTCTATTTGGGGAACTTCAAATACCACTCCTGACAATGCTACATGGTGGAAATACGAAAAATTTGATTTAAAAGATTATAAAGTTAACAATGTCAGGATTAGGTTTAATCTCGTTTCAGATGGCTCAACAAATCGTGCCGGTTGGTTTATTGATGATATAAAAATATACGACCCTTATTATGTTAGTCTTGGGTTTGATACATCCTGGTGCACATATAGTACAATTCCTGTTTATCACTCTAACATTGGTGTTTCTTCATATATTTGGAAAAGCCTTCCTAATAATGACACTCTTGCAACTACACCATATTATATTCCAGTTGAATCAGGTACTTATGTTGTAATAATTAACACAATAAATGGAGGTTCCGGAACTGATACAATAAATATTACTTTACTTCCTTCACTAGAGCTAAAGGCATTTGGAACGACTACAATTTGTAATGGAGATTCTGCTTTAATTTATGCAACAGGAAATAATCTATTCTTCTCAGAATACATTGAAGGTTCCAGTTATAATAAAGCCTTTGAAATTTATAACGGAACAGGTTTGGATGTTGATTTAAGTAATTACCTTATCCTACAAAATACAAATGGAGGACCACTTGATGAATATGTTGACCAGTTGGCAGGAATATTATTGGCAGGCGATGTTTATGTAATTGCTCATCCAAGTGCAAATTCTTCCATTCTGGCTGTTGCTGATACAACAGATTCATATATTGCAAACTTTAACGGAGATGATATGCGTGCTCTTGCAAAAATTATTACAGATAATTCACAAACTGATACAATAACTTTTAATAGCAATATAGTTTATGTGAAAGTACTTGATTATATAGGTGAATATCCTAATGACCCGGGTGTAGGATGGAATGTTGCTGGTGAAACTAATGCTACTGTAAATCATACACTCGTAAGAAAACCTGAAGTTTATTCACCTAAGAGAAATTGGAATTTAATAGCAGGAATAGATAGCAGTAGTTCAGAATGGATTGTTTATCCCCAAGATTATTTTGTGAATCTTGGCACACATAATTATACAAATCCTAATTTTGCATATCTATGGAGTAATAATGCTACAACACAATCAATAACTGTTAATCCAAGTATTTCAACAACATATCAAGTTACTGTAACAAGTCATATAAATTGCTGGTGGAAAGATAGTGTTCAAGTTAATGTTAGTTCTCCTGTTGTTAATCTTGGTAAAGATACAATGTTTATGTATGATTCATTAAGTATATTATTAGATGCTGGAGTTGGATTTAGTTCGTACATCTGGTCGACTGGAGATACAACTCAAACAATAATAGTTACCGGAGTTGATATTACGATGTTTCCTTATTGGATAGATACTGTTAGTGTTATTGTGATTGATAGTTTCGGATGTCTAACCTCTGATACTATTATTATAAGTTTATACTATAATTCAATAAATGAGAATCAAAATGATATTAATTTTAAAATTTATCCAATTCCAACAGACAAAATAATCACTATTGAATTTGAAAATCCTGAAAGAATAAAACAACTACAAATAATTAATATGAACGGACAAATGCTTAGTTCAATCCAAGGAACATCAGAATCAAAAATTAATATTGACCTGTCTGGATATCAGAAAGGAATATATATTATTAGAATAATAAATGATAAATCAATTATAAATAAAAAAATTGTTTTAAAATAATTTTTTTATACTAATTTATCTAAAGTCCTTTATAAAACTGGACTTTTTAAGTGTTGGAACACAATGAAAGTTAAAATATATTAAATGACTCATAAAAATATATTCATATAGATTTGGATTTAACATATATTGTTATTAACTTTACACTTTATAAAAAAAAAATATTATTATGAAAAATGGTGAAATTAATATTGAAAAATTGGAAAGTGTTGCAATAAGATTTAGATCTCTTGCCCATCCAATTAGAATTACAATTATTGAAATGCTGAAAGAAAAAGAAGAAATGAATGTTACTGCAATTTATAAAATTTTAGACATTGCACAACCGGCTGCATCTCATCATTTGAATATGCTTAAAAATATGGGAATTCTTGCATCAAGAAGAGCTGGGAAAAAGACGTATTATTCTTTAAAGCAAATTTCTCTTGATAGAATCTTGAAATGTGTTGATAAATGCAATGATTTTTAATTTTTTTTATTGCAAATATAGATAGGAAAATAAACTTAAGTTATTTGTCAGAAAAGACGAATGCTTCTTAATTCCTTTTTCATTTTCAAATATCTTTTGTGTAATTTATTTTTCTGAAATTCCTTTAAAATAAGTTCTAAACGAATAATATAAGCTTTAAAGTTATTTATTCTCTTTTGTTTAATGAATTTAAGTAATTAGCTTTTTATAAACCTTATGACATAATATATATAAATTAAAATATTTACTAATGAAAAATATATTCATATATTTTTGGATTTAATATATTTTTAATACATTTACAAAAAATTAAAATTATTATGAAAAATACTGAAGTTGATATTGACAAATTGGAAAGTGTTGCAATAAGATTTAGATCTCTTGCCCATCCAATTAGAATTACAATTATTGAAATGCTGAAAGAAAAAGAAGAAATGAATGTTACTGCAATTTACAAAAAATTAGACATTGTACAACCGGCTGCATCTCATCATTTAAATATGCTTAAAAATATGGGAATTCTTGCATCAAGAAGAGCTGGGAAAAAGACTTATTATTCTTTAAAGCAAATTTCTCTTGATAGAATCTTGAAATGTGTTGATAAATGTAATGATTTTTAATTTTTTTTTGCAAATATAGATAGGAAAATAAACTTAAGTTATTTGTCAGCAATGACTAATGCTCTCTTATTCCCTTTCCTTATTCAAATATCTGATGAGTAATTTTTTATTTTTTTTACTGATTTAATATAAATACTAAACGAATAAAATAAGCTTTAAAGTTATTATGTTCTCTTAGTGTTTAATGAATTTAATTAATTGGCTTTTTATCAACCTTATGACATAATATATATAAATTAAAATATTTTTGAATTTAATATATATTTTTTAATACATTTACAAAAATTTAAAATTATTATGGGAAATACTGAAATTGATATTGATAAATTGGATAAAGTAGCTAACAGATTAAGGTCAATGGCTCATCCAATGAGAATTGCAATAATTGAATTATTGAAAGATAATCAATCAATGAACGTTACTGAAATCTACACAATATTAAATATTGAGCAACCTTCTGCATCACACCATTTGAATATGCTTAAAGATAAAGGTATTCTTGCATCAAAAAGAGTTGGAAAAAATACTTATTATTCTTTAAAGCAAGAAGCTTTAGATGAAATATTTGATTGTATAAACAGGTGTCAATAATTTTTATTCTTTATAAACCGCAAATAATAAAAAATTAACAATATAAAATTTTAATTATAAGTCGGCAAAAAAGAATGTTCTTTAGAATATTTCATCATTTGCTCGGCATAGTCTTCAGGATATTCAACTTTTATATCAACAATTTTCTCATTCTCCATAATAGGAACAAAAACAGGATTAACGAATCCTCCGTAGGGAGCAAGGTCTAATTTTTTATATCGAGCAAGGACTTCTTTATGTAATTTAGCATTAACTTTCACGGCATAAGTTTCAACCAATGTTTTACCTGCTTGATAATCGCCTTCGGATTTTATTCTTTGAACTTCGGCAAGCAATTCGGCAAACAATTCTCTTAATTTTGTGTAATCGTTAATAATAAAGAAAGTTTTATCATTTATAATTTTCTTTTCAATAACCTTATCTTTTTTGCCTTTTTCATAACACCATCTTGCAATTAATTGCCTGTTTCGCATGTGTGCCTGTTGAATATCTTTTCCTAATTCAACTCGCGTTAATTGCGTCATAAGTCCGTTTCTGATATAACTGTTATATTCTGTTTTAGCTACATCTAAATTTGGCATAAGCCCAAGTTCAATCATTTTTTTATCCATCATATAATAAAGTGCAAAAAGGTCGGCACGGGCTTCTTCAAGAGGAGAATGATAGTTTTTTAGAGCATCAACACTAACACCTTCCAATAATTTCCCAGAACCATGACCAAGACATTCATGTAAATCAGTATGAAGATTACCTGCAATAAAACCATATTTTTCTGCTAATTCTTTTTCTTCTTTTGAATAAGCGAATTCTTCAAGGAAACCATTTCCTATAGATGCCTGATTATAAGCATAGGTAATATTTTCCATCGTTACAGATTTGGAGCCGTAATCTTTTCTTATCCAGTCGGCATTTGGTAGGTTAATACCAATAGGAGTGGAGGGATAGCAGTCCCCACCAAGATGAGCAACAGTAATGACTTTTGCAGAAACCCCCTTAACTTTTTCTTTTTTAAATTGCTTGTCAACAGGAGAATTAGTTTCAAACCATTGTGCATTTTCACTTATTATTGTAGCTCTTTTTGTAGCATTAAGGTCTGTGAAATTTACAACAGATTCCCAAGTAGCTTTCATTCCTAATGGGTCACCATAAACTTCAATAAATCCATTAACAACATCAATTCTTGAGTCCAAATCATCAATCCAAAGAATATTATATTCGTCCCAGGTTTCAAGGTCGCCGGTTTCGTAATAGTCAACCAATTTTTCTATAACAATTTTTTGCTTATCATTTTCTGCAACAAGAATTGCTTTTTCGAGCCAAAAAACAATTTCTTTTATTGCTGAAGAGTACATTCCGTTAAGTCTGTAAATTTTTTCAGAGACTTCATTATCTTTTTTAATAAGCTTAGAATTCAAGCCATAGGATAGGGGAGTGTCATCGCTTTTGTCGCTTATAGCTTCATAATAAGTTTCTACTTCGTTTTGAGTTACTCCTTCATAAAAATTATTTGCTGAATTTGCTATCATGTCAATATCGGGATTTTGGATAACACGAACAGCAGCAATAGTAGAATCAAACATAATAGGTGTTAACTTTTCAATTAGTTGTTCAATTGTTTCACCTTCCTGAAGTGGAAAATTAGCACCTTCGGAGTTTTTTATCAATTCAACAAAATATTCTTTTGAAAAATCTGGTAAGAATTTATTTGTAGAATAATGATGATGAATTCCATTTGAAAACCATATTCTTTTAAGATAAACCATGAATTTTTCAAAATCTTCGGAATCTCTTTGACCCTTATAATTTTCAAAAATATCTTCTAAAGTTCTTCTGATACAAAGGTTGTGTTTGTAGTTCTGGTCGAAGATAATATCCCTGCCGGCAATTGCTGCCTGACTAAGATAATAAATTAGTTCCTTTTGTTTTAAAGTCAATTTGTCGAATTCCGAAACTCGATATTTCATAATTCTTAAATCGGCAAATTTTTCAACATTATAATTAAAGTCATCTTTTTTTTGCTCTGTTTTTTTTGCACTATCGTTTGAGCTACAAGAGAATAATAAAATACTCATAGTAATTATTGTTAAAGTTTTTGTAAATATTTTCATAGAATAAAAATTTGATTTTTTAATTGACCATCTTAAAAATGTAACAATAGCCTTTTCGAAAGTTAATAATTTTTATAATAATAATTTTGAAATTTATTTTAAAGAATTAATATCACTAATATATCCATTATTGTAAATTGGAATTACATTGTTTTTATCAAAGGTGAGGCAGTATTCTATAACATCATCAATTTTTAGTCTTTTCATGCGATGTCTATGGGCAAACTTCTCTTTATAAGCCATAAGGTCAGTTTTTGCAAGTTTCCACAAATCCATTGAAGATAATGCTGAGTCGCAAATTGTTTCAAATTTTCCGCTTTTTAAAAGAGTTTCAACCATTGCTCCTGCATAAATTGCATCTTCAAAATTAAATCTGTCTTTCCATCCGGCACACAGAATTATAACATCTCTATTCTGAGCTTCCAACCAATTACAAACAGCGGTATGATTAATAAATGCACCAATTGCAACCTTATAGCAATTTGATGCAGTTTTTATTGCCTGAGTTCCGTTTGTTGTGCTATAAACAATAGTTTTTCCATCAAGATGTTTACCCATAAAATTGAAAGGGGAATTTCCAAAATCAGCAAAATCAAGGACAATACCATTTCGTTCTGCAGCAATAAGATATCCTTTGTCTTTATATTTTCGGGCTTCATCAAGAGTTCCAACAGGAATAATTTTTTCAACACCATTATCAAATGCTGTTGCTATTGCAGATGTTGCCCTGAAAATATCTACTACTACTATAATACTTTCTTTGTTTTCATATTTATGAAACATTGCAGGGGAATAACATACTTCTAATTGCATTTTTTCTTTGTTTTTTTGATTCGTCAAAATTAAGAAAAAATGAGATTATAAAATATTAAAATCCAGTTTTCTATTTTTAATTTCAATGAAATTTATTCTTTATAGAAATTTTCTATAATTTTGAAAACTAAATTTATTGTAATATGGACTTTTTAAATAAAAACATACCACCAATATTAATACTAATTTTTGACATTTTAATAATTGCATTTTCTGTGATTATGGCGTATATGTTAAGATTTAATTTTTCTATTCCGGAGATTGAATTACTACCGCTTCCTAAAATATTTGTATATATTATTATTATTAGGACTGTTAGTTTTCTAATTTCAAAAACTTATAAAGGTATAATAAGATATACAAGCACTCAGGATGTAATTAGAATGTTTTTTGTAATAACTTTAGGAAGTGTGTTTTTTGTTATCACTAATTTTGTTTCGTATTATTTTATTAATGATAAATATTTTATTCCTTTTTCGATAATAATAATTGATTTCATTACAACTATTCTTGGAGTTACATCATACAGAGTTCTTGTTAAAATAACTTTTTTGGAGCTTAAAAATCCAACTAAAAACAAAACTAATGTTTTAATTTTTGGAGCCGGTGAATTAGGAGTGATAACCAAAAGGGCTTTAGACAGAGATGCAGGAACAAAATATAAAGTTATTGGTTTTCTTGATGATAATAATAAGAAAATTGGTAAAAAGCTTGAGAATGTTAAAATTTATAAATCAACATCCCTTGAGAAACTTTTAAAAACTAATACTATTGCTCATATAATTTTATCGGTTAATAATTTAAATGCAATTAGAAAAAAAGAAATAATTGAAACTTGCTTGGAGTATAATACAAAAGTTCTTAATGTTCCTCCTGTTAGTGGTTGGATTAATGGAGAATTGAGTTTTAAGCAGATAAAAAAAATTAATATTGAAGATTTACTCGAACGTGATGAAATAAAATTAAGCAAAGAAAAAATTGAGGAAGAATTAAAAGGAAAAACTATTTTAATTACTGGTGCTGCAGGGTCGATAGGTAGTGAATTAGTCAGGCAAATATTAAATTTTAAACCAAAAAAATTAATTCTTATTGATCAGGCAGAAACACCTTTATATCAATTAGAATTAGAATTAATTGATAATCCTAATGTGATAAATTATAAAATAATTCTATGTGATATTTGTAATATATCGAGGATGAAATCGATATTCAAAAAATTCAAGCCTGATATTGTTTATCATGCTGCCGCTTACAAGCATGTTCCTATGATGGAGAATAATCCCGTTGAAGCAACACTTACCAATGTTGAAGGAACAAAAACTGTATCAGATTTGTCCGTTGAATTTAAGGTTAGGAAATTTATTATGGTTTCAACTGACAAAGCTGTTAATCCTACTAGTGTTATGGGTGCTTCCAAAAGAATTTCTGAAATCTACGCTCAATCTCTTAATAGTAAAAGTGAGACTCGATTTATTACTACTCGTTTTGGAAATGTTCTGGGTTCAAATGGTTCAGTAATTCCTTTATTTACAAAACAAATTGAAACTGGCGGACCAGTTACTATTACGCACCCGAAAGTTACGCGTTTCTTTATGACAATCCCAGAAGCTTGTCAGTTAGTTCTCGAAGCCGGAACTATGGGACACGGTGGTGAAATTTTTATTTTTGATATGGGCAAATCAGTGAAAATTGTTGACTTAGCAAAAAAAATGATTAAACTTTCACGATTAACCTTAGGCAAAGATATTCAGATTGTTTATACCGGTTTAAGACCCGGCGAAAAACTTTTCGAAGAATTGCTTAACAATGAAGAAAACACACTGCCTACTTATCATCCTCAGATTATGATTGCAAAAGATAAAGAATGTGTTCCTGAAGTTGTATCAAAAGAAGTTGATGAATTATTACAATTACTAAATAAAAAGGATAATTTTATAATTGTTAAGAAAATGAAAGATATCATTCCTGAATATATAAGTCAAAATTCAATTTTTGAACAATTAGATACAGCTTCAAATTCCCCTGTTGAAAAGAGTTAATTTTATTTACTAATAAAAATTAATAGGTAATTTTGGCTTAATGGACAAATTGGTTGCTCCGATGCTCTACAATCCTTTATATTCATAGCTTTGCAGCAAATCAAAGGTTATGAATAAAAAAAATGCTTTTATTGCGGTAGCACAATTACACGAAAATACGGAGTTAGAAACGGTAAACAACGGTATAAATGTGTTGCTTGTGGGCGATATTTTTCTGGTGGAGAATACATTAATCCAACTAAAATTTGGGATGAATATACAACAGGAAAACAAACGTACGAACAATTGTCAAAAAAGCATAATTGTTCTACTAAAACCATTCAGAGAAAAATTGATTCTTATGTAGTCAGAACAAAACCAAAATTACCAAGAAAAGTTATTATTTTAATGGATACTACTTACTGGGGAAACAACTTTGGAGTTATGCTTTTTAAAGATTCTATCACAAAAGAGAATCTGCTTAAGTACTATGTGAAATATGAGACAAATGCTCTTTACAAAAAAGGTATTGAAGAACTAAAAAATAAAGGTTTTGAAATTATTGCAATTGTTTGTGATGGACGCAGAGGACTTATTAATTCTTTCCAAAGTATTCCTGTTCAGATGTGTCAATTTCATCAAGCAGCAATTGTAAGGAGGTATATAACAAAAAAACCTAGACTGCCTGCTTCTATTGAGTTAAAGGAGATTGTAAACATGATGAAGCAAACAGATAAAGAATCATTTGAAGGAGCCATAAAGTTATGGCATAATAAATGGAAATCATTTTTAGACGAGAGAACAATAAATGAAAAAACAGGTAAATCTCATTATACTCATAAACGATTAAGAAGTGCTTATAGAAGTCTAAAAACAAACATAAAATGGCTGTTTACATGGTATGAAAATGTTGATTTAGAGATACCAAATACAACAAATGCTCTTGAAGGTAATTTTGCTGATTTAAAGAATAAACTCAGAAATCATAATGGTTTATCGAAAGAAAGAAAAAAGAAATTTATTGATGGGTTTTTGAAGGCATAAAGACCTCTAAAAATATCAAAAGGGAACTCTAAGAAGAACCCCCTTTTTTTGACATTTTTGTCAGTCATCAAGACTATCCCTGGCAAGTTGCTCCCCAGCAGAACTTGCTTCCGTTTTACTTGATTTAGCAAAGATAGGAAAGTGGATTTAGACCTGTATATTTTGTTGAAAAAAACAGCAAC
>Ga0307991_1001675_pt1 | contig 15419 bp, 11 predicted proteins | sample EllFjometagen131_FD_203146 | JGI IMG/M metagenome (GOLD analysis project Ga0307991, IMG submission 203146) | Marine microbial communities from Ellis Fjord, Antarctic Ocean - #131 | ecosystem: Environmental > Aquatic > Marine > Unclassified | place: Southern Ocean | collected 2014-10-08
TATTACCGAATAATAGAAAAAGAACATCAGAAAATGACGCGTAAACATGAAGAACTAAAAAATCAAGCAGAGGAAAGTAGAAAAAATGTTTCTTCAATACCGGGCAATCTCAATAAAGAACTTTTAAGTAAAATAGGCGAAATCAAAGGTTATGCTGATAAACATATTTGTAATCATTTAGAAATATCTTTTGAAACAAAATGTGATACTTGTCATTATTCTTTAAATGAAATAATCTCTGCAAACCAAAATGTAAATCATAAGATAAAAGAGTTAGAAGAGACTAAAATTCAAATAAAATATCCCGACAGTGAAAATACTCCCAAAGAAGTTAGAATAAAGATTGAAAAAGGCAAATTTACTACACTTCGCTACAGAAAAATGTTGCAAGAAAAAATAAAAGATACAGATTCTATGAACGATAATGATATTGTAATTATTGAATAGGAGAAACAATGAAATTAGCAGAATCAGTAGAAATTATTCGTGAAAAAACAACCAATGCTTTTGAAAAAAACTTATCAAAAATGGGTTTATTTCCAAGTAAACAATCATCTATAGATAAGCTTGGTCCAGAATTACAAATTGAAAGAAAAAGAATGACTGATATATTAGATAATTTACAAGAAGAGACGGGAGATTATTCTTCAGCCCGGAATAAGCTATTAGAAGAACTCTCTTTCACTTTATTCAACCGAATTGCAGGAATAAAAGTCATTGAAGCAAATCAGCTACAGCCGGAAGTGATCACTTGCCGGGCAAGTCATGGAGGCCGTTCTTTCGGACACAAGCTCTGGTTGGAAAAAAATCCCGATAAAAAAAGTTTGCCCTTAGAAGGATTAGGGGAATATATTAGATATGCATTTGATCAGTTATCAGGTAATATTCAACTTTATTCTCTTAATTATCTCTATCATATGCTTCCTGAAGTATATGATTTAAAAGAAATTGTTAATGAGTTTAATAGAATTGATGAACAGGATTGGCAATCAGATGATATTATGGGATGGTTGTATGAATCTTATAATCGCAAAAAACGTGAAGCTTTTAAAAATTCAGGTGAGAAAATTGAATATCATTGGGTATCAGTTACTTCTCAAATTTATACCCCCCGCTGGGTTGTTGAATTTATTTTGAATAATTCTTTAGGAAAGTTTTGGATGGAGATGCATCCTGAAAGCCGACTTAAAGAAAAACATGATATTGCCAATGCACCCAAAGAATCTATTGTAAAACCTAAGCCGGTGACAGAGATAAAAGTTATTGATCTAGCAGTGGGTAGCGGTAATTTTCTACTCTACGCTTTTGACCTTTTTTACGAGATGTATGTCGAAGAAGGAAAATATTCCGAAAAAGATATTCCCCGTTTGATTATCGAAAATAATCTATATGGCATTGATTTAGATGATCGGGCAGTTCAGATAGCTCAATTAGGATTGTACATTAAAGCATTAAAAAAGAATAAAAATATTCATATTTCCAATATGAATATTGTGTCTTCAGATTTCTATTTACCAGAATATTCAAGAGTTGAGAATTTATTTCGTGAATTAATAAAACATCCTGATACTGTAAATTTGTTGGAGGAAATATGGGAAGATTTGAGGATGGCTTACAAATTTGGATCTCTAATTCGGATTGAAGAAAAAATTGAGTATAGCACAAATAAATTAAAAGATCCCGGTCAAGAAATTCTATGGGGAAATAATGCATTAACTTTTTGGGATGAATGGAAAGAAAAAGTATTTATTAGAATAAAAGAAGTTTTGCAGAAATACAGTAAAGATACCAATGGAAATATTAAATTTTTTAAAACAAAGACACAGGACAGTATGCTTTTTGCAGATATTATTGCCCATAAATATGATATAGCAGTTGCCAATCCTCCGTATACCGATTCGGGAAGCTATGGAAAAGAGCTTAAAAGTTTTATTACAAAAAATTACAAGAAACCTCTTTCTTTTTATTCCAATCTTTATACAGTCTTTTTAAAAAGATGTTCTGAACTGATCAATGAGAATGGTAAGGTGGGTATGATACATCCACACACTTTTATGTATCTTAAATCATATAAGGACGTAAGACAATATATTTTAGACAATTTCCATATAAATCTATTTGTTGATTATGGGTTAGACAGGGTGAATCTTTTTGGGCCAAATATTTTACTTGATTCAGTTTTTTATATCTTTGAAAAAAGCAATTATAATAAACCAAGCATATTTCTAACAGTTACATTTGACCTTCAAGAAAAATATAAAAAACAAGAAACAATTAATGCATTTAAAGATTATATTTTAGGAAATAAAAATAATAGAATATACAAATTGGATCAATCAAAATTGAAAATGATCGAATCTTATCCTTTTGTTTATTGGATTTCAGATAATTTAAGAATTAATTTTAGAGAAAAATCTCTAGAGGGAGAAATGTTAAAAGTGTGTTCTGGACTGTCTACTGCTGAAAACATAAGATTTTTACGATTTAGTTGGGAAATTATTGAAGATACAAAAGATAAAAAGTTTATTAATAAAAAATGGGTTCCTTATGCCAAAGGGGGTAGTAATTGCAAATGGTATGGGAATAACTATTTATTTATAAATTGGAACACAGATGGTTATATTTTAAAAAAACATGGTGCTACTTTAAGGAATAAAGAATATTATTTTATTAAAGGCATTACATGTACAGGAAGATCTTCTAGTAAAGGAATATCATTTAGATTATTAGAAGAAAATTATATTTTTGATGTAGGTTCTACTGGATTAATACTGGGAAAAAAAATATATTTGAATTACTGCTTGGGTTTATTGAATTCGAAATTGTATATATTCTTCCTTAATTGCTTGAATCCTACAGTAAATACAACAGAGGGTGATCTAAAAAAATTACCGTTTAAATATCCTAGTAAAGATATTGAAAGTTGCATTTCTTTACTTACGGAAAAAAACGTTCAAATAAAAAAACATCTTTGCGAATTCTCTATGACGGAAATGAATTTTAAATATAATCCACTTTTTTGGACTAAAGAAAAGTATAAATATTCTAATTTAAAAAAATTGATTAAAGCTTATTTGGATTATGAAAATGAACTTCTTACCCAAGTTTATCTTAATGAAGCCCTAATTGATGAACTAATATTTCAAGTCTATCAAGTAAAAGAAGAAGACAAAGACATGATTTTGGGCAAAGAAGGTCTGTCTGTCGGAAGCTTGCCTTTAATCGAAAACTATACATATATAAATGATCAGATATTACCAGAAGTTAAAGATTTTATAAAAACAATAAAAATAACAGAGGTAAATTCCGAAGAGATAGAGCAATTAAAAAAAATCATAATGGAGTTATATCAGCAGAGTTATACCTTGGAAGAAATTTGTAAAAAAGTTCAAATAAATCCAATTAGCATTATCCAAATTATGAAAAGGAGCCCCTTGTTACCCGAAAAACATTCGAAAGAAATAGTTCAGGAATTACTTTTTGATTTAGTAAGAGAAATATTAACAGAAGATAATGATGGAATTATTCCCTTGGTGAAATTTAGCGGAGAAGATACCTTGCAAGATTCACTCTATTCTAAAATGATTAATCAAGGTTTTACCCATACCCAGATTGATAATTTTAAAGGAATTTTAGGGTGTGAATTAAATGCTTATTTAGAAAAATATTTTTTCCGGGATTTATCCAATCGGCTTAATCTTTTTATGTACTTACCTAAAACTCCTTTTATCTGGCATTTATCCAGTGGAGAGAATCAGGGATTCGATGCGTATGTTTCAATTTACAAATGGAGTCTTGACAAACTCTTTCGTTTACGATCAGTCTACATCGAAAAACGGGAATCCTCATTAAGAAACCGCCTTTCAGATTTATCTGAAGATAAGATAGATATATCCCTAAAGCTTCAAAAAGAAAAAGAACTTATTATGAAACAAATAAAGGAAATTGAAATATTTAAAAAGAAAATTGATGAAATTTTGCAATCAGGCTATGATCCTAAATTAGATGACGGTGTGGGTAAAAATATCGCTCCTTTACAGGAAAAAGGAGTATTAAAATATGATGTTTTGAAGAAAAAAGAACTGGAGAAATATTTGAAGGCTGATTGGTAATAAAATGTAAAGAGGTTAATTATGTTAGAAAAATGGTTTATGGAAGAAATAAATAATAAATTGATACCGAACAACCGACTCGTCATTATCGATGAGCAGGGAAAGGCAGATTTTCTTTTAGAAACCCTTAAGGGTATAAGGGTAAAAAAAATATTTACTGTGTCAACTGAAATAGAAGAATTAAAAACTAAGTATGAAATAGAAAAGAATCATATCAATGAAAAAATAATTATAATTACTGATATTCCTTTAGAAAAATTAAAATTTCTTCGTGAATATGCTGAAACCGGAGCATGTTTAAAAATCAATTATTTACATCGATATATTCAGAAAAAAGTGAAGGAAAAAATGAATTTTGATATTAATGCTTCGGAAGAAAATATCATTGCTTTAGGTAAATTAAGCATAGGGAAAGGGAAGGAATACTGGAATCGCATAATACCAAAAGGCGGACCATTTATCGAAGAGGATATTTTATTTTTTTTGGCGGAGCCAAAGAAATATTTCGCTTCTAACGGCATAGAAATCCAAAAATTTTTTATCGAATTTATGGCTGAATTTATTGAATGTTCTTTAGAAAATAAACCACCGGAAACCTTGGCTCAGGAAATTGCTTCTGCAATTTTTGAGAACCTACTTTACAAAAAGAAAAATAATTTTCTGAACCGGATTTATAGAAAGTGGGTGGATTCTAAAAAATATGAACCGGTATTACAAAAGTATATAAAAGAATATGATTTACCGTTGGACTTAGATATTTGGAGAGTTCCTATTAATCATCCTTTTAAAAAAATTGATCAAAATTGGCTTGAGGAAATAATTCAACACTTGAAAGATAAAAAATGGATGGATGGGAAATTGCCCCTCATCGAAGAAAGAGCAGCACAGCCAATCACTAACATGATTGGTGTCAATTACTGGAAAGATATCTTTGCTTTGTTTAATTATGATTCAGATGAGCTAAATCAAATTTGTAATTTAAAAGACGCTATTGAAGATTATGTAAATATTTTTTACAAAATAGATCAATCTATCCGGCATCTCTATACCCAATTTTTATCTGAAAAGAAAATATTACAGCCCCTACAGGAATATTACCGTCATATGCTCAATTTGTATTTAGATAAATGGTTTACTTATTTTCAAGAACAATACCAGGAAAGCCAAACCGGATTATTAAAAAGAATTATTAAAGAAAATAAATCGCCTGTGGCCATTATCGTAGGAGATGCCATTTCTTACGAGGTAGCACAAGAAATTAGTCAAAAAATTTACGAAAAGCATAAAAAAGAATATAAGATTGACAATACTTCAATATGCTCAAATTATCCTTCTATGACTGAAAATAATATGAACAGTTTATTTAATTCTTCCGAAAATATTTGTAAAAATCGCAATGAACGACATCAGATTTTATTAAAGGAAACAAGGCAGAAAATTGAATTTTCCGATCTTGATGATTTGTCTATTAGTTACATACCAAAGGATTATGCCATCTTTTATGCTGCTGATGTGGACAGTATTTCTGAAAAGGAAGGACAGAATGCTTTAAAATATTATGATAAATTTATAGAAAATATTCAGGAAAAGATAGATTGCTTATTTGATTGTGGAGTTAAGAAGGTATTTTTAATCAGTGATCATGGATTTGTGTTGACCGGATTATTAGAAGAATCAGATAAAATTGAATTCAAAGTGTCAGAAGGTGATAAATTCGAACGCTATTGCATGACCAAAAAAAAGATAATTAACTTACCGAAACATATTCTGGAATTTCATAAATTATATAAAGAGTTTAAATATCTCTATTTTTCAACAACTATAAATCCCTTTAAAACTACTGGTTCATATGGGTTTTCACATGGAGGTATTACTCCTCAGGAATTAGTAATTCCTCTTTTGCAGATTGAGAAATTAAATGAAGATATTAATAAGCTTAAAATTGATATTGCAAATAAGGATGAATTAAAATCTGTAGTTGGGAATATTTATCCTGTGAAGCTTAAAGCAGGAGTTTGTTCGGGAGATATATTTAGCAGGGAGAGAAAAATAATGATAGTTATGGTAAAAGATAAACATGAATTTAGTCAAAGTGATGTAATAACTATACAAGAAGAAAAGGAAATAATTAGAGAGTTTAATTTTAGCAAGCATAATGAATTTGAATTAATTGTTTTGGATGCCCAGTCGAGAATGAGACTTGATTTTTGCACAGTAACAAGAAATATTACGCGTGATCTAGGAGGTTTAGGATAAAAAATGAGTATAACTTTAGATAATCTAGATAAAAAATTAATTGATAATTTTCGGGGTTTTGTAGTAAAGAAAGATTTAGTTAGGCAATTAAAATTAGGGGCGAATGTTCCAGTTTTTGTCCTAGAATATTTACTGGCTAATTCCTGCTCAACATTTGACGAAGAACAAATGAAAAAAGGGGTTAAAAATGTAAAAAATATTTTACAAGATCATTATATTAACCCTAAAGAGGGAAATTTGATTCAGTCTAAAATTCGAGAAAAAGGGAAATATACCATTATTGATAAAATTGAAGTTTCGTTAGATACAAACAGGGATAGATATTGGGCTAGATTGCTGAACAGCAATATCAAACAGGCAAATATTAATGATGCTTTAGTTGTAACCCATGAAAAGTTACTATTGGGGGGTATTTGGGCAATCATGGATATTGAATATGATCCGGTGATAAAAATTGGCAATAAATCTTATCCATTTATTATTAGAGATATAAAACCAATTCAATTAGCGTCCTTTGATTTATCTCAGTTTACAGAAAAGAGAAAATATTTTTCCAAAGATGAATGGATTGATGTACTGGTTAGAAGTGTTGGCATAGAACCTTCTTCTCAAGGATTAGATAAACGTATGAAAATGTTACTGATTTCCCGTTTAATACCTCTTATTGAAGCAAATTTTAATTTAATTGAATTAGGTCCTCGGATGACTGGAAAAAGTTATGTATATAAAGAAATTACTCCTTATGCAATTTTACTTTCTGGTGGGCAAGCAACGGTACCTCAGCTATTTATTAACAATACCACTAGAAAGATTGGTTTAGTAGGTAATTGGGATACTGTTGCCTTTGATGAAGTAGCTGGCATTCATTTTAAAGATAAAGCTGGCATTCCAATTTTAAAAGACTATATGGAATCAGGTTCATTTTCTCGGGGTAGTACCGGGGAGATGACTGGTGGAGCATCTATTGTATTTAATGGTAATATTAACCAATCAATAGAAACTTTATTAAAAACTTCTCATCTTTTTAATCCTTTACCGGATGATATCCGTAACGATACTGCCTTTTTAGATCGAATACATTTTTATTTGCCGGGTTGGGAAGTCATAAAACTTTCTCAAAATAATTTTACTAATAATTTTGGCTTTAGCATGGATTATTTCTCAGAAATATTTACCCACATGAGAAGAAAGACTTATGCGGATGTCATTGAAGATTATTTTGCATTGGGAACCCATTTAAGACAAAGAGATTCCAAAGCAGTTAAGAAAACAGTATCTGGATTTATTAAATTATTAAATCCAGATGGGAATTTTACTAAAGAAGATATTAAAGAATATTTAGTGATTGCTTTAGAGATGCGGCGTAGAGTAAAAGAACAGCTTAAAAGAATCGGTGGTATGGAATTTTGGGATACTAATTTTTCTTATATTGATAAAGAGAATCGAGAAGAAGTATTTGTTTCGGTTCCAGAGGAGCGGGGTTCAAGTTTGATCGAGAATCAGCCTTTGCAGCCTGGGTTATGTTATACTGTCTCCCAATCTATGGAGGGAATGTCTTTAATACGGATTGAGGCGAGTGTAATTCCAGGTAATGGGAAAATAAATATTTCCGGTACCAATAAACCAGAAATAAGAGATAATATCAAGAATGTTTATCAATATATAAAAGCAAATGAAAAAAATATTTTAAGTCAAGAACATTCTCTCTCAAATTATAATATATCTATTCAACTAAGCAATTTAATGGGAAATGTAATGAGCAATGAAATAGGATCAGCAATTTATGTAACTATTTTATCTGCAATACACAAGCGCTATTTGAAACCCGGAATAGCTTTACTGGGTGATATTTCAATTAACGGGGCTATTACGCGTGTAGATAATTTTTCTGACAAAGTGGCAATGCTTTCTGAGAATGGTGCAAAATTAATTCTTACACCGATGGACAATCTAAAAGAAATGGAAAACACTCCTCCATCAATATTAAATAATACTGATATTAATTTTTATTCCAATACTCAAATGATTTTGCAAAAAGCCATATCGAATGAATAGGATTACGGGGTTATCTAAAGTGTAATATTTTTCAATTACAAAAACGGGGAAAAAAATTATGAAATTAACTAAAATTAATATATCGAAAGCTGAATTATTATCTATTCCAGAGAAAGAGTTGGAATTATTTATACAATTAACGAATTTCTATAACGATGTAAACATTTTGCAAAAATTAATGGTTATTTCTGGGAATTCAAGAGAAAAAGCATCTCAGAATGAGGTAGTAGGAAGAAGTCTCAGTTCTCAGGGATTGTTTTTCATGAGAATCCAAGCAGGAAAATTATACGAAGGGTGGAATATGCTCGGCGAGCATTTTTTTAATAATAGAGCATTTTCCCTAGAGTATAACAAAAATGGATCCCAAAAAGGAAAAGAAGCTTTATCTAATATTAAAAATTATTTTGGGGGAAATAATTTCATAAAACAAATTAGAAATAAATATGCTTTTCACTATTCAAAAGAATCTTCAGAAGAAATGGTGAAACAAATTGCCAATGCATCTGATTTAGAAATTTTTGAAATATATTTGTCAGAGGAAGTTGCTAATTGTTTTTATTCCATTGCCCCTGATTTCTTGAATGCTTCAATCCTGGAAGATATCGATTCTAACAATTGGCCTGAGGCTATGAATAAATTTTTTCAGGAAATTATTGATGTTACAAAATGGTTTTTGGATTTTGCGCAAGATTGTATATTAGTTATTTCTCAAAAATATTTACAAATGAATTATGAAGAAGTTCAGATACCAGAACCCCCAAGTTTAGATGATATTACATTGCCCTTTTTTGTTAGAAGATAATTATAAATTCATAAATTTTAAAATATGGTTGAAAAAAATATTGACACAAAACAATTAATTGAGATATATGGAGGTCACATTTTCAAATTCAAAATATTTCAATGGTAATAATTCTAAATATCAAGAATTGTTAAACTTGCGGAGAATATCCTAAATGCACTTAAAGAGAAACAATCTAACATTAAAAAATGGGGACAAAATAAATTATAAACAATAATGAAATTAATAATTATATTACAAAAATACGTAATAACTTAGAAAATATTTACAATGCATTTTACCTTTGGAAAAGTTTACAAAATGCTGAATATAATATTATTTATAACAAAAATAGATATTTTTGGGGAATAGTTATTATTAGTGTGCAGCAAAAATGGCTTTTGGATATTTCAAAAATTTTTGAAGAATCTTGGGAGGGAGACAGACAAGTTGTTTCTATCCCTTTTTTATTGAAATTTGTTCCAGAAGGAAAAGATAAGGATAAAATAAAAAAAGAAATTAATGAACAAGAACCTATCTTGAAAAATATTAAAAAATGGAGGAATAAAATCTTAGCTCATCAAGATAAAATTGTCGTTGATGATATTAAGGAGTTTTATAAAGAATATCCAGTTAGGGGGGACCAGGTAGAACTGCTTCTAAGTTCTATTGAAAAAATTATTGGAAGAATAAATTCAGCAACTAATGAATTACCAACCCTTTATTGCTACTCTAGATTCAAAGAAGAGAGCAAGCAAGATCTAGACGAAATAGTAACTATCTTGATGAAAGATATGCAAGGGGAAAGATAGTGGAGAAGAAGTGTTAAAAAGGTTAATTCAAGAGAACGATCAAGGACTATCGGAAACTATCAGGGGGGACGATTGTTCTTCTGAAAATATAAAGTGTAGAACAGAAAGAGAAGAAGAAAATGTGAAATTGTGAAGCCTACTCCGAATTTACTCTCTTAAATGAATTATTAATGATTATGAATATAAGAAATCCATCTTGGAATTAGTTAAATAATTGATAATAAGGAGGATCAGATTAGGTGTATAGTTTTTATAGTTTTGAAGAAACAAATTATGAAAGCCATCCCATTTTCAGATTATTAAAGGATGGAAAACCAGTATTTGAAGAAAAAATAAAAGGATTACAATTTGGCATAAAAAAGGCAAAAATGATTATAAATACTATGGCCCAAATAGAGATATTTTTTAATTCAAAGGGAGCAAGCCCGCCGAAGAATTGAGCAAGGAATAAGGGGTCAGGTCTCAACATTTGACATAACTTCTTTTTAAGATTGGAATAAATGTAATATGGTAAGACAAGTGGATAAAATAAATAATAACATTATTAGATAAATAAAGAACATATGCCAAGTCAAAAATTTGCTAACTTTTAACGAGGAAATTATATCCCTGAGGAGTTTCTAACTGGTGAGATTAATCTTTATTTATTACCGTAGATAGAGATGGCCTAGAGAGAAAACTCGTAAAAGAGAAAATCAACCTATAGAAAAAATAGGAAACCAAACAGGCTCGTAAAACAGGGGACGGTTCTTTGTTTGGCATCACCCCACTACCGGCGTAAACTATTGCTGGGGTGATTTTTTTTGCCGAGAGCAGCAAGAATAAAAAGTAAAAGTAAAATATACCACATCATGATAAGAGGCATCAATCAACAGAACATCTTTACAGATGATGAAGATAATGTTCGGCAAAGAAAGAGATAAAGCCACTGAAAAGTTTAAAAGGTTCAACGATGAACCGAACAACGATCAATGCCTTGACCTGCCTGAAAAAAGGAAAACCCTATCCGATAAAGAGATTAGACAGTTAGTATTGAGTCAATATAATATAGACTTATCCACACTTTACCACGAGATATTAAAAACCCAAACTGAGGTTTGAAATTCCTTAAGAAACTGAATGGATGCTCATTAAGACAGTTGTCCAGATTGACAGGATTCACGGTCAATAAGATCTTTAGAGTTTGAAACAAAGAACCGTCCCCTGTTTTTTCAACTTCGATTTTTGCTTCCGGAATAATTGATGTAAAAGATTATATTAAAGGAAAGTTTCCTGTAATTTTTAATATTTATCTCGCTCCTCTCGGAGAACTTGATGGATATGAGAAAGAGTTTATCGATTTATTAGAAAAGTTACCAGAAGAAGAACAAAAGAACTTTGCAAAAGAAGTCTATAATAATGGATTTTCAAAAGAAATTTTAGAGGAGATAAAGAAGGAAGGCATTGTTACTGAACCTGCTGAACCTGAAAAAGAGATTGAGGAAAAGAATATCGAAGAACTATCAATTGCGACTACTAGCAAATGGATTTACAGTAAAGAAATAGACCCGATGAGTGATAAGGTAATAATTACATTTACACTAAAAAATGAAGATAGCGGAATAATTAACGATCTACCAGTTTACTTAGTCTTGAGATATAAAAATAAAAAAACAGATATTTATAAATGTCATAGGGACGGTTCTCTTGACAATATTACCTCAAAGGTATAAGATGACCTAAAGAGGTGATCAAGTGCCCAGATATCCCAGAAAGTACAGCAAAACAGGAATATATCACATCATGCTCCGGGGCAATGAAAGAAAAGATATATTGATTGATGAAGAAGACAAGGAAAAATTCATCAAGACCGTTTTTAAAAATAAAGCAAATAAGGCTTTTAAATTATATGCCTATTGTCTGATGGATAATCACCTACACCTGGTTATCAAAGAACAAAAAGAAACAATATCTCAAATAATTAAAAAGATAGCCATCAGTTATGCCTACTATTTTAATAATAAATATAAAAGAGTAGGACACCTCTTCCAGGATAGATATAAAAGTGAAATCATCGAAGATGAGGCTTACCTACTTTCGGCAATAAGATATGTCCATAATAATCCCGAGAAAGCGGAGATCAGTAAAAAAGAAAATTATAAATGGAGTAGTTACCCTAATTATATGGACATATTAAATCCTTATACAGAAGTTCCTGAGATAAAAGAGATACTGGAGATGTTTTCCTCAGATATAGGGAAAGCATTAAAAGAATTTATTCATTACAGTAATCAATATGAAGAAAAGAATTTCCTGGAGATGGAAGAGACTATAAAATCTGAAATAGATGAAAAAAATGTTAACGAATATATAAAGGGATATCTAAAGTCAAGAAACTTAAAAAAAGAGGATTTGAAAGGAAGAGAACATACTCAACAAAAAGAAGATTTGATCCGACAATTAACCAAAAGATCGAATTTATCCAAAAGGAAGATAGCTATTCTGATTGGAGTCAATCGGGAAACGGTAAGAAGAGTGTCAGAAGAACCGTCCCTTTGACATTTTAAAGTTTGAATGGATTTATAGGTTGGAAGAAATGATAAATTATAAACGATTAAAAAATATTATCCTTATTCTCTTATCCCTCTTTATCCTGAGTTCCTGCACCAGTGGCACCATTCCTCCTCCGCCTTCTCCTTCACTGGTTCAAACAATCAATATCCCTGTTGGATTTGACAAAGATTATTTTGAGGATATATGTTTTACATGGGAGTATGGTTCAACTGGGATTCATCCCACCTATAGATGGGTAGATACACCAAAGTTTTTTCTAATAAACCCAAGTGAAGAGCATAGGAAGATTGCAGAGGATAAAATGAGTGAGTTAGCAGAATTCACTAATTATGTTGTCATTCCTGAAATAGTTGCTGATATTAACTCTGCAAATGTCACAGTAAAGTGGTGTGATTTAGATGAAATACCTTATGGAAATGTTGGTTATTTTACATTTTTTAGTGATAAAGATGGTGTTATCCATAATGGAAAGATTCTTTTGTATAAGAACCTTGATAGTATATTAACAAAACGCGTCCTCTTAGAAGAGGCTGGGGGAGTTTTAGGCGTAACAAATGATTCATATAAGTATGATGATAGTATTTTTTATCAAGGTCCATGCCAATCAACTGAATTTACAATAGAAGATTTATCGGTTGGCAACGTTCTTTATCAGCTTGAACCGGGAACTAGCAAAGAAAATTTTAATGAAATTTATGAGAATAGCACCAAAACCAAAACTTATTCTTTTTTTGAAAAATTTTAAATTACTTTGTACTATTTTAAAGGAGTAACCAAACTTTATATATCAGTTAGTTTATAAAGATAAATAATGGCTGAAATAGACAACTGGATTAAGGAACAGCTAATAAAAAGGTTACAACAAAAAGAATACCAAAATGATTTTCTTTTAAGGTGTTGGAATTTAAAAACAATATGAAAAGTTCTGCCTATCAACCTATCCGGGGAATCTGATCATTCCAAGCTCTTTGGCATTTACTGAAGGGCTATTTTTCTCCAATATTTTACAAATTCTAGTCTTTAGATATTACTTTAATATTGAAGAATTAACTGATTTACTTTAATATTTTCTATTCCTATATCCTCTTTAAAAGTTCTAAAGCTTTCCAATAGGGGGAGCCTGACAATTTCCAGCCCTTTGGCATTTGCTTAAGGGCTTTTTCATTATAGAAGAAGAATGATTTTTGAAAAATTTATAGTATTAATAAAGTTTTAGAGAATTTGTTTATAAAAAGGGTTGGGATGCAACCAAAAGTATTTAACGAGAAGCAAGATTCTTCCGCAGATTTAGATTTTTTTAGGAATTTTTATTCCAGTAAGATCAGACCAGGAATATTGCTCAAAAAGGGGGTATCAAGGGAATTTGGGCCCAGAGGCAGGTGTTTTGAAAACGATAATGATTTGACTGAGTTCTAATATAGTATATACTATATATAAAAGGACAAGCCCGCTATGCTCTTTCGGGCCGAGATAAGCGAGCTTGAACAGAGGAGAAGTCCTTATTGTCCCTCTGGCTCATAGTCCATTATAGCATATTTTGAATAAAAACAATAGAGGGCTTGGCTCCTGTTAGAAGTCAGGTCTTTTTTTATTAGGTGGCAAAAACAAAATGATAAATAACTCGATTAATCCGATCAAGAAGAGGAGAAGGGAAGGGGAAATTGGAGTCTGTCTGTGAAAGCACTGCTATTAAAAATAGGTCGAGGGCCTTCGCAAGGTTGAACTTAGATTTTTCACGACTTTGCTCTGAGATCAAAATGGCCTAAACGGAGGCCTCGTAAACTGAAAGGGGACAATAAAGATAATCTTTAAAATCTATGAAGATAACGCCTTAAAGTCATCTGGCGTAACTACTTATGTAAATTTTAATTATTGTATAAGGCATAGGAATACTTGCCAGTAAGATCTTTGATATTACATTTAGAAAGGAGAATTAAAAATGAAAATGGTTTTATTGCCTGAACAAAAAATAGGCGAGTTTTTAGCTGTTGGTTGTGAATTTAATGAGGACGAGATAGGTCTTTATATTGCCAGTGCTGATGTTTCGGCCTCTTGTGCTTTTGAATTTGAGGAGTGGGAAAAGTTTGTGAAAGGAATTAAAGAAGCAAATGAAAAATTGAAGGAGCTTTTTAAATAAGATTTAAGAGAGTGAAAGAATATGAGAAACTTTATGTCCTTTTTAAGAAATTCGAGAAATACAAGATTGGATATTTTTTGTTACGACGAAAAAAAGCTCGGGATTTATCAAAGATACTAAAAAAGAAGTTTAAATTTTTTATAATCTATACGACTAAAGACTAAATTCTCGCTTTTAGAGTGGGAAAGTATTCAGAGGTTAAAGATATTATACGCAAGCTAGAAAAATTTTACGGTTTTGAGTGGAGTGGATAAACTTTAATTTATAAAACAGTTAAAGATCATTAATAAGGATTTTGAGACGTCTAAAAGAGGTGAGGAGAATGAGAAATTTGAATCCTAAAATCGTGTTGATCTTAGACGAAGAAAGGGTAGTTTTTATGTGTAAAATTTGCGGTAAGGTATGGAGTCCTAAGATCCTTAAAGATGGTCGTCTCAGTAGGGGATCTTGGCAATGTCCTAATGGCTGTAAACTTAAAGAAAGTAAAGGTTCTTAAAAAAGAGGTGGAGAATTTGAAGGAGCTTAAATATTGCTCAAAGTGTAAGAGATATTTGCCTCTTAGTGAATTTACGAAAGATCGCAGATATAGGGAAGTTATAACAAACAAATAAAGTTAAGCAATGTACAAATGAAAGAAATATGAGCCTATCGGAGAGGTAATAAAGAAATTAGATATTATTATGACAAAAGAAGAGTATTTGTAAAAATCACCG
>Ga0307991_1001676_pt1 | contig 15416 bp, 20 predicted proteins | sample EllFjometagen131_FD_203146 | JGI IMG/M metagenome (GOLD analysis project Ga0307991, IMG submission 203146) | Marine microbial communities from Ellis Fjord, Antarctic Ocean - #131 | ecosystem: Environmental > Aquatic > Marine > Unclassified | place: Southern Ocean | collected 2014-10-08
CAAGAAAGAAGCATTTCCACCTCATTTTTAAGATGCATTGCCCTATCAGCTTTATCAGAGATTGATTTTGCTTCATTAATATCACGGGTTAACTGTTTAATAGTCCATTCTCTCTTTAAAAATATAGGACAATTGATTTTTTGCTCGGCTTTTGTCATTAGTGTCTAACCTCCAGTCCCTGTTTTTCGTTTTTTAATTTCTGTAATCTTACTTCTAAAATATTATTATTATATTTTCTAATAACACTTTTTTTGTCAATTTTTGACGGAAGAAGAACCTCTTCATAATATTTCGCTTCCGAAGTTTTACAAGATACAGTAAGTTTATCTTCATCTACTCTTAATAATATATCCTTTTCTTGAGCACTCTTTAATTCTATAATAATATTTAAATAGTCTCCTTCATCAAAAATATCTAATAATCTATCCTCTGGTTTTTCTTTTAATTTAGCTCCCCCGATAACCCACCAACTAAATAATACTTTTTCTCCGGTAGATTCATCTATTTTACTTCTTTCAAATACTAAAACCGGAAAACCTATCACCTTCTGACTAACCGGATTAATAATATTTCTTATCCTGTGAAGAACCTCCATATGATTCGGTGCATTATATAAAGAAAATAGTTCATTAATAGCAGCATGCTTATTTTCCCAAACAAAGAAAAGTATACTTTGGCTTTCGGGATCTAACTCTTTAATGATTTTATCTATCCCCTCTTGTTCTATTTCTAATAAGCTTCTTTCAAATATTATCTTTTTCCACTTATGCAAATTTTTCAATATAATCCAAATTTGTGAAAAACCTTCGCCATTTTCTTGTTTGTAAGAAAGACAAATGGTATCTTTTTTTCTTAATACAAAATTTTTCAGTTGAATATTAATACCCGTTATATTTTCAAGGGGAATTTGTAACAAAATCTTTGTCGAGTTCCATAGAAATAGTCTCTGATTAGTTAAATAAAAATTACTTAATTTCCAGCCACTGCGCAGACTATTCTTATATGCACCTGAGCTGGTGAGAATTAATTCTTCATTTGTGTGTAATTCAGGTTTATTTTTCATATTATATTACTAATTAATAATCACTTTCTTTTTAATTTTAAATATCCTATTCTACTCTTTTCTGTATCATCTTGATATTGTTGTTTCATTTTATTTTTTGGGGATAACCATCTATTAATTTCTTTCTATATTTATAATGATATATCTACCACCTTTTTTCTCGTAGGTAATGAGATTATGTTCTTTTAGCTCATCTAAGATTGTTTTTAATTGTTCTCTGGCTTCAATAATTCTAATTCCCTGCATCTTAGACAATTTTATTAAATCATCTTCTCTTGACTTTAAAATTCTATCTTTATGTCTTTTTAATTCATCTAAAATATTCTGAGCACAAAATGACAGGGTTAATTTTGCATCATTCATACTATTTCTACCTCTTTCTTTTTTTATTTGAGATTAATTTCTCATTAATATTCTATAATCATTCCTTTTTATCTCTTTTTACTTCTTCGCTTATAACCTATCTTCTCCTGAAGAGTAATCAATCTATCTGTAACTCTATCTTGTGGGCACGATTCATCGTGCACCTACATTACTATTTTGTTTACTTTTTGGGATGTAACCATTATATATAATTTCAATCAATTTCTTTAAATCATTAATCTTTGTTTTTCCATTTTTATAATCACTTTTATAAAGAGTAGATTTAATGGCTAAAATTAGTTTTTCTATCTTGTTTACGGTAGGCTTATCCATAAAACCTTCACATTCTTCCATTGCTATCTGTGCTGCTTGAATCATGCTTTCTGCCCGAATACCTATTTGAATTTCCTCTTTACGTTTTTGGTCATCTTCAGCATGAATTTGAGCATTCTTTATCATCTTGCTTATCTGCTTCTGCGGTAAGCGGAAAGAAGAGCTAATCTGAACACTTTTTTCATTGTCAGTATATAGATCTAAACCTCTAACTTGTAAAATACCATTTACATCCAAATGAAAGGTTACTTCGATCTGAGGTTCACCTCTTCGGCATTGTGGAATATCCGAAAGCTCAAAAATGCCCAAACTGATATTATCGGATGCTAAAAGTCTTTCTCCTTGCAACACATGGATATCGACTTGACCTTGATTATCTTTTGCAGTAGTAAATATTTGGCCATTAGAAGTGGGTAGAGCAGTATTTCTCTCTATAATTTTAGCAAATATTCCTCCTTCGGTTTCTATTCCTAAAGAAAGTGGGGTAACATCTATTAAAACTATATCTTTTATTTCCCCAATTAGAATATTTGCTTGAATGGCTGCACCAAGAGCTACAACTTCATCAGGGTTGATATCTTTATGTGCCTCTTTGCCAAAAAGTTCCATAGCCAAGTGCTGTACAGCAGGCATTCTGGTAGAACCTCCTACCAAAACCACCCTATCTATCTGGTTGGGTGTAAGCTTTGCATCAGATAAGGCCTGTTTAGTGGGTTCTATTATTTTCTCTAATAAATCTCTGGTTAGTTCTTCAAACTGTTCCCTGGTTAAAGTCAGCTGCAAATCCTCTTTTTGCCAAATAAATGGGATTTTAATATTTACGGACATTTGAACAGAAAGGTCCTTTTTTGCTTTCTCTGAAGCCTCTTTCAATCGCTGTAAAGCCGTACTATCTTTCCTTATGTCAACATCATGAAGTTCCTCGAACCTATCAGCTAAATAATTTATTATTCTTTGGTCCCAATCATCTCCACCAAGATAAGTATTTCCCCCTACTGCTTTCACTTCAAACACGCCATCCCCTAATTCCAAAATGGACACATCAAATGTGCCTCCACCTAAATCCCATACTAAAACAGAATGTACCTCCTGCTTATGTAAACCATAGGCCAATGAAGCAGCAGTAGGTTCATTTATAATCCGCATTATTTCTAAGCCAGCTAAAGCACCTGCCTCTATAGTTGCCTGACGCTGATTGTCATTAAAGTATGCAGGAACTGTAATTACCGCTTTTTTTATTTTCTCCCCTAAATAATCTTCTGCATCTTCCTTAACTTTACGAAGAATAAAACTTGATATCTCCTGGGGACTATATTTTTTCCCTTCAATTTCTATCCTTTTGTCTGTACCCATATTGCGTTTAACAGAACTAATTGTATGTTCCGGATTTGCAACTGCCTGAGTTCTGGCAAGATTACCTATCAACTGTCGCCCTCCTTCAGTAAAGGCAACCACTGAGGGAGTAAGCCTACCGCCTTCAGCATTGGGTATAATCTCAGGACTCCCATTATTCATAAAGGCAGCCATTGAAAAAGTAGTACCCAAATCTATTCCTATTACTATACTCATATCGCTCCTTCGTTAAAAACAATTAAGAATTAACAATTAACAATTAACAATTAAGAATTGTAAATCAAGAACTAGTAAATTAAGAAAAAGAATTAAATCAAAAATTAAGAACTAAGAACTATTTTTCTTTTGAATTTTTTACAATCCTACTTAAAATATTTCTTATTTCAACAGATTCTTGAATTAAATCTTCTAATTCCTTGGATTGTTCTGACAGTTTACTATCCCGAATTAACCTTAACCATAAATTTGTTTCTCTTGCTTCTTTAAAGGCAGTTTGCATCTTATAGATAAAGTCTTCTTTGCTAAAGGCACCTTGTGCTTCTTCTATATTAGCAGCTATAGAAGTACCTGATTTTATAAGCTGCCTACCTATTTCAAAGCCAGCGGTTTCCTTCGGTAAAATTCTCACCAATTTTACTATTCGTAAAGCAAATTTATATGTTCTTTCTACTATATTTACCTTTTTCAGGGTAATCTCCAATTTTTTATTCTTAAAAGTTTTCAGTTTTCTTATTTCTGATATCTGTTTTCAATTCTTAATTTTTCATTCTTAATTCTTAATTTTTCATTCTTAATTCTTAATTTTTCATTCTGGGGCTAACCCAGCCACAACTGTCTCCCGGTCTACTTTTAGTAATATTCTCTTATATAACTCTTTTCTCCAAGTCTCTAAATTAAGGGATATAATCCATGCTTTTGCTAATTCACCAAAAGATTCATATACTATACAGATAGTATCGCTCTGACTAACTCCATAAACTCTTTTTTCTATTCTTAACTCCTTTATACTGCTGAGTGGTGTCTCCCATACAAATCTCGATTTAAAGGTAAAAAAAGTGAGTTTCTTAGTGGTAAGGAGAAGGGTTCCTATGCACCACCTTGATTGACCGGGAGTTAAATAACCACCCTTTTCCTTTAAAATTACATCATCAGGTTGCAAATTAGGAGCTGTGGACTGTGGATCAGAAGATATAGATTGTGAATCAGATGTCCTCTCCTCAATTGCCTTTTTCCAATTCTCAGGATCTTTTATGGCAATATATGGCACTCTTCTGCCTTCAGATACTATATTTAGTTGTTTTATTTTCTTGCCCAAAATCCATTCCCTCTTTACTATATTAATAATCTTTATTTTGCTGAGTGGAACCTGGAATAGTATCTTTCTTCCCTGAACAAAAAGCAGTCTTTGATTGGTAAGGTATAAATTACCCAGTTTCCAGGATGAAGCAAGTGAACTCCCGGTATCGTAGCTTACCGTATAATACTTAGTCACTTCCTCACTCGGTCGTAAAGGTAAATTCACCGGTTTTCTTATAATATCTAAACCTCTTATCATCTTACAATTGTTTTCCTTTTTTTCTTAAGAATATCATCTTCGCTTGCAGTAGATTTCATTTTAAGGATTTCATAACAGTAGCCTTTTTTTATAAGAATATCCTGACAGACCATATCCTGGCAAAGCACCACTGCACAATTAGGAGATATTCCCAATCTTTCTGATATATCATCGGGAGTAGCTACGCCTAATTCTTTAATTGTCTGAAAAAGTTTTTCTTCGTGTTTTGTCATTATTGCTCTAACTTTTGCCATTTTTTTCCTCCTCATCAATACTCTATAGTCATCTATTAAGCTGTTGTTTTTTCTGTTTTCTGTCCTCTGTTTTCTGTTTTCTGTTTTCTATCTCTAACGGGGCTAACCCAACCGCAGCTTGAGCAGCCTTCTTCTAATAGCTCTTTGGCCGGGGCGAGTTTACCGCACTGAGGACAGGTTTCAGTTTCTTCCTCTATCTTGCCAGAAATAATGCTATTTAGTGCTTCTGCCCATTCATCTATTTCCTTTCCAGCAAAAGAGGCTGTTCTTTTTGTTAAATTAACCTCATATAATATATCAAGAACTTTCTCCTTTTTACTATCAAGACCGCTTGTTTTTCTCATCTCGGTATTAGCCCTAACTATTCTATCAACAGGAACATCAAAAACCAGCTTCTTATCAAAATCATACCACCAGCACAATCTCTTATTAGTAAGATAGAGATGACCTGGTCTCCAGGTCTCTTGCTTACTACCGGAGGCAGGAACTAAATACCATACCTTTTTTCCTCGGTGAGTAACCTCTTCTCCTTCTATCAGGAAGTCAATGGGTCCCTTCTCAAACTCTGGAAGTATAGGGCTTGTCTCTAAAGAAAGCCCTATAGTTGCTAACTTTTGCTCAATAGCATCTTTTAACTGATTTATTTCTACTGCACTAAGCCGATGCACTTGATCCTGTTTATCTATAAGATAAAGTACTTGTTTTTTCTTTTCTTTAACAAAATGCGCCTCCTCTCTCGTTACCAATGCCTTTATCTCTTCTAATGGTATCTGAAAGGTGATTTCATCAAAATCTTGACGGTAAAGAATAAGCTTTTGATTAGTTAAATAAAAATAGCCTGGTCTCCAGGCATTATATATCCCTTTACTATAGTAATAAGAACCATACATTTTCAGGGCAATTTCTTCTCCTTCAACTAAAGAAAGGACATTTTTCTTCCTATGTTCTTTTTCCCAGATTCGGGTTTTCTCGTCCCAAGCCTGCATCACCCCATATTTAACCATGGTTTCCATCCCGGCTAATGCTGCTCTCAAGTTAACACCGATTAAAGGAATACCAGCCACAGAAATAATAATATCAGCATTGATTACCAGGCCTTTATCCAAAATTCTATCTAATAAATCTACTAATGTTGCATGTGTATTTCTGGTTGGTTCCATTTATCGCTTCGCTCCAATTATAATAATTAAGAATTAAGAATGAAAAATTAAGAATTAAATTACAATCTACAACTTAAGAATTAAGAATGAAAAATTAAGAATTAAATTACAATCTACAACTTAAGAATTAAGAATGAAAAATTATTTTCCCTTTGAGGTTTTTACAATCCTTTGGCAATGTTCTCACTAACTTCACTACTCGTAACACAAATTTATATGTTCTTTCTACTACATCTATCTTTTTCATGATAATCTCCAATTCTTAATTCTTAATTCTTAATTTTTAATTCTTAATTTGTGTCTATACGAATGAGTAAGGTGGCCAAGGACCGGTAAAGCGAACAAAAAATCCTTTTAGATGGCTAATTTTTTCCAGTTCTTCACCCAATATTTTACTCTTTCCCTTAAAAAGCAAACAAGAGAGGTTCAACAGCATTTGTTTGTCTTCTTCCAGTTTTTTGGTCTTTTCTACCTTAATTTGGTCGACACATCTTCTAATCTGCTCATAAAAATCCTTAAAATATCTATCTGCTTCTTTTTCCATCTCTTTTTTTAATAAGTTCTCTAATTTCTGCTTATACATATAAGCCAAGCCCCTCGATTTGGATTTTATCTCCTCACTCAATTTCTTAATCTCAGGGTTTGTCCCAATGAGCCCTTCGCTGATAATTTTGAGGTCCCAAAATACCTGCACTCCAAACTCAGCTTTGTCTTTAAGCTTAGCCAGTTTTTGTCTTAAGTTTTCATAATCGTCCCTCAACCACTTCTTCATGTTCTCATCGGGTAAAACACCCTCTTCACCCTTAATGATGGTATCAAATCCCAAGGGTAAAACCGTGCCAAATTTCTCCCAGGCAATCTCCATAACCTTCTCGTGAGCAGTTACCCAAGATTTCATCTTTTCCTGGTCTTCTGATTTATAGGGTTCCGCTAGGCAATTATGTACGACAGCAGATAAATCCTGGTATGGAATAACATAAACATTATTACCCTCTATTCCAATATTACCAAGGGTTATTTCTTCGTTTCCCTCGACTATACAATAAAGATATCTTGCTTCAGCCATTTTAAATTCCTTTCTCCTCTGTCTCTTTCCTCCACCTATCGGGATTTATCATCTTGTCTAATACATCATCCACAATACTATCCAATCCATCCCTTACCGATTTAACCGACTCGGTAACCCCTTGTTCCTTTTTTATCTCCTCAATGGCCACATCTAAATCCATTAGCGCTTCCCCGAGTCTCTCCATCTCTTCCTCAGATAAAGTGCCCCCTTCCATACGTTTTATGGCCTGAAGATTTAGGGCATCTTCAATTATCTCTACTAAGGCAATGACTAAACCTAATACCCCGTGTTTTAGATTGTCTGTATCAATATCGATCGGCATCTTTCTCTCCTTTAATCAGAAGTCAGATTTTTCTGTCCTCTATCCTCTGTTCTCTGATTTCTTAATTTTTAATTCCAAGATTCCATTTCTATAAATTTTCTCTATCTTTCCCTTAGGTGCATAGGGTAATTTTAATTCCTGGTGATATCTACGATTAGGAATATCTGTAGATATTGTAAGTTTATCCCCCTGTAAATTAAGATTTATGTCATTCTCATCTACACCCGGTATCTCAGCTATTATTTTGAGATAATCTTTCTCATCAAAGATATCTACCGGCCTTTCCCGGGGTACTGGAGGAGGTGAGGGCTTCACTTCTGCTTTTTGCTTCACAAAAGGTTTTCCTCTAAAGGTTCTTCCTTTTGTACCTGGCGATATACCTCGCGGTATTTGTGAACTTATTCCTCCCGTCTTCTTTAAAGGGCTTTCCTTTAACTTACGCTCCACCTCTTCATCGATCTTCTTTAACCTTTCTTTGAAAGCTTGAGATTTTTCTAAACCCTTAAGTAAACCACCAAACCCTGGAACCATCTTGCCTATCCCTTTAAAAATCTCTCCTGCTGCACTCTCTTCCTCTTTTTTCTCTTTTTCTTCCTTCTTCTTTTCTGTCATCACTTATCTCCTCTGTCCCTCAATTTATTAAAAACAATTAAGAATGAATAATTAAGAATGAATAATTAAGAATGAAAACATAAGAAAAATTAAGAGTTAAATATAGAGAATAGAATCTGTCTTCTGTCTTCTGACTATACGCCCCTACTTTTTTCTCTCTTTTATTTTCTTCACGATATAAGATATACTATATACTATTTTATACTCTGTTCTCTGTCATCTGTCTCGGGCTTATATCCACAAATAAAACAACCTTTTCTCTCCAATTCCTCCCTAACTACACGCCTCCCACACTGGGGACAATTTATCCAATATGAGTGCATATTTTGTTTTTTAATTATAGATACAGTGGAGACTGTTTTAGTTATTTGTTTAGCCCAAGCTAATTCTATCTCCTCTTCTGATCCTTGCCAACCGCAGACATAACAACCTTTCTTAATTAACTCTTTCTCAACCACTCTTTTCCCACAGGAAGGGCAACGCATCCAATATTTAGAAGCTGCCTCTTTTCTCTTTTTTGCTTCTATTGATTCACCTACATGGTCTAAAACTTTATCTCCTACGCCTAAAGTAGAATCTATAGGAATACCTAAAAAATTAAGGTCACCGAATCTACTCTTTTTCTTTTTGTTCATAAGATTTTAACCAACTTTACGCTTCTGGCTTGAGTTCCTTGGCTTTTGCAGATATCCAGCCACACCAGGGGCACCCGGCACTTATAAGCTCCTCAACAGCTACCCTCTTGCCACATTGAGGACAATCTTCCTTGGCTACTACAGCTTCTTTCCATGCTACAGTTTCATAATTGGTACCAGATGGAAATTCCAAGCCATACTTTGCAGCAGTTTCAAACGAAGCAAGCGCTGCTCTTATCTTTATGCCAAGCAGTTCAACACCAGCGACAGAAACTGTGATATCCGCATTTATAACCAATCCTTTATCCAGAATACGATCCACTACATCAACTAAAGTACCGCCATTAGAATAATCTCTTGTCGATTCCATTATAAATTCTATTACCTCCTTGTTTTACTACTATTCCTTAATCTTTATATTTGCTATTTATCAATCCTTTTAACCTTAGGATCTCTTTCTTCCTCAGCCTGCTCCCGTACTGTTTCTGCTATTTCTTTAATTGCTGCTATAGATGATAAAGGAGCATAAGGAATCACACCTGATACTAAAGGAATAGGCTTAGATACCAAAGGTGGACCAGCTTTAGCAACTGAAGGAATGAATGCACTTACTGATGGTATAGCTGCGCCTGGCGGCAGCAGTTTGGGTCTAACTGCAGATTCTTTTTTTCTTAAATAATTTTTATTTTTAGGAGACATTTTTCCTCCTCTCTTTCGCTTCAATTAATAATTAAAAGTTAAGAATGAAGAAAATTCTTAATTCTTAATTATTTTTTACCATATACCTTATTAGCAAAGTCATCCAATCTATCAATACCTTTAATTTGATAAGGAAAAAGAGGCAGTTGGCTAATCTGATATTTACCAACTTTTTTAACTATTTCCTGAATAGTTTTAAGCTGCTCTTCCCTTTTTGTAGTACAAAAATTACATCGGTTGGGTGGAATAACCATATTAACTACCAGATGCCTACAGGGAACCTTGAGTCTGGTAAGTGCAGCCAAAAGATCTTCCGTCTCCGCAAATCCCATCTCCTCAGGAATGGTTATAGCCACAAACTCGGTATTATTGGAATTGGTAAGTATCTCCTTAACTTTTCTTATTCTCTTTGAAAAGTCTATCATCTCTTCTGCTATTTCAGTTAACCGCACTATTCCTTTATACTTTAGGAGTAATTTAAAGATGGTTTTTAGCCAATCCCTAATTACCTGGGGCATCTCTAATAAACGAATTAGATGGCCGGTGGCAGCTGAATCCAGAATATAAAGATCAAACTTTCCCTCATTTACAAAGTCTATAATCTTATTCAAAGCCAAAAGTTCATCTAATCCCGGTGGGGTAACAGTAAACATTTCCTCCATTACTTTCCGGTCAAATTTTACATCCATACCTTTCCCGAACTTATCAAATATTTCCTTTACATCTTCTCTATGTTCCTTTTTCCAATCCTCTAATAACTTTGCAGCATTCATCTCAAAACCGTAGAGATTATTTATCTCTTTTATAGGTGTCAGAGTATCACTAATGGATGTTGCAAAACTATCAGATAAAGCGTGAGCAGGGTCAGTAGAAAAAATCATAATTTTCTTATCCGGATCCTCCCGGGCTTTCTGCAATGCTGTAGCACAGGCTAAAGAGGTTTTGCCTACTCCACCTTTTCCTCCAAATATAATGAATTTAAAATCTTTTTTTATAATATCTAATGTTTGAGTTCCACCCACTGAGCGTGGCTTAAAAATAGAGAAAAAACGACGAATTGGCTTGAATTCATAGGTTTCGCCGGATAAAATTTGAGCATACTCCTTCAATCGGTCTATCCCTCTAATCTGATAGGGGAAAAGCGGTATTGTAAAAAGATTGTAATCAGAAAATTCTTCCTCAATCCGAGAGAGGTTTTGTTTTTGATCTTTTTCTCTTGCTTTACAAAAGGGACACTCGGTCTCCTTAGAGGCAATCCGATTAACAATAATGTTTTCCACCTGAATATGGTATGACTTAAGGCGCTTTAAAAGTTTTTCTGTTTCATTTATGCTCATTGCCTCCGGAATAGTAACCGGTACAAACTCGGTAGACTGTGTGTTACTTAGAAGCAATCTTACTCTCTTTATATCTCTTGACATTGTCTCCAAAAACTCATCAGCATCATCTTTCTTGTACCTGCCAGCAAAGTGTCTGACTAAAAATCTATGTTTAGACTGCATCATATTCATCAAATGTATCCACTTTTCTATCTCTGCAGGCAGGCTCAGAAGCCTTAAGGTATGCCCGGTAGGTGCGGTGTCAAGAATAATTAAGTTATATTGTCCATCTTTTAATAGCTTGGAAATCTCTATTATAGCCATAATCTCATCCAATCCCGGTATAGTAAGTTCATAGAAATCAGCTACATCCTGTCGGTCAAAAAAGGTACCACGGTCGGCTATTTTCTTTATAGCTGCTTCATGTTCCTTCTTAAAATCCTCACCTACAATATTTGCATCTATCTCCAATGCCCAGAGGTTATCTAATCCCTCTATGGAAGTAATAGAGTTGCCAACCATACAGCCAAAACTGTCCCCCACTGAATGGGCGGGATCGGTAGAGATAAGCAAAATCTTCTTCCCGGGATAGTGTTGAGCTAAATAAAGACCTGCCGCACAGGCCGATGTAGTTTTCCCAGCCCCTCCCTTTCCTCCAAAGAGTAAAAGAGAACGGTCCTGGATATCTAACAAATTCCCCATCTTCAATAATTTCCTCCGATATCTCCTTTTCTGATCTTTTTTAAAAGTGGTTTTATTATTTCACCTTGCTAAATTCAGATTTAAATTCCTATTATACTTCTTCACCTTCTTCACCCTCAGTATCTGCTCTCTTTCTCAATCTTGCCCGTTTAAATTCAATCATATTACCATCATCATCTAAAAATACTTCATAAACAGCTAAGATATCCATCTGGTCAGGAATAGAATGTTTTTCCACCATTTCGATAGTGACCTTCCAACCCTTTTCCTCTTTCACCGCTCCTACAGTAGTAGAAAGCTCCAAACCGGTAATAGCACTTAACTCCTCACGAGCTTTCTCGATTATCTCACTCATAGATTTTGCCATTTTTCATTCCTCCTTTTTTTTATAAGAATTTTTCTCAATTATATTAAATTTTCACTTTATGATCTCGTTTAAATCAAAGTATTTTTTATAATTAATTTTTATAAAAACTTATTACTATTTTTTAAGTTTTGTCCCACAGGAAGGGCAAAACGTATAATTATATACAAACCGCCAGGTGGCACCACATTCAGTACACTCGATATCCAGGGGCTCTCCACACACTGGACAAAAACTACAATCCGCACTTGTTGCTGTGCCGCATTTTGGGCATCTAAATGGTCCAAGATTTTGAGTTTGCTCCACCATACTCCTCTTACCTCCTTCTTCTTTGGTTAATTTATTAGACAGTTACGTAATCTTATTTTATTTTTTCTCTTTATATTTCCTGATAGCTTCTAATCTCTCTAAAAGTATTGTCTCTTTCTTATCGTACTCTTCTTCGGTTATCTCCTCCATTTCATAACGCATCTGAAGTTCTAATAATTCTCCATGAATTTTTGATGCATCGGTAAGCTCTTCTTCTGCTGTATCATGTAATTTCTTAGCTATAAAATTTATCCCTTTTATAGGTAAAAGGAAAGGAAATAGTATATCCAATAATCCTATACCTATTTCCTCGCTACCTGCTTCAATTTTATTATGTTTTTCTTTAAATGGTCTTGCCAATTCTTTTCTCCTATTTTAATTGTTAATTCGCGTTTCGAGTATTTTTGGATTATTCTTCTAAGAAAATCACTAATTCTATAAAATTTATTGGCGGCGTTGAGCCCATATATTTAAATTTTATTCTTTCCTTATAAACTGTGCTCAATTTATCTACTAATCTATCAAATTCTTCTATCTTTGTTTTTTCTACTAAAAAAGATAAATTAGTAATCATTTTATCTCCAAACACTTTATTGATTCGTTTATCAACATAATGCTCTTCTAACCCTTTTAGAATATCTCTTTCTTCTTTAAGTTTTTTCTCTTCCAAAGCATGTATTACCATTTCGCCCAAAATTGCTTTTTCTCCATATGGTTTGTTAATAGATTTTGAAAATAATTTTTTTTTCAATCTTTTAATATCTTTGTTTTCTTCAACGATCTCTTGAAAAATCACTTTCATATCAATCCAGGATGCCTTAATCCCTAATTCTACCTTATTATCCATTTTAACTAATAAATCTTTTAATTCTTCATATCTACCTTTAAGTACTTCCTCTTTGATCCTTTCCTCAGCACAAACTCCATCTTTGCTGCTGGCAACCGTATCGAACCTTACCGGCAAAACAGTATAATCTTCCATTAATTCTTCTAATACCTTTTGATGGCATATAACATTTTTTCTGGAAATCGAATAGCTCTTATCAGGAGAAGAACTAATTATTGCGGCAATATCTCGATAAAATACACTATATACTTCATCATTTTCACCACCAATCCCCGGGGAAACATACTTTTTCCGAAATTCACATTTATCGTCTAATAAATCTTTTTTATCTTTATTAGCTCCGACTATACAATAAATGTATTTCCCTTTTTCCATCTTAACCTCAATTCACTCAGTTAATTTATAGCTCATAACCAAAAATAATATTTTTCCTCTTAAGGTATTAAGAGAAGGTTAATTATATACTTATTCTCTCTGTCCCCATTTTAAGTCTAATTCCACAAAATTAAATGGGGCAACTGGTCCTATATATTTAAATTTTAATCTATCTTCATATACTTTATTTAATTTTTCTACATGGTCATCAAAATCTCTTACATGGGCTTTATCTACTAAGAAGGCACAATTCAGTAACATTTTATCACCTATTAGTTTATTTCTACGAAACTCAATACATGCAGGTTTTAATACCTTTAAAATTTCCTCTGCTTCAATCTCTTTTTTTCTCTCCAGAACTTCTTTAACTTTTTTACCCAAGCTAACCTTTTCATTTTTGTTGACTGAAATAGATTTTTTAGTTAATTTTTCTTTTAATATCTTTATTTTCTTGATTGATGCAATCTCTTTAAAAACATTTTCCATATCCTGCCAGAAAACTTTTAAACCCAACTCCACTTTATTATCCATGCTTCTTAAAGAATTCTTAAACACTTGATAGTTTTTCATTAATAAATTCCTAATTTCTTCGGTGCTGGTAGCAACAGTACAAAATCTAACCGGAAGTACAGCATTATAATCTTCCATTATTTTTTCTATTACTTTCTCGTGAGCAATTAGATTTTTTCGGCTAATTACAAATTTAATCATCGGGGTAGAACTAATCACACAAGATAGATCACGATAACATAAAGTATATACTTCATCACCTCTATCTCCAATTCCAATGGGACCAAAATTTCTTCCATGAGAATCATTAATTATACAATATAAGTATTTTCCCTCATCCATCTGTTATGCTCCTTTCTATACTCTTGTCATCTCCACCATAATAAAATCCCTTTGTTTATTATTTTCTAAGCTAATATCCTCTGTTTGGTAACAATTTTTTATTAATTGATAAGCTTGATTAACTTTTTCAAAATTTTCCTCGAGTTTTAGATTGTTTAAGTCTTTATCAGGGTGGTCTTTCTGAGCAATCTTTCTATAAGAGTCTTTTATTTTCTCTAATGATAATTTATCTGTTAAACCTAATAATTTTTTTGCCTGATCTATTTGGCTGTATTTTACCCTTTTTAATTGGCAAGTGAAAAAACTGTAAGAAGGCAAAGGGCCTATACATCTAAAATTTACCTTTTGTTGGTATTCTTTATCCAGGGTTTTTAATTTAAGATCAAAATCCGGCTCTTTTCTTTTTTCTAGTAAAAAAGCGCAATTTAAAATCATCTTATCATCCATTACCGGGTGTTTCTGAAAATCAATCGTAAATTCCTTCAAATAATCAATAATGTAAATCTGTTCTTTTTCTCTTCTTTTATCTAAACCTTCTTTAATCATCATCCCTATTTTTATTCTATCTTGAAGATTCTGGCTGGGAGGCTTTCTTGTAATCTCTGTCTTAAATTCTCTTATCTGCTTATCTTTCTCGCTAATTTCTTTCATAATACCATTTAGATCGGCCCAGGTAGCTGATACATTGACTTCTATCTTTTCGTCTAATATTAAAAATAATTCTTTAAATTTAGAATAACCTCTTTTTAAAACATCTATAACTTCATCATCATCAAAAACAAATGTACCAAATTTTACCGGGATGATGGTATGGTTTTTCATAATTTCCTCAATAATTGTCTGGTGTTTAATCAATAAATGACCTAAAGTTTCTTTAAGTATAGATGTATAATCTTGTATAGGTGAATTACTAACCACACAATTAATATCTTTGTAACTAATTGTGTATATCTCTTCATCAGTTTTAATACTGAAAGGTTCAACATTTTTCCCTTCAGTGTTTTTTATTATTCCGTAAATATATCTTCCTTCTCTCATTTTAGTATCCCCTTATTCTTTTGGTTGTAATTACCATTTTGTTTACTTTTTGAGTTACAACCATATTATGTTATTTTAGTAAAAAATTATTTTCTTGAAGTTGTTAATTTCATTGCTTCTTTAAAGTGTTTTTTCTTAATGCTAAATCCTTCAATATCTTTTTTAGTAGGTTTACCTTTAATTTTATTCAAA
>Ga0307991_1001678_pt1 | contig 15398 bp, 11 predicted proteins | sample EllFjometagen131_FD_203146 | JGI IMG/M metagenome (GOLD analysis project Ga0307991, IMG submission 203146) | Marine microbial communities from Ellis Fjord, Antarctic Ocean - #131 | ecosystem: Environmental > Aquatic > Marine > Unclassified | place: Southern Ocean | collected 2014-10-08
TTTCTTTAATCGGTAATATTGATGGTAAAGGAATGGCATGGAGAATAGAGCTAGTTAAGGATAGAATAACAAAAGAACCTGCTTCAGACGAAACCTTTTTAGCATGCCAGGAATGTCTTAAAAAAGGCTTAATAGTCATGAAGTCCGGAGTTTACCGCAATGTAATTCGCTTTATTGCTCCACTAACTATTGAAGTTGATCAGCTTAACGAAGGATTTGATATTTTACAGGGAATCTTACTAAGGATTTCTAAAGAATAGAACTAATTAGTTAAATCTTATTTTACTAACATGCTTTTTGCCCATTTTTATCTTAGGTAAAACTTAAAAAAGAAGGAGGTGAAGGGAAAAAAATAGGAACATCATAAAAGTCTTGAATAGAAAATGAGAAAAACAGAGAAATACTGAATTTTTAGAAATTAAAAATATAAAATAAAAGGAGATTAATAAATGGAAAGTAAAAAAAATGTCTTAGGGAAGAATTATTTAGTATGTATTATTCTGATTTCTGTGTTTCTACTATTTACAATTACATCTTCTGTTGCTGCAGAAACAGAATATAAATGGAAATTAGCGCATCCAAATGTAAGAGAAATACAAAATGACACTATGGAGTTATTTAGTGAACTTGCTGGAGTTTATTCAAATGGAAAAATGGAAATAGAATTCTATCCAAATGGAATTCTAGGTGAACATGATGAGATATTTCATGCTGTACAAGAAGGGAGTATTGAGATGGCAGCCCTTTATCCTTATACTAATTTAGTTCCTAATGGAACCATTGACGGCATGTGTTGGGCAACTCAGACTTTCGATCAAGGTGCAGTATTATACAATCCTTCTCATGGTATGCTGTTTAAGGTAATGTCTGCTGCATATAAAGAAGCCGGTATGCATTTACTTTTTACGATAGTTGATGGGATTTATGGAATTGGAAATAATGTTAGGCCAATAAAAACACCCGATGATTTTAAAAATCTAAAATGGCGTGTTTCTGGAACCCTTGGTTATGTTAAAACTTTTGAAAATATGGGGAAAGAAACAGGGATGACGCTTGCAACTATTCCTTGGAGTGAATTATATAATTCCTTAGATAGAGGTGTTGTGGATGGATGTTGGTCTACATGGGGGAGTATGGTCGAAGAAAGACACATGGAGGTGTTGAAATATTATACTGCACTTGATTTGCAATTTAGTGTGAACTACATTGTTGTAAATGAGGAAATGTGGGATAATTTACCTCTTGAACTTCAAGAAGCTTTAAATAAAGCTGGAGAAATTGCAGGAATATATAATTATGAAACTTACCGCCGTGCCGTTGCTAATTTTAAATCAGAGATTACAGAGTCTGGGTGTGAAATATATTATCCAACTCCAGGTGAACTGGAATTATTTAGAGAAAAATCTAATATACCAGCAGTATGGAAGGAATTATTTGCTCCGAGTATTGAAAAGCTTTTTCCTAATCAGAATATGCCTCAAAAAGTATTAGATGAAATAAATAGAGTTTACAAAACATATTAAAACTATATTTAAAAATTGTTTAAGTAATAATGCATTGCAAGTTTCACAACTATCACAGGTGAGGCTTGCGATGTATTATTACTTAAGAGCGAATAGAGGTTATGTTTTAAAAGATTTACAAAACAAACCTTTTAAAAATTTATAAAAGGAGCGAAAAAATGCAAAGGAGCTATGGAAATGAATTACATTTTTGCGTTTGTAAATAAAATAGAAAATATAATAACCATCATAGAAAGAAATATTGCGATGATTGGTATTTGGGTATGTACTATACTTGTTTTTTTTGGGGTTGTAAATCGTTATTTATTACATTTACCTATAATGTGGATAGATGATTTATCTGTATATATCTTTGTTTTTTACTTGTTTATTAGTATTGCTTTAACTTGTCGAGAAGATATGCATCTAAGAATAGATGTATTTCGCAATAAGCTATTTAGAAAAAATTCGATAGCAGATTCTGTTTATGCAGTTTTATTGAGAATTATATCAATCATTATACTTTGTTTTTTTGTGTCTCCAGTTTATAGACTTTTTTTACAGGCAAAAAAGTACCCTGAATACGGTAGTCTTGTTCGTTGGTTTAATACAAGTTGGTTAAGGTATGTAGTACTTCTTATGGTTATTTTGATGTTGATGCATTTGTTTAGGTGGTTAGTGAAAGAAATTACAATATTAATTAAAGCAATTAGAACTAAATAAGTGAGGGAATTGAGATATGGAAATTAAAATATATATTAGTCTTATAGTTTTTTGTATAGGATTATTAAGTGGATTGCCAGTGTTTTGGGCCTTTCTTGGAAGTATTTTTTTAATACTATCTTTAACAGGTTTTTCTTTAACATTTGTTGCAAGTTCATTTTATCATTCTTTAAACAGTCCTGTTTTCATGGCAATTACTTTTTTTCTTTTAGCTGGAGCAGTGATGGCCAAATCTGGAGTTGCTGAAAAGATTCTTGCATTTTCCAGTCTTTTTGTGGGTAAAGTAAAAGGAGGAATGATATCAGTAGGTATAATGGCATCTTATATTTTTGGTGCTTTGACTGGTTCATCTATCCCTTGTGTAGCAGCTTTAATTCCATTATTAGTAGATCCTTTAGAAAAAATATATGGTTACGAAAAAAGATACACTGCTGCTGTTTTATGTGTTTCTGCTCCTTTGGGATATTTGATACCTCCAAGTGTGCCAGTATTAATTTATTGTCTTCTAGCTAAACAATCAGTTGCTGCAGTTTTTTTGTCAACTATTATACCAGGGACTTTACTTTGTTTGGGATATCTTATGTTAAATTATTTCATTTCTGATAATTATAGACATGACACCAAATCAGACAAAAAAAGTGAAAATGAAATTGGTGGTGATAGTATTGAAAATTTAAATAGTACCTTGATAAAAAAGAAATTAAAAATTGTTTATGAGGCGTTACCAGCCTTAGGTACTCCTATTCTTATATTTGTAGGAATTTATGGAGGAATTTGTACTCCAAGTGAAGCTGGTGCTGTTGCAGTTGTGTATACTGTATTTATAGGTTTAATGGTATATCGTAAATTAAATCGTAAAAATTTATTATCAATTACTTACGAATCAGTTGTAACAGTGGGGATGATTTATGTCTTAATTGCATTTGGAATTGTTTTAGGTCGCGTGTTTGCACGCTTAGGAATTCCACAAATATTTGCTGAAAGTATCCTTGAAACATTTAAAAGTAAATTTATGATATTAATAATGATGGATTTAGTTTTATTTATATTGGGTATGTTTATAGATGCAACTCCGACTATGATTATACTAGTTCCATTAATGATACCAATTATGAATACTATTGATGTAAATTTAGTTCATTTTGGGGCAATATTTGTACTAACTGAAGCTATAGCTGTAATAACACCACCATTTGCTATAACGTTGTTTGCTAGTGCTAGATTATCTAAGGTACCGTATAATGAATTAATTGGTCCAATCCTGCATTACCTATTAATAGTAGCAATACCAGTTTTATTATTAACTACATTTATCCCTGCTTTAAGCTGTTGGTTGCCAACTTTATTTATGGGATCTAAGGTTGTAGGTTCTTGGTGAGAACTTAAATAGCAAGAATAATTTACCAAAAAAATACATTGAAATATTTTTGAAGAAAAACACATTTAAAAAAAATTGTGTTTTAATTTCAAATGGTGCTTGAAATTTGTATTCTTTCTTATAGAGAGTAATACTATCTATACGGGTTCAGGTAAGGCATATTTCGCTTACCATCAAGAAATTTTTGATAGGGATTTTACCCTTTAACCTGTGGCCCTGATTTGTTCTTTTAAAATTATAATAAATGATACTGATCCAAATCATCTTGTAGCTCGGATAAAGAGGTCTATACTATTTTTTATCATAGCGATCTGGTAGAATTCTTCAGCAAGCTTACGATTAGATCTTTCTACTATTCCGTTGCTTTGTGGGTCCTCGGTTTAATTTTGGTATGTCTGATAACACTATTTTATTTCAAGAATGTCTCATACGCGTGTTTACTGTTTGCCCAATAGGTAGTATATTCCGTGCCATTATCGGTTAGGGTTCTATCAAGAGTTATATTAAATTGTTCGGATACTGGTAATATTTTTATTTCCAGGAAATCCATCGCACTTACTGTCTTATCGGTATAGACCTTGACAAAACCAAAACTTCTATAAGAATCTATACCTGTCTGTTAGTAGATTCTTCCTAAACTTTTAATGGTATCGACATAGAAGATATCCCGACAGAAGAGATAACCGGGATGATAAGCACTGATATGTACTTTTTGTCTATTGGTTGTTAATATTCTATTGAAAAGATTACATGCAAAACCAATTTATTTTAAATGAAGTGTAAACACTGCTCGAGATTAGTACAACTTATAGTTAATATAATTTAATTTATATCTAGATTAATTTCCTATATGTTAATGTAAGATAGATTAACTAAAAGAGAGGAGATAAAAATGAATATTGAAGGAAATATTTTAAGCTATTTAGATAGGAAACAGGAATTACTTACAAATCTTGCTAAAGATATATGGTATCATCCTCAAATTGCTTTACAGGAAATTTACGCAGCCAAAGTAAGTGCTGATCTTCTTCAAAAGGAAGGTTTTTCTATTACAAAAGAGGTTGGAAATATGCCTACAGCTTTTATTGCCTCATGGGGAAAAGGGAAGCCTATCGTAGGAATTTTAGGTGAGTATGATGCTCTTCCAGGTCTTTCTCAAAAAGTATCTACTAAAAAAGAAGCAATAGAAGATAGAAAACCAGGACATAGCTGTGGTCATAACCTTCTTGGCGTTGGTAGTTTAGGAGCAACGCTGGCAATCAAAGAAGCAATGAAAAATAATGATATTAAAGGAACAATTAGATATTATGGATGCCCCGCAGAAGAAACTCTCGTTGGGAAGGTATTTATGGCAAAAAGCGGAGTTTTTAATGATTTAGATGCCAGTATTACTTGGCATCCCATGAATTTGAATACGCTATGGAACTCCTCTTGTCTTGCCATGAATTCTTTTAAATTAAATTTTTATGGTATTGCAGCTCATGCAGCAGGTATGCCAGAGAAGGGACTTAGTGCTTTAGATGGAGTAATACTAACTGATATAGGAGTAAATTATTTACGCGAACATGTGGCCCAAGAAACTCGAATCCATTGTGTAATAACCAATGGAGGATTAGCTCCAAATGTAGTTCCTGAGTATGCACAAGTATGGTATTTTGTAAGAGCTCCTCATAGAGATCAGGTAGAAAAAGTCTATTCAAAAATACTTGATATAGCTAAAGGTGCTGCACTAATGACTGGAACTACTGTTGATACAGAATTTATTACTGGATGTCATGAATATTTACCTAATAGTGTTCTCGGAGAAATTATCTATAAAAATTTATTAAAGGTTGGCGCCCCAAAATTTACAGAGGAAGAAAGGAAATTTGCTCAAGAACTAGAAGCAACTATGCCTACTGGCAGTTTTCAAACAATGTTAAAATCATCTGGCTTGACTCCAGAAGAGGTGGGTGGATTTCTTTCTGATAAAATACTCGAAAAAGATGGTGGACCACTTTCTAAGGGAAAAATAATGAAAGGCTCTACTGAAGTAGGAGATGTATCTTTTATTACACCAACTGCCCAATTTGGAACAACATGTTGGCCATTTAGTCTTGCAGAACATAGTTGGCAAACCACTGCTTCAACTGGTTCTTCTATCGGTTCTAAGGGCATGATAATAGCAGCTAAGACATTGGCTCTATCTGCTTTTGATCTTTTAACCAAACCAGATATTTTGAAGAAGGCACAAAACGAATTTAAAAAAACGATTGGTGGAAAAAAGTACATTTCTCCACTTCCTGAAAAACTGAATTCACCAATGTAATAAAAATTAAAAAATTAGGAAAATTTAAACTACATATGATTGTACTAATTTCGAGCAGTATTATAAATTAGTCTAAAATAAAATGTTATCAGTCTATTTAATGGTAGTTTTTATAGATGATTCCTTACTAATTGTTATAAAAATAGGAGAATAGAAAATGTTAAATTATACTTATGATTTATTAATAAAAAATGGACGCGTAATAGATGGAACGGGCAATACATGGTTTAAAAAAGATATTGGAATAAGCGAAGGAAAAATAAAGAGTTTAGGTTTTGTCGATGGGAATTCGGAAAAAATAATAGACGCAGATGGGATGATAATATCACCAGGTTTTATTGATTTACATAGCCATGTTGATCAGGATATCTTGGCATATCCGAATGCTGAAAACTGTATAATGCAAGGAATAACAACTGCTGTGGCTGGTAATTGCGGAATGTCTTTGGCTCCAATAAATCCTAATAGAATAGATATTTTAAAGAAATTCCAAGAACCTTTTTTGGCAAAAGATTTCGATTACGAATGGGATTGGGAAACATTAGGAGAATTTTATAAAAAGGTTGAGAAACAAGGAATTTCTATAAATATTGCCCCATTGGTAGGGGCAGGGGCTATACGAATAGCTGTTAAAGGATTTGATTCAAATAAAGTTTCAAAAGAAGAAATGAATAAAATGAAAATACTTCTTGAACAAAGTATCAAAGATGGAGCTTTTGGAATGTCTACAGGGTTGATATACCCACCTGGGTGCTATTTTAGTACAAGTGAACTTATCGAGTTGGGAAAAGTTTTAAAAAAATATGGGTTGATTTATGCAACTCATATAAGGAATGAAGGTGACAGGTTAATGGAGGCCGTAGAAGAAGCTATTAAAATAGGTGAAGAAAATAATATTGCAATTGAAATATCTCATCACAAAGCATGCGGAAAAGAAAATTGGGGAAAAGTTAGTGCAAGCTTAAAATTAATGGAACAAGCGAGAAATAGAGGTGTTGAAGTTAATTGTGATGTATATCCTTATGAAGCAGGGAATACAACAATAACTGCAGTATTACCTACATGGGTACTAAATGGTGGTGTGGGAAAAATGCTGGAATACTTGAAGGACAAAGGAATAAGAGAAAAGATAAAAAAAGAAATTACTGAAAATACAATCAAAGGAGAAAATTACATTAAGACTGCGGGATGGGATAACCTTATCATAAATGAGTGTCAATTAAAAGAAGAATATGAGGGGAAATCATTAGAGAATATCTTAAAGGATAAAAATAAATTTGATAATCCATTTGAAGGGTTTTTTGATTGGCTCTTAGAAATAAAAGGGAGTGCTACAATGACAATATTTTCGATGAATGAAGATGATGTAAAAACGATAATATCTAGTCCCTTATCCGCAATAATTACAGATGAATCGGCGGCATCTATTCCTGAAGGAAAGCCTCACCCTAGAAAGTATGGCACCTATCCAAAGGTTCTTGGAAGGTATGTTAGAGAAGAAAATTTATTAACGCTTGAAGACGCTATAAGAAAAATAACTTCTTTGCCTGCATCAAAATTAAGGCTTAGCAAAAAAGGCATTATAGTGGAAGGATTTGATGCAGATATTGTAATATTTGACCCAACAACCATAATAGATAAAGCAACATACGATAAACCTAAATATCCCGAAGGGATAAAATATGTAATTGTAAATGGAAAAATTGTTGTAAATAATACAAAACCAACAGGCTTAAGACCTGGTAAAATATTAAAAAGGCAGAAAAATTAAAGAAAAATAGCCTAATCAAAAAAAAGAGAAATACACTTATTAACCGAAGGGTAGAATAACATGGGCTATGTTTGTGGTATTTATTCAATAGTAATTAGTAAAAAAATATGAAAAAGTTTATATAAAAAAGGAGACATGAAGAATATGATAAATCTGAAGGAAATCAAAGAACCAAAGATGCAAATAAAGATTCCTGGACCGAAGGCAGAAGGATTATTAAAAATAAGAGATGAGTTTGTACCCCGAGGAGTTAGTATCACCGTACCTACTTTTATAAAAAGAGGGGAAGGTGCAATTGTTGAAGATATTGATGGAAATATTTTAATAGATTTTGCTGGCGGGATAGGAGTTTTGAACATAGGGTATAGCCACCCAGAGGTAATAGAAGTAGTGAGAGAGCAAGCAGGGAAGTTTTTTCATTCCAGTATTAATGTAGTACTATATGAGTCTTATATTCAGCTGGCTAAAAAGTTATGTGAAATTACGCCAGGAAGTTTCAAGAAAAAAACTATGTTTGTTAATAGTGGCGCAGAGGCAGTAGAAAATGCAATAAAAATCGCAAGAAAGTATACTAAAAAGACGGATATTATCTGTTTCGAAGGAGCTTTTCATGGGAGAACTCTTCTGACCATGTCTCTTACTAGCAAAGTAAAGCCTTATAGCTTTGGTTTTGGACCCTTTGCTCCCGGAATCCATAAGATTCCTTTTCCCTATTGTTATAGATGTTCCTATGGTCTTGAGAGAAGCAGTTGTAATCTTAGATGTGCTGAAAGATTAAATGAGATTTTTAGTAGTGTTGTCAGTGCTGAAGATGTTGCAGCAGTTATTATTGAGCCAATTCAAGGGGAATCAGGGTTTATTGTACCTCCTGATGAATTTGTAACCAAATTAAGTGAAATATGTAAGAAAAATAATATTCTTCTTATTGCCGATGAAATTCAAGCTGGCTTTTGTAGAACTGGTAAGATGTTTGCAAGCGAATATTGGGGAGTGATTCCTGACATAATTGTTACTGCTAAATCTATAGCCGGAGGATTACCATTGGGCTCGGTAACTGCTAGGGCAGAAATAATTGAAGCTTCTCATGTCGGGGGGATTGGTGGCACATTCTGTGGGAATCCAATAGCATGTGCAGCTGGTTTAAAAGTAATAGAAATTATGGAAAGAGATAATTTTACGGAGAAAGCTCAAAAAATAGGTAAAATTATTCGAGCTCGCTTTAATTTAATGGCTGAAAAATATTCAATTATAGGAGATGTTAGAGGAAGAGGAGCAATGAGGGCTTTTGAGCTTGTAAAAGATCGAAAGAATAAAGTACCAGCTAAAGAAGAAACAAAAACTGTTATAAAAGAAGCTTACAAAAATGGTCTTATACTTCTTTCTGCTGGCCTTTATGGTAATGTGATAAGAATTTTGGTTCCATTGGTAGTAACCGAGGAACAATTAAACGCAGGTTTAGATATAATTGAAAATGCTGTTGAAAAAGTTAGTTTATAATCTAATAAAAATATTTAAAGGACAATGACTTGTTTTTACAATTAAGGAGATAAGATAATCGTGCATAAAAGAAAAAGGATAAGAAATAGCCAATTACAAAAAAAGATAATGAGCCCAGAACAGGCAGCAAAGTTAATAAAAGATGGAATGACAATAGCAACCAGTGGTTTTACTTCCGCAGGATACCCGAAAGCAGTTCCTTTAGCATTAGCTAAAAGAGTTAAACAGAGTAAAGAAAAACTTCAAATTACTTTAATGACCAGCGCCTCAGTTGGAGAAGAATTAGATGGAGCCCTAACAGAGGCAGGCATAATTGCTCGAAGGTATCCCTATCAGACGAATAAATTACTCAGAAGCAATATAAACAGTGGGAAAATTGTTTATACCGATATACATCTTAGCCACTTTGCCCAGCAAATTCGCTATGGTTTTTTTGGCAAAATTGATTTAGCAATAATTGAAGCAATAGCGATAGACGAAGAGGGAAATATTATTCCCAGTACTTCTATTGGTGTTTCCCCTACCTTCATTGATAGAGCAAAATCCATAATAGTAGAGATAAATAATAGTCAGCCTCTAGAACTGGAAGGAATTCATGATATTTATCAGCCTCAAGATCCGCCAAATCGTTACCCTATTCCTCTTATCAAACCCGGAGATAGAATTGGAACCCCCTATATTTCTACTGATCCTAAAAAGATTAAGGCTATTGTTATTACAGATATTAAAGATCAGCCCAGTCCTCTAGCTCCTATAGATGAGAACAGTAAAAAGATAGCTGGTCATATAGTTAATTTTTTAGAGAATGAAGTTAAGTATAATAGATTACCCCAAAATCTTCTCCCCTTGCAATTAGGGGTAGGGAGCGTAGCTAATGCTGTTTTAGCTGGATTATTAGATTCACCCTTTGAAAGTCTCTATTTTTATTCTGAAGTTATTCAGGATTCAGTTTTTGATTTAATCGATAGTGGTAAAATAAGAATAGCGTCTGGGACTTCTTTGACTTTTTCCGAAAAAGGGCAGCAAAGATTTATAAATAATTTAAAAAAATATAAAAAGAAGATAATTTTACGCCCTCAAGAGATTAGTAATAATCCAGAGATTATTAGAAGACTGGGTTCTATTGCTATAAATACTGCTATAGAATTAGATATTTATGGTAATATAAACTCCACCAATATTATGAGTTCCAAAATGATGAACGGTATCGGAGGTTCAGGAGATTTTACAAGAAATGCCTACCTTTCTATCTTTGTTACCCCTTCTATTGCCAAAAATGGAGATATTTCTTGTGTGGTTCCCATAGTCTCTCATGCCGATCATACCGAACATGATGTACATATAATTGTTACCGAGCAGGGGATAGCTGATTTAAGAGGATTATCACCTCGGGAAAGGGCTATAAAAATAATAGAAAATTGTGCCCATCCCGAATATAAACCTAAATTAAGAGATTGCTATAAGAGGGTTTTGAAAAAAAATGGTCATACACCTCACTTGATAGGTGAAGCCTTATCTTGGCATGAGAAATTTATAAAAACAGGTTCTATGAAATAGATCTTCTTAAATATTTAAAAAGAAAGGAATATCGAGTTATGTCTTACGCTTACACCGGAAACATTCTCCATATAGATCTAAGTTCAAAAAAATATTGGATAGAGCATCCATCTGAGACTTTTTATCGGACCTACTGGGGAGGGAAAGCTTTAGCTCTATATTATATGTTAAAAGAGATAGAACCTTATACCGATCTTTTGTCTCCCGACAACTTGCTTATCTTTGCTCCCAGTGTCCTAATTGGTACTCCTGCTCCGGCTATACCACGCTACACTGTCTGTGCTAAATCTCCTTTAACTGGGACCCAGGGTGAAGCCGAAGCCGGAGGTTGGTGGGGACCTGAACTAAAGAAAGCCGGCTTTGATGCCATTATTATTAAAGGTAGATCCAAAACCCCTGTTTACTTATGGATCAAAGATGCTACCCAACTTTGGGGCAAAGATACCGGAACTACCCAGAGGATAATCAAAGAAGAATTAGCAGATGATAGATATAGGTAGAATGATAGCGAAATCTTTAGAAGCTGCAGTACAATTAGAAAAGAGATGCTATTGAAGCGGGAGCAATAAATGTGGATACCATAAAGCCCATTAATAAAGAAGCTATTGAAGAAGCAGCAAAAAAACAAAACTTATAGTTACAGTGGAAGAATATAATACATTAGGAGAATTAGTTATTGTTATTACAGAGCTTATTATAAAAGAACAAAGAGCTTGTTATGTAGGGCGAATAGGGATACCAGATATTTTTGTAACAATAGGAAGCTATAAAGATCTATTATCTAAGTATAATATGAATGGAACGGGCATAGCTGAACAAATTAGAAAGTGGATGTAATATAATTCATCAAAATTCTGGGAATATTGTCAATTCTGCATCTAAAGGATTCTTGAAAAATAATATAACGAGAAATTTTCCTGATAGTCTTTATTTTAGTACAATTACTTTTATCACTTTATGCTATGGTGATTTTAGACCTCTTAAAGGATGGAGAAGAATTTTGACAGGTTCAGAATCTTTTATCGGTGCCTTTATGATGGCTCTTTTCGTTTATACCTTCACAAGGAAAACGGGGAAAAGGTAAATATTCAATAAAATTAGTGAATTAATTTTAAAAGGGAAGAAAAGGAGCAAAAAATGCAGTTTAGTTTTGCCAATTGGATAATGAACCCCTTTGTACTTATGATGATAACTGTTTTTCTGGGGATGTTATTTGGTAAGATAAAATTTGGTAAATTTACTTTTGGAGTATCTGGTTGCCTATTTGTAGGTTTGGTTATCGGGTGGTGGGTTTACAGACTAGCCAATACTTTTCCAAAAACTGAACCAGGGTATAAGGAAGCCTTACAGTTAATCAAAAGTGGAGTAATCGATAAAGGTTTTTTTACCCTCTTTTTAATCCTTTTTATTGCTGCAGTTGGGTTGCTTGCCGCTAAAGATATAGGGGTAATTATAAGAAAGTACGGCTCAAAATTTGTTATTCTGGGTTTTTTAATAACTTTTGTTGGTGCTGTGGCAACCTACGGAATGGCCTTAATTTTACCGGGGATAAATTCTTATGAAGTAACGGGGGTATACACCGGAGCGTTAACTAGTTCTCCCGGTTTAGCAGCTGCTCTGGAATCGGCCCGCGAGTCCTCTTCCCAATTAGCTGAAAATTATGATTCTTTATCCGAAAGAAAAAAACAGGAGATATTAAAGGCGATTGATCCACTCGGGAGAGTAAAAGCAAAAGACGTAGGTTTCCTAACCGAGGAACAGAAGAAACAATTTGTAAAAAGCGCAGAAGGCGGAGTAGGGATTGGACATTCTGTAGGCTATCCCTTTGGAGTGCTGATTGTAATTCTTGCTGTAAATTTTTTACCGATAATATTTAAAATAGATGTTGAAAAGGAGCGGGCAATATTTTCCCGAGAAATAAATGAAACCAGAATAAGTAATCCTATCAACAGAAAGCAAGATACCGCTCGGTTTGATCTGACTGCTTTTATAGCAGCCTGTTTTTTAGGCTACACTTTCGGGAGATTAAAATTTAATTTAGGACCACTTGGCTATGTGGGTTTTGGTTCAACCGGTGGAGTCTTAATAGCTTCATTAATTTTAGGGCATATCGGTAAAATTGGCTTCCTTAATTTTAGAATGGATAATAAAATATTAAGGGTTATTCGAGAAACTTCTCTGGCTTTCTTTCTGGCGATAATTGGGTTAAGGTATGGTTTTTATGCCTTTGCAGCTTTATCCTCCGGTACAGGAATTTATTTAGTTATCACTTCTTTGGTAGTCAGTCTGATAACCGTAATCATCGGTTATCTGGTAGGGAGGTACACATTTAAGCTAAATTGGGTTATGTTAGCCGGAGCTCTTTGCGGGGGTATGACTTCTACTCCAGGGTTAGGGGCTGCCATAGAAGCAGTGGGAAGTGACGAACCGGCAGCCGGATATGGGGCGATATATCCTTTTGCCTTATTGGGAATGGTCATTTTTTCCATTATTCTACATAATTTGCCGATATAGGATAGATTATCTACTATTCTTTAGGGATTTAAACATTTAATATTTATTTGAATAGATTAAAATAAAAATTGAGATAATAAATTATAAGAAAAGGAGCAATAATTATGTCTTACGGTTACACCGGAAATATCCTACATATAGATTTAAGTTCAAAAAAACATTGGATAGAACATCCATCAGAGACTTTTTACCGTACCTACTGGGGAGGGCGGGCTTTAGCCTTATATTATATGCTAAAAGAGATGAAACCTCATACCGATCCTTTATCTCCAGATAATCTGCTCATCTTTGCTCCCAGTGTAATAACTGGTACACCTGCCCCGGCTATGCCCCGTTATGCTGTTTGTGCTAAATCTCCTCTAACCGGAGCTGAAGGTGAAGCAGAAGCCGGAGGTTGGTGGGGACCGGAATTGAAGAAAGCCGGTTTTGATGCCATTATCATAAAGGGTGCCTCTTCTGACCCGGTCTATCTCTATATTAAAGACGGTAAAATAGAAATTAAAGATGCCACGTTCCTCTGGGGGAAAGAGACTGCAATTGCCCAACAATTGATTAGAGAGGAATTAAAGGATAATCGAATTAGGGTTGCTCAAATTGGTCCCGCCGGAGAGAACCTGGTGCGTTTTGCCAACATTGTCAACGAATTAAAACATTTTAATGGCAGAAACGGCTTGGGAGCAGTGATGGGTTCCAAAAAATTAAAAGCGATTGCGGTAAGAGGGACTAAGTCAATCAATTTATACAATAAAGAAAAAGTAAAAGAAATCACCAAACAGATTACTTCCAGGGTCATGGATAATCCATTAAGCCGGGGCCTTCGGGAATTGGGTACGGTGGCTGGAATAGCTTCTATTTATAAAACTGGTTGGTTACCAACTAATAATTGGTCGACTAATGATTTTAAAAAAGGAGAAAACCTTACTGCAGAAACTTATAATAAGACTATTCTAAAAAGGAGTGAAGGTTGTTATGCCTGTCCTATTCGCTGTAAACGGGTGGTAGAAGTAGATGAACCCTCTATCAAAGTAGATCCCATTTACGGAGGGCCTGAATACGAGACAGTAGTAGCTTTTGGTTCTCTATGTGGTATTGATGATTTAAAATATGTGGCTAAGGCTAATGAGCTTTGTAATAAATACACTATGGATACCATTTCTACGGGGATGGTAATTGCCTTTGCCATGCAGTGTTATCAAGAAGGTATATTAATTAAAGAAGATACAGCAGGAATGAAACTTAACTTTGGTAATAAAAAAGCAATGCTTAAGATGGTTGAAATGATTGCTCATCGAAAAGGATTGGGTAATCTCTTGGCAGAAGGTTCCTATCGAGCTGCCCAGAAGATAGGTAAAGGCTCAAAACAACTGATTCATCAGGTCAAGAAACAGGAAATTCCCATGCATGATCCCCGTCTGAAGACCGGAGTAGGGCTCCAATACGCTCTCTCGGACTACGGTGCCGACCATATGAAAGCTGCACATGATCCCTCCTTTCAGGATGTTGATTCCTGGGGAACGAAAACTATGCAAGATTTGGGTATTTCAGAACCGGTTTCCCCAACCGATATTGGACCAAAGAAAGTCAAACTATTTAAAATACTCGATATCTATTGGTCTCTCTTAGATACCCTGGGAGTATGTGATTTCGGTTATGTTCCCCGTAGTGTAGGCACCTTAGATGAGCTTTTAGAGATTATTCAGTCGGTAACCTCCTGGGATGTTACCTGGTTTGAACTAATGAGATTGGGAGAGCGTTCTATAAATATGGCTCGTTTCTTTAATTATCGAGAAGGATTTTCCTCTAAAGATGATACCTTACCTGAGGTCTTCTTCCATAACTTTAAAGGGGGTCCTTTAGATGCTCAAGGAGCAATTAATAAAGAAGATTTTCAAAAAGCTCTAAGATTGCGATATGAAATGATGGGTTGGGACGTTAATACCGGGATTCCTACTGAAGCAAAACTAATTGAATTAGGTTTGGATTGGTTAGTAAGTGAAGTTAAATAGTAAATAAAAAAGAGTAAGAAGGAGGAATTGAGGAAAATATTCCTTCTAGCTCTTTATATTAAATTATCTCAAAATTAATTATTTGATTAAAAAATTGCCTCAATATCCCGGAGACCAATTTCTTCCCTGGTAATAAATGCTT
>Ga0307991_1001680_pt1 | contig 15395 bp, 12 predicted proteins | sample EllFjometagen131_FD_203146 | JGI IMG/M metagenome (GOLD analysis project Ga0307991, IMG submission 203146) | Marine microbial communities from Ellis Fjord, Antarctic Ocean - #131 | ecosystem: Environmental > Aquatic > Marine > Unclassified | place: Southern Ocean | collected 2014-10-08
ACTCTAATAAGTGATGAATTAATTTTAGAAAAAACCTATGAAAAAGGTGTAAAATTAACTTGTTTATCACAATATTATCGTAATAAAGATATAAAAAAAGAACATATAATTGTAGTTAATTATTCTTCAATTTCAGAAATTAATTTTGAAAAGGTTATAGGAATTTTAGAAAAAATATTATGTTAATTAATTTAGAAATGAGAACAAGATAGACAATCTAGTAATTAAGAAAATTTAGTTACTATTTTACCTTTCTTTTTAATTTTCAATTATAAAATTTACCCACACATACTTACGTTGCCCCATATTTTATAACTAATTTTAGCAAGATCTCAAAAAGCTTAAAAAAAAACTCTTCAAATTAATGAAGAGTTTAATAATGCGCCAGATAGGAGTCGAACCTATGACCTACGCCTTAGAAGGGCGTTGCTCTATCCAGCTGAGCTACTAGCGCATGTGCTAAAACATTGTTGTTTGTTGCGATTGTTTTTATACGACTTTATGGAATTCTTTTCAAGTAGATTTACAAAAAAAGATGTAAATATTGCTTTTTTTTTGCTTTATAATAAAAAAACTACTAAAAAATAATCAATTAGGGGATGGGGTATATCAAATATCATCAAGAATTAAATAAGTTACAAGTTTTAATAAATTGAATAATAGTAAAAAACTCTCCAAATTAATGAAGAGTTTATTAATAAAAAATGATAGTCAAACGCGTTAGTAGTGAGCAAATAAAGAAAGAAATCTACATCATTTTTACATCACTTTTATAAATTACTATAATTTTAACGTTAAGTTACTTGCTACTCCAAATTTTCTTAGAAAATCCTAAAAGTTTTTCAAAAAAAATCACACCATTGAAAAATTACAAACAATTATAGGAATTTATCTTGATGTTTTGATATTTTAATGAATTGAGGGGAGTTCTTTTATTGCTTCTACTAATTTTTCAGCATATTAAATTATATGCTTTACTAAAAAGGTTGTTGAATACACCAAGAAGGGACTTTGCGTAGTCTTTTAGGTAATGCCTATATAAAAACTGTCATTTCGGTGGGAGCGTGCCCTGTTGTATGGCTAGCAAGTTTGTCAGCTACTCTAGTTTTACAGAGTTGTTTTTTTAAATAATGTCTCACCAAACACCAAAGTTAGTATTTTTTAGGCTAGGTGATTTTTGGTAATTTGAGAGAATTTCTATTTATCTGAATCTAAATGTTAAATTATCATATATCCTATCTTTTGACTTTTGGTAATATGTAGGTTTTTTCATGTAGTTTTGGTATTTTGAATATATTAAGGAGTAAAATCGACCCATTTCTCTTGCTTTCACGAAGGTTAGATAAAGTTTCAGGATTTCACCAGGCTTTGAAAAGGTTGAAAAAATAATAAGTGTCTTTTTCTGACGTAATTTCTGAATCTTAGTGTAGCAAACCTTTTTTTAAAAGTTGTTGCATACTTTTTTTGCTTTAATTTTTAAGTATAATTTGTTGAAAAGACTTTTCTTTTATAAATACCGCAAATTTTTATAATAACCGCATAATACTAGTCTCTTTTATAAATTGTGTATGGTAAATTCATTTATTAAGCTTCAATGCTAAAAAAAATATGTACTTTTGTTACATCATTTTTACATCATTTGCTTAAAGATTGATGATTGAAATATCATAAACATAAGTAACTATCAAGAAAAGAATTGCTACTAATTTACAGTATTTAATAAATAATGCGCCAGATAGGAGTCGAACCTATGACCTACGCCTTAGAAGGGCGTTGCTCTATCCAGCTGAGCTACTAGCGCATTTGCTAAAAACATTTCTGCTTGATGCGATTGTTTTTATACGATATTTTTGAATTCTTTGCAAGTAGAAATTAGTATTTTTTTTACTTTGACCAATCCTGAATTTGTCTAAAAGAATATATAAAAAATCATAAGTGCTTTTTGAATAATTGTATATAAAAATATCCTCTTGCCTTGTAATGGTTTATAGAAAAAGAAGTAACATATGCTACTCCAATTTGACTGTTATAATGCTTTAAGAGCAAGTAAAACTAAAGTAAAAATAAATTCAACTTTAAATATTATTTACAATATTCGGACAAATAATGATTTTGGAGTATTCCTTTTTGATAATAGATTAATCCATATAATTAGTAATTGAGTTATTGTCATTAATCTTTCCAAGATTTTAGGAATATTTAACAACGGTTGGAAGGTTAAATGCTTTTATGAAAGTCAATTCAGGGATTCCTATAGCCAGTAATGAAAATAGTAGTAATAAAAGCTCTACAAAATCAAGATTAAATAGAAGAGTTACCATGTAATGGATAGTATTTTACTATCAGAAAAAAAATTTAAAAATATTTAAAGATTAGAGAGAAATATATAATTGGTTTATAATAATTAAGCTAATAACATAACCAATAATTGGTTAATTATCAAATTCTTTCTTGCTTTCTTCTAAAGGTGTGTTTATCATATAACTGTTGATTTCATAATTAAGGTTTAAAAGAATATTTTGTTATTTTAAAAATACAAGTTTATATAATTCCCTTATTTTTTAAGAGAAAAATCTATTTTATTTCTATTGCAATAAATATTGTTTTTTCTCCTTCTTATTCAAGTTAAAAATTTATCTATTTAAAAGGAAGTAAAATGTTAGCATTAGTAAAAAATAAGAGCGAGGTGGGCTTAACTTTAATGCAAGTCGAAGAGCCAATATGTAATAAAAATGATGTAAAAATTAAAATACATAAAACTGCAATTTGTGGTACTGATATTCATATTTGGGATTGGAATGATTGGGCAAAAAAGACAATTCCAATCGGTCTTACAGCTGGGCACGAATATGTAGGTGAGGTTGTAGAAATAGGAGAAAATGTTGATGGATTCAAGGTTGGGGATCTTGTAAGTGGTGAAGGCCATATCGTTTGTGGTAAATGTAGAAACTGTCTTGCAGGTCATCCTCATTTATGTAAAAATACCCAAGGTGTTGGTGTTAATAGAAATGGTGCCTTTGCTGAATATTTGGTTATTCCAGCAGCTAATGCCTGGCATTGCAGCAAAAATATTAGAGAAGAATTATATGCAATTTTTGATCCACTTGGAAATGCAACTCATACGGCTCTTTCTTTTAACATGATAGGAGAAGATGTTCTTATTACGGGAGCTGGACCTATTGGAATAATGGCTGCAGTTATTAGTAAACATGTGGGTGCTAGGTATGTTGTACTTACCGATATAAATGATTATAGATTGGATCTTGCCAAGAAGATGGGCATAACTCGCACTGTAAATATTAAAAAAGAAAGCTTAAGTGATGCTATGAAAAACCTTGGGATGAAAGAAGGCTTTGATGTGGGCCTTGAAATGTCTGGCAGTTCTTCTGGCTTAAATGAAATGATCTCAAAAATGAAAAATGGGGGTAAGATAGCTCTTTTAGGAATTCAGGGAAATAATACTCAAATTGATTGGGAAAAAATTATATTCTCAAGTTTAACCATTAAAGGAATTTATGGAAGAAAAGTTTGGGAAACTTGGTATAAAATGAAAACCATGCTTCAAAGTGGATTAGATATTGAAGATATTATTACTCATAGGTTTGATATTAGAGATTATGAGAAAGGTTTTGAAGTAATGAAGAGTGGTCAATCAGGAAAAGTTATATTAGATTGGACAAATTTATAGAAAGGGAGAGAGGTATTATGAGTAATAAAGGATTAAGTATATTTAAAGACCAAATTGATGATATAAGAGATAAAGGTTTGTTTAAAGAAGAGAGGATAATTTCATCACCTCAGTCGTCTTCGGTAACTTTAAAAGGTGGTCGAAAGTTAATTAATATGTGTGCTAATAACTATTTAGGTTTAGCAAATGATCAACGCTTAATTGATTCAGCGATAAAGACCTACAAAGAAAGAGGTTATGGGCTTTCGTCTGTTAGATTTATTTGTGGAACACAAGATATACATAAAAACTTAGAAAAAAAGATATCAACATTTCTTTCAACTGATGATACTATTTTATATTCTTCTTGTTTTGATGCTAATGGTGGGCTATTTGAAACCCTATTAACCAAAGAAGATGCTATAATTAGTGATGAATTAAATCATGCAAGTATAATAGATGGTGTTAGATTGTGTAAGGCAATGAGATTTAGATATAAAAACAATAATATGGAAGAGCTAGAATCAAATCTAATAGCAGCGGATGAGCAAGGTGCTAGAATTAAACTAATTGCTACAGATGGTGTATTTTCTATGGATGGTATTATTGCTAATTTAAAAGATATTTGTGATTTAGCTGATAAATATAATGCTCTTGTAATGGTTGATGATAGTCATGCTACAGGCTTTGTTGGAGAGACCGGAAGAGGTACTGTTGAATATAATAAGGTAATCGGTAGAGTTGATATCATAACTTCTACTTTAGGAAAAGCACTTGGAGGTGCAAGTGGTGGTTTTACATCTGGTCGTCAAGAAATTATTGACTTATTAAGACAAAGGTCCAGGCCCTATTTGTTCTCTAATTCTTTAGCTCCTGCAATAGTTGGTGCAACAGATGTTGTTCTTGATATTTTAATGAAAGACAATAGTCTTTGTAAAAAACTTAATGATCTTACTTCTTATTATAGAGCAAAGATGGTAGAAGCTGGTTTTGATATTGTTAGTGGTACTCACCCAATAGTGCCTGTAATGCTTTATGATGAAAAAACTGCTGTAAAAATGGCCGATGGAATGCTTGAAGAGGGTGTTTATGTTGTAGCTTTTTCTTATCCTGTTGTTCCAATGGGAAAGGCAAGAATACGAACACAGGTCATGGCTACAATGGAAAAAGATGATATTGATTATATAGTTGATGCTTTTAGTAAGGTAAGAGAAAAACTAAATAAACAAGAACTATGATTTTAAAATAAAAATCTTCTATCCTAGTAGTTTTGGGATGGAAGATTTTTTATGAACTGATAACTTTTAGTTACTAATGAGAGTATGCTTAGGACTATCATGCAGGTGTTACTCGCCTGTAGAAAAGGCCACAGAGTGAATATAACTATTTTCGTATAACGTGCAAGCTCATTTAAGACAAATTGAAAAATTTAATTTTTTTTGGTTATACATAACTTCTTTGTAAAAGGATTTTTGTATTATTTTCTAATTCATGACTTGCAACTTCGAGATACTTTCTATCTCTTGTAAATTTACCAATTGCCATTTCATCGGAACCATATACCATTGCATAAAGGATGTTGTTTTTTACTTCATAATCCCATTCAATTATTTGGGTTCCTTTCTCTTCATTGATAATTAATTTATCACTTGTAAGGGTGTAGGTAAAATTACCAATAATTTTATTAACGCTATTGTGATCTAGATTGAAAAGCTTTTCCATCATACCATATGAAAAAGCATAGTCTGGATCATTTTTTACAATGCCTTTTTGGGCAAGGTAATCTTCAATGTAGTAATTAACAGTTGCAGTACCAATATAGTAAGTACCAAGGTATGGACTGGTTTCCTCATTTGTGTTTTCCAAATAGTTGTATGTACCATCATTGTTAATTTGGATACGTTTACCATTGTCTGTTGTTGCATAGGTATTGAATCCTGTGCTAGCAATAATTGCACTAGTTACAAAGAAGGTTATCAAGCTGGTGTATATTGTCTTTTTCATCATATGTCTCCTACTTGGATACCATCCAAGTCAAATAAAAAATGTATTTCTTTAAAAAGTAACTTTTGTACTTTTATTGAGCTTATTCTATAAAATAACTTCTGATTATAAGTATTAATCAAAAAAAATAGATAAAAAAAGCAAAAAGAAAAGCACCTTATATAAAGGTGCTTATTCGGGATGAGAGGACTCGAACCTCCGATATCCTGCTCCCAAAGCAGGCGCCATAGCCGCTAGGCGACATCCCGTAACAAAATTGAGAATATCAAATACTCATCATTTATGCAATACTATAATCAAAAAGTAATTAAAATTTTAAGTAAAATGAAAAATATTAATCATAAAACTAGAAATAAATTATATCAATAAAAATAATTACTACATAAAAAAATTGTCATTAATGACAATATATATTCGGGATGAGAGGACTCGAACCTCCGATATCCTGCTCCCAAAGCAGGCGCCATAGCCGCTAGGCGACATCCCGTTAACGAAATTGAGAATAACAAAAGCAGCAAATTTTTGCAATAGGTTTTAGAAAAAAACTTATGAATTTTGCAAGCTAATATTATATTCGGGATGAGAGGACTCGAACCTCCGATATCCTGCTCCCAAAGCAGGCGCCATAGCCGCTAGGCGACATCCCGTAAGCATTGTGAGAATAGCACTTGTATCTGTTTACGTCTACTCATATAATAAAAAAAAAGTAAATTTAGGAGTAGAAATGAACGAAAAGGAACGAATTTTGGCCATTTATAAAATTTTAGATGAAGAGTCGCCTCAAAAAATTGTCTTTTTAGATAAAAGAACTTCTTTCCAATTTTTAATCTCCGTAATTTTAAGTGCTCAGACAACAGACAATATGGTTAATATTGTAACAAAAGACCTTTTTGAAAAATATCCCAATGCAGAAAAATTAGCAGAAGCTGATTTTGATGATGTATGTAAAATCATAAAACGAACAGGTTTTTTCAGAAATAAAGCAAGTAATATTATAAATTGTTCAAAGAGTCTTATTGGACGGGATGTTCCCTCTGATATAGATGAACTTATAAAACTTTCGGGTGTTGGACGAAAAACAGCCAATTGTGTGATAGGTGATATTTATCATAAGGATGCTGTTATAGTTGATACCCATTTTAAAAGAGTTGTTAATCGGCTTGATATTGTGAGTGAAAAAGATCCAACCAAAATTGAAATGCTAATTAGATCTAAGTTAGAAGATAAATACTTATATCGTTTTAGCATGATAATAAATCTACATGGAAGAAATATCTGTCATGCACGAAAACCAGAATGTAATAATTGTTGTCTCCTTAAACTATGTAGTTTTGCAGATGTCGGTAATCAACGATAGAGTAGGTAATCCCACAGTTTCCTATATGTACCTTAATGAGCTCAATTTTAAAATCATCAAGAATATATGATTCGTTTAAATTATAAGAAGAGTGATTGACTTCTATATTATTGGCTAAATAGATTAAGGGGTTCAATTCTTTATTTATAATGGTTGAAAGTGGAAAATATTTATTTAGTAAGGTAAAATCAACTTTACTGTTTATTTTATCTTTTAATAGAGCAAAATCATTTTCAATTCCATAGTATAAAATACCCTCAACTAAATAAGCGCTACTTTTTATTGTGATTTTATTATCAGGAAGTTCAATATTTTGTGGAAGTTTTTCCCCATTATATAATCCAAGAATCAAAGAATTATTAAAAATCCTAAAGGATGGATTCCCTGTTTTCTTGAATTCTTTATTTCTTATGGTGTTAATTGTTTTTTTTAAATCGTCTTTAATCTTAATTGTTAATAAAATGCACTCATTATCATTCATGCTCCTAGGATACCTTTTACATAAGAAAATTATCAATATTAAAGTTGAAGAATTATGAATTATTTTTCCAAATATAAAAAAACTTATAAAAACCTAAAAAAATAATTGATATACTATAGAATAAATAATACATATTCTGTACTATGGTGGGGCGTTGAAAATTACGAGAATTATCAATTATTGTATTAATTCGCAAAGAATTAAGTGCATATTCCATTGGGGTATTTACACAAACAAGAAAATTTGGTAATTTGCATAAAGTTGTAACATACTTATGTTGGTTCCTTGCTTAATGCTCACGGGTATAAATTCCCGATCAAGGTGCAATCTTGTTTGAAACAACGTTAGAAAAACAATATTTTTTTGAAGGTGGATATATTATGGCTCGTAGATGTGAAATTTGCGGTAAGGGAACTATTGCAGGTAATAACGTTCCTAGAAAAGGTCAGGCAAAGAAGAAGGGCGGTGTTGGACAACACATCGGCGTTAAAACCAAACGTGTTTTCCGTCCTAATCTTGTGACTGTCAAAACTACAGTTAATGGTACTTCTCGTACCATCAAAGTATGTACACGTTGCCTTCGCAGTGGTGCAGTAGATAATCTTTAGGTTTAAACTAAGGATAATTAACTTTGAATAGCAAAAAGAGCCCGATTGGGCTCTTTTTGCTATATAATGAACCTTGTTCACTATTTTGTTTGATATAGTAAATTATAAAGGATGGTTAAATGAAGGAAATACTGATACATTCCCTAGAAGGCGAAATGCTTTTTTGTGCAGAAAGCTGTCATCGATTGGCAATGATTGCTAATACTAATTCTTCTTGTGTAATTGTTCTTTCCTCTGATAAAGAGAAATTTTTAGATATAAAGAATTTAATTAAATGTGCTAAAGAGCATAACGAAAAAGTATGGATTGAACTGGAGAATTGTGAAGATTCTATCAATTCTTTAATTTCAAAAGAAATTGACGGTGCAAAGAGATCTGAACTATTAGATATAATAAGAATTGGTTTTACCAACATTGAAGATATTTTAAAAGCTGTTTGGCTTGTTGAAGATACATCATATGGTACAATGGGTTATTTAGATTATCTTGTTGGAACATGGGTTGTAAACCTTGCCAAAGTCTTGCTTGAAAAAAGTAACATCAGCTCTACAATAATTAATTATTCAGAGATGATCAATTTAAACGAAATTGTAGACGGTGTTGTGCTTGTTAATGCACCCATTCATAAAAATAAAGTTAGCTTTGATGCTGAGATAGCAGCTTCAAATATTGCTGTTAATTTAAAAGCATCTAAGTTATATTTATGGAATAATAAATCCTTATTAAGGACAGCAGATATCAATGAGGTTCCAAGTTCAACCGTAATTTCTAGGTTGAGTTTCAGTGAAGCTACAGAGCTTTCTTATTTTGGTTCTGATATAATAAATCCCAAAGCAATTAAGGTTGCATTAAACAAAGAAGTTGGTGTTCAGCTTAAATGTTGGAGAGATTTTACCAATGATGGTACATCTGTTGTGCTAAATGAAAATGATATTCAAGAGAATTCGTCTATTGTTAAAGGATTCTCTGTAATTCATGATATCTCACTTATCAATCTGGAAGGTGCTGGTTTGAGCGGCCAAATAGGTTTTTCCTCAAAACTATTTAATTCCATGAAAGAGCAAGAGATTTCCGTAGTATTATATTCTCAAGCATCGAGTGAATATTCAATTTCAATTGCTGTTCATACAATGCAAGTGAATTTGGCAATTGATGCTATAAACAATACATTTAAAGATGAAATTGAAGAAGGAATAATAAATAGTGTTCAGCACTATGATGATATGGCAATTATAGCTGCTGTTGGTAATAAGATGGCAGGCAAGAAAGGTGTTTCAGGAACCTTCTTTAAATCACTTGGACGGGCTGGAATTAATGTTAACGCCATTGCACAGGGTTCAAGTGAAAGAAACATCAGTGCTGTTATAAAAGGAAGTGAAAGTACAAGAGCCTTAAGGGCTCTTCACGCTGCATTTTTTCTATCAAAGCAAGCCTTGTCTGTTGGTTTGATTGGACCTGGTAATATTGGTGGAACTCTTTTAGATCAAATTAAAACTGAAAAAGATAGATTGAAAGAAAAGTTTGATCTTGATATTAGAATCAGAGCTATTGCAAGTAGTAAAAAAATGCTTTTATCGGAAGATGGAATTGATCTTGATAATTGGAGTGAATTATTTGAAAAAGAAGCAGTTGATTGTGATTTTGATGAATTTGCTAAACATGTAAGTGCTACTTATTTCCCACATAGAGCAATTATTGATTGTACATCTAGTGAATTCATAGCATCAAAATATGTGGAATGGATTGAAATGGGTGTTCATGTTATAACCCCTAATAAAAAAGCAGGTACTGCTGAATATCGTGAATATAAAAGACTATTTGATACATGCTTAAAAACAGGTAGAAGGTTCTTCTATGAAACAACAGTGGGTGCTGGTCTTCCTATAATTGGAACACTCAAGGATCTTGTACAAACAGGTGATAATGTTAGAACCATTGAAGGTGTTGTATCTGGTACTCTTGCTTGGCTATTTAATAATTATGATGGAATGGTACCCTTTAGTGAACTTGTTATGAATGCTAAGAATATGGGATATACAGAACCAGATCCACGAGATGATTTATCAGGTATGGATGTGGCAAGGAAAACTGTTATTCTTGCAAGGGAGCTTGGTTATAAGATTGAGGTAAGTGATCTTGATATTGAATCTCTTGTTCCTGAGAATTTGGCAAAGCTTCCTATCGATGAATTTTTAAAAAATCTTTCTCAATTAGATGAAGATATGAAAAATAGATTTTTAAAAGCCAAAAAAGAAAATAAAAGACTTTGCTATGTAGGTAAGGTAGATGAAGATGGACATTGTAGTGTTTCTTTAACGGCCTATCCAATGAATCATCCTTTTTCAAGTGCAAGTGGAACTGATAATGTGATCTGCTTTACAACAGATCGCTATTCGGCTCAACCTTTGGTAATAAAGGGGCCTGGAGCAGGACGAGAAGTTACTGCTGGTGGAGTATTCTCAGATATATTAAGATTATCAGCATATTTAGGTGCAAGATTATAGGAGCAGATGAAATGAACTTTCTTTCAACAAGAAGATTATCAAAACCTTTAAGCGCAAGTGAAGCGATTTTAAAAGGATTAGCAGATGATGGTGGATTATATGTTCCAGAGAGTTTTCCCTCATTGGCAAATCTTAACATAAATAATTTTGCATCATATCCCGAACTAGCATTTGAAGTATTATCACCATTTTTTGAAAACGATAAGTATTTAAAGAGTGATGATCTTGCAGAGATATGTCTTGATGCCTTTAATTTTCCTGTTCCTTTAATAAAGAATGCAGAAAATGAAACAACTCTTGAGTTATTTCATGGACCCACTGCGGCCTTCAAAGACTTTGGTGCACGATTTCTTGCAGCAACTATGGAAAAATTAATAGCAAAACAAGAGAGAAAATTAACAATTTTGGTTGCAACCAGTGGTGATACTGGAGGAGCTGTTGCTTCTGCCTTTCATGGTAAGAAAGGTATTGATGTAAAAGTTCTTTACCCAAAAGGTCGTGTATCTCAAAGACAACAAAAACAATTAACTGTTTGGGGCGATAATATTTCCGCATATGAAGTAGATGGAACATTTGATGATTGTCAAAAAATGGTTAAAGATGCATTTATGGATAAAGAGCTATCTGATAAATGGGGACTATCTAGTGCCAATTCAATTAATTTAGGTCGTTTGCTTCCCCAAAGTGTTTATTATGTATATTCATCATATTTATATAAAGCAAATTTTGGTAAGAATCCTAATTACATCATTCCTAGTGGTAATGTTGGTAATAGTTGTGGTGCTTATTGGGCCTTCTCGATGGGTTGTCCTATTGATAGCATTGCTTTGGCTGTTAATTCCAATACAACCATTCCTGATTATTTATCGAGTGGCAAATACGAACCTAGACAGAGCAAAGCAACACTTGCAAATGCAATGGATGTAGGTGCTCCGTCTAATATGGAAAGATTGTTTGATCTTTATGGTGATATTGATATTTTCAGAGATTTTGTTTCTTCCTGGAGTGTAGATGATGAAACAATTAAACGAACAATTAAAGAAACATATGAAAAAGAAAAATATATTATCTGTCCACATACAGCATGTGCTGAAAGAGTACGACAAGATCATTTTAAGGGAAAACCTACTATTGTTGTATCAACTGCACATCCAGCTAAGTTTGAAACAATAGTAGAACCATTAATTGGTAAGAGTGTAGATGTTCCACAAAGTTTAAGTGTACTTCTTAATAAAGAAAGCCATTTTACAAGTGTAGGAACTGATTACCATGAGATTTTCTAATTTATAAGTAAAGTAGCGTAAAGCCTTTGGAATTATTAATTTCAAAGGCTTTATTAATTATTAATCATATACATATCTACAAAGCTGCTTCATTGTAATTCCGAAGCTTTGTGCATAAATTTGTAGCGTTGAGCAAAGCATTGTTACTTCATGCCTTGAGTTTTCTCTTTTGCTTATATTTGATTTATCAAAACCTGTTTTTTCAGCAAGTTTTCCTTCCGTTAAATTATTGTATTTTCTCCTATTCTTTAACTTAATATTTAGATTTCTAGGAGTAATTTTCTGGCAATCAATAATATAATTAACATTTGCATTTTTACAATTACCACTTACATAGTCAGCTAATTTATAAAAGCTATAAATATCAATTCTTATAACACCACAAATTTTTTCAATTGTTGTGTATTTAGGATTCCAACCACTATCAGCATGGCGAATCAAACTTTCTGAAATCGAAGCAGCAGTTGCAAAATCCTTAATGCTTAATCCAGACATATTAATAATATGTTTTAACGTTAAATAATAATTAATATTATTTTCTTTATTTACTAGAGGTTCATTCATTTTTTTATTCCTTTGAATATGTTTTTGAGTTTAGCATATAAATAACATATTTAAGAATAGCTTTAAAAGTAGAGCAATTTTAATCTGCTTTGATAGATAAAAAAAAATCATCAAGTCACCTCCTTTCCTTTATGTTATCATTGTAACATAAGATTAAAAATAAATATAACATTATTTTATTGATAGTTAATGGATTAAAAGTAACTTTGTTGTTGTTTAATTAATAACTAATGCATTTATATAGAATTAAACAAAATGTAGAAAAATGATTTTAAAAAGTTACATTGGCTATTGAATTTGGGTAAGTAGTGGATTTTTACTGAAATGTAATTGTTATTGACCAAAAGCAACATACGTAAAATTTGTGTTGTTATGTAATGCATAAAAAAAGCTCCTCATTAGATTCTTTTATTCTAATAAAGAGCCATATATTTTTATTTACTAAAATTTGTTAGGCAATACAGCAAGTAGGATATTCTCTAACAGCAAGAACAGTGGTTGCATCATCACCAAATAAATTATTCATTTCAGCTACAAACTCCTGTAATTTCTTTGTATGAACATAAGCCTGTATTGTTCCCGCAAAACCACCGCCATGTACTCTGCAAGCACCCTCGCCATCTAGTATTCTTTCACTAATAGCCAATGCTAAAGGAAGGCCTTGGTCGGTTGGATCTGCATAAAGGTTTTGTAAGTAACAAAATGAAGATCGTCCACATTTATTGATTAATTCAAGATATTCATTAAATTTGTTTTCATCAATAGCTTTTACAAGGGCTTCAACTCTAGTATTTTCATTGAAGAAGTGAAGTGCTCTTAGAAGGGCTCTATCATTATTTAATGTTTTACGAATTTTTGGAATCTCAGCTACAAACTGTTCAATGGTTATTTCTCTTAAGTAATTCTTGCCAAAAAAAGCTGCAACACTTTTCATTTCTTTTGGAATTGCTGCATAGTCTGCTGTTAAGTTTTCATGATCACCTTTGGTGTCAACAATAACCAAGGCATAGCCTTTATCGTTGAATGATAGATTTTTGCATGTAACAACAGGGTGAGTGTTATCTTTAAAGTCTATTTCAACAATTCCACCGTTGGCACAAGCAATTTGATCCATAAGGCCTGATGGTTTACCGTAATATACATTTTCTGCATATTGAGAGATGATTGAAAGTTCTACTGGGTTTAATTTATCATCATTAAAAAGATGATTAAAAATAGTAGCACAGAGAATTTCAATGGCAGCAGAAGACGATAGCCCACTACCTTTTAATACATTTGTTGTTGTATTTGCATTGAAACCACCAATTTCTAAACCTTTATCTGAAAAAGCCCTTGCAATACCGCGAATTAGTGAATTTGTTGTATTTTCTTCTTCTTTTACTTTTTCAAGATTTGATATGTCAACTTCAACTGACGGAAAACCCTCACTTATTAAAGTTACCTTGTTATCATTGGTTTTTGTTACAGCACCAATTGTATCAAGGGAGATTGTACATGCTAGCACCTTTCCTAGATTATGGTCTGTGTGATTACCACCAAGTTCTGATCTACCTGCAGTAGAGAAAATCATAGCTTTATCTTCTTTAAATAGTTTTTTATGAGTTTCAAGTAACTGTAAATATCTTTCATCCATCTTTTCTTCTGTATAGAAAGAGCCATATAAATGAGGATAAACCTTATGTAACTTTCCCTTTTTAATTCCTTTTGCATTTATCATGAATTATTTCTCCATTTCATCTAAATAATGAATATTGCTTAATTCTCTAAGGTTTTTTGCAGCACTTTCAGCTGTTATATCTCTTTGTGGCATTGCCATTAATTCGTAACCTACCATGAATTTTTTAACAGAAGCTGATCTTAATAGTGGGGGATAGTAATGGAAATGCATCAAGCAACCGTCATATTTTTTGCCATCAGTTGGTCTTTGATGAATACCCATCGAATAAGGAAAGCTTGTTTTAAATAAGTTATCATATTTTATCCCTAATGCTTTCATTACCTTTGCAAGACTTTTTTCTTCATCATCTGTTAATTCATCAAGGCTACCGATTTCTCTTTTTACAGGAAGAATCATAGCTTCATAAGGCCATACTGCCCAGAAAGGTACCACTGCAATAAAGTGTTCTTCTGAAACAATTAATCGTTCTTTTGCTTCAAGTTCATATTTTGCATAATCAAGTAGCATAGAGGAGTTATGTTTTTCTTTATATGCCATTTGGTTTTTACATTCTGTAACGGAAATTTCTGGAATAACTTCTTCACTCCAAATCTGGCCATGTGGATGTGTATTTGAACAACCCATTACTGAACCACGATTTTCAAAGATCTGAACATGATTTATAAAATCTTTGTTACCCAGTTCAACATATTGTTGTGTCCAAACTTTAATAATTTTTTCAATACTTGAAACATCCATTCTTGAGATGGTTAGATCATGGCGTGGTGAGAAGCAAATAACCTTGCAAATTCCCCTTTCTCCTTTAGCCTGTAATATACCATTAGGACCTTTAGCGAAACTTTCGTTGGAACCTTCAGGAAGAATAGCGGAGAAATCGTTTTGAAATACGTAGGTTGATTCATATTGTGGGTTTGTTATACCAGATGTTCTTTTGTTGCCTGCACATAGGTAACATTTTTCATCATAATGAGGTCTATCGTCTTTTTGTGGTTTTTCAACTTGGCCCTGCCAAGGTCTTTTAGCTCTATGTGGTGAACATTTAACCCATTCTGTAGTTAGAGGGTTAAAACGATTATGAGTGTTATTTTCGATATCTAACATAACATTCTCCTTGTTGAAATAATATATGCAATCCTATTGATTTGTACACGTGTACATACTATAATGGATTTATTATTATTGTCAAGTAAATGAGGAATTAAATATGAGAGTTAATAGAGATGAAGTTGCAAAACTTGCAAACGTTAGC
>Ga0307991_1001681_pt1 | contig 15383 bp, 19 predicted proteins | sample EllFjometagen131_FD_203146 | JGI IMG/M metagenome (GOLD analysis project Ga0307991, IMG submission 203146) | Marine microbial communities from Ellis Fjord, Antarctic Ocean - #131 | ecosystem: Environmental > Aquatic > Marine > Unclassified | place: Southern Ocean | collected 2014-10-08
CGTTTGATGCTCTTGATCTCATTGACCTTGTTTCATGGATACAGGTAAAGAACCATCGCGCTTATCTCTCTCACAGGAAACGAAAGCTGGTTGCGTTGGAGATTTCATCTTATGTATCGTTGTAGGGCTAATTAATTCTATAGAGAGGGAGAGAGGGGGAGGAGAACAGATTGACAGAGGGTTGCAGTGCCGAGAGTGGTGTTATCCGTCCGGCACGTACGCGCGCTCATCACAGAAGAGGCTCGATGATCGCGAAATCCAGTATGTCAGCTTTGGGCCCTACTACATCCACTGGGCGAAATGTTTCTCGTACTGGTCTTCCAGGATCTCTTTGTGATCCAGTTCCTCTCTGGCAAGTCTTGAGAAAAGAAACTCCAGATCCGTCCCGCCGTAGTTTCTCAAAAGGCTGCTGTAGAGATCATAGGCTGCCTGTTCCATCTTCATGGCGAACTGCATGATATCCTGAGGATCGCTCTCGGGATCAATGGTCCCGGCAACCATGTAGTCGCTGAAACTGATCTCGCTGATGTTCTTCTTCCCCCCGATGGTATCGACATCACCGCTCGCAAGGGCGTGCTCGATGAGATCTTTGTGATTCAGCTCCTGTGCGGCAAGTTCCTCGAGGAGTTTTCTCGCGGCCGTGTTTTTGACGATTTTCCGAAAGGATGTATACAGCTGGTAGGCTGCGTTTTCCTTGTCAGCAGCAAACGTTAAGGCGTTTTCCAATGATTCGAATTTCATTATGTCCTCCTTAATAAAAATACGTTAGATTTGCTGTTAGAGGTAATAATATCGTATCAGGCTTAATTTATCAACATAATCAGAAACCATCACGTCGGAGACGCTTTGGGAATCAGGGATGGGATATTTCTTTGAACGGACCTCGGATAAAGGGTGAAAGCAGGCGATCCCCCACGTTTTTTTCTAATGCTTCGGCAAAGGTTGTCATTGCCGGTCCTGCTGTTCTTTCAGACTGAGAAGGTGATAATCTCTTTGTCGGTGTTTCTTCGAACCCTTCCCTCGCTTTCAAGAAATCGCAGATGAGCGATGGTCTCGCCGGTGGCGAACCATTTTTGCGCGATGGGGAAGAGATCCCATGTCTCACAGTCGATATCCCAGGTCATGCCGGCGGCTATCTCGTAGGCGTTCATGGTCCCTTTTCCTATCACATCGATAACTTCGTCGGCGCGCTTTTCATGGTGCTTTTTCAGTTCGTCAATCCTCCCTTTGAGATCGGAGAAGAAGCTTCTGTGTCCCGGGAGAACGATATCTACCGGTAGATCGTAGACCTTATCAAGACTGTTCAGGTAATCCTTCAGTGCGTTCACCTGGTAAGACCATGATTCGATGTGGGGTGTTATGTCAAAGAGGACATGATCCCCCGAGAGGAAAACCTTCTTGTCGGCCTCGTAGAGGCAGATGTGCCCCGCTGTATGCCCCGGGGTTGAGATACACTGAAAACGGTAGTCGCCAATTTCGATAACGTCATTGTCACCGATCAGAGTCATTTCGGGAACCGTCTCCGGGCTGTACTTGAAGCCCGGGTGGTTGTGGAGGGCCTTCATAAGCTCATCGGCGGGGAAACCGTTAATCCCGGCGTAGTCGATCATGGGCTGCCAAGTGCCTTCTCCCTGATAGACCTGTGCGTCAATCCTGCTGAAGTAGATCGTGCTGGTCTCGGTTGCCAGGCGTGTGACCAGCCCGGCGTGGTCGGCATGCATGTGGGTTATCAAAAAATCGGTTACAGCAAGATCGATGTCCAGGGCACGTATTCCCTCCTGCATTGCTTCGAAACAGACGGTACGGTTAAAACCGGTGTCGATAATCAGGTTTCGGTCAGCGCCTTTGATTACGTAGGAATTGAGCTCCTTCAGCGGACTGTTTGGGAGGGGCACTTCAATTCGGTAGAAACGGTCCATCACTTCGTTGATCATCTATAAGTCTCCTTTGTTCTCAATGTTGCGGCGAGGCTAGCATGTTCACCCGAAAGAAACAAGATATTACCTGATCTCACATACCCCGCCCCCGATAATCTCTCGCCATGCATATTAATTAGGGCAAATCCGTACAGATAGCGTCTTGTATCTTAATATTCTTGACACAGGAAAAACCGCTCTCTATAGTTAGAAAACGTGTATAAGCCCTTGTCCAACATGAAACGGGCGGGGTTCGGTGATTTTTTATTATGACCAGTAAGGGGGTAGTTGTATGAAAAGATATGGGAATTTTATCGGTGAAGAGAGCAGGGCACTGCTGCAAAGCGTGCGGGATTTCGTGGACAAGGAGATCATGCCGGTCAGGCTTGAACTTGATGAGAGCCGCGAAGCATGTGAGAAGGTCATTGCCAAACTGGTTGATCTCGGGATGCAGAAATATGGTCTTTCTCCCAAGTATGGCGGGCTGCTGATTGGCTCGGCGGTCGAATATTGCGCCGTCTGTGAGGAGCTTGCTCGTGGTGACAGCGGTCTAGCAACCGAGATGACCTGTCCGGAGTGGATCTTCGGACCGGCAATGAGGGCCCGCAACAAAGTGGTGCTTGAGAAATTCATGGCTCCCTTTTGTGCCGATGAACGGCACGCCGCGTGTTTCGCGCTGACCGAGCCCGATGGGGGGTGTAATGCAGAAGATGCCACTCAGCGCGGAATGACGCTACGTACCACCGCCAAGCTCGACGGCGATGAATGGGTGATAAACGGGGCCAAGCGGTGGCCGGGAGGCGCAAGCGTAGCCGAAATTTACGCCGTTCTCTGCACGACCGATCCACAGTTGGGGGAGGAAGGCGTTGCCATCATCTACGTGCCCGATGGTGTTCCCGGTCTTTCATTCGGTGTGCCGGAGAATAAGCTGGGGATGCGGTACAGCGATATCAATGCCGACATCTTCTTTGATAACGTCCGCGTGCCGAAGGAATACCGAGCTTCGGGTCCGGGTGAAGACTGGAAGCTCTTTCGCGCCGCTCTGGCGTGGGGACGTCTCAGTTCCGCCGGCTTTTCCATTGGGAATGCCCAGGCTGTCCTCGAGATCATAATCGACTATACCAGTAACAGGTTTTACAAGGGGAGAGCGGTCAGAGAACATTCACTGCAGGCGGCCATGATAGCCGATATGGCCGTGGGGATAGAGAGTGCCCGTGCCTATTATCTGAGCGTTGCTTCGATGTTCGATAATCGCAAGGAGTTTGGCGATCCGGGAGACACCTACCTGATGGGAAAGGCAACGGGCGCCAAGGTCTATGCCTGTGATGTTACGGAGATGGTTTGTAATCGGGCCATAGAACTTATGGGTGCCTACGGGTATATCAAGGAATATCACGTCGAGAAATATCTTCGGGACAGCAAGATTATTCAGTTATGGGAGGGTGGCGGCCAACTGGGCCGTATAGAGGTTGCTCAAAGCTATTATCCCATAACGTAAAGGACATAGGAGTAAACACAGATGCAGGTGGTGAGTATTGAGAAGCTGGGGGAAAAGATATACGGGTGTCTGGATGACGGGATCAATTACCACATATTTTCGATTGATCCCGAATGCCTCGTTGAGTATGACGAGAGTTACTACAGAGGCGATTATGATGATTATGATCACTTTGTGCTCTCGTACGCGCAGATGGATCCCGGCCTCTGTTTTCTTGAAACGCCAGTGGCGATAGGGGCTGCTGATAAGGAAGACCTGACCTATGCGCTGATGCTGGGTGTATGGAAGGAAATATGGGAAGGGAAGGGGTGATCCATAGGCAATGGTTCACCCCTTCCCCCTGATGACGCGGAAGTAGTCCGAGAGTATTTCGCGGTGGTCAAACATCAGGGGCTCGGGGAGTGTGTCTTCCGTAAAGACCCCTATCTGTGCGGCATCATCCGCGGCCGCGGGGGTTCCTGCTGCCCTGGCCATAAAGACTGTGGATATGGTGTGCTGACGCGGGTCCCTGTCGGGCCGTGAGTATGTCCCGAGCTGGCCTTCGAGTATCACATCAAGGGAGGTTTCTTCCCGTGCCTCTCTGACGGCGGCATCTTCCAGCGATTCTCCGTAATCGACAAAACCGCCGGGGATTGCCCAGCCGATGGGATCGTTTTTCCTTAGTATCAGGACGATACCTCCTCCTTCGACGGTGATAATGATATCGACCGTAGGTGTTGGGTTGTGATAAATCTCCAGCTCTGCCCCACAGTTAGAACAGATTCTCTTTGTCTTTCCGCTCATGCTAATCCCCCGCTCGTCTGTGATTTCAGAGATATAAATTCAAACACGGTGTCTTGTCAAGGACGGATTTTCTTGACATGTCGGGGTTATTTATTTACTGTCCACCAGAAACAAGGTCGTTCCTATGAGAAAATAAGCTCTTTTTGGAGGGAAGATGATTGGCGTACTGATTATAACCCATGGTAACCTCGGCGATGAGCTGATAAAGGCCGCCGAAATGATAAAGGGGGATACTCGGGGGATTATCCCCCTTTCACTGGACGCGAAAACGGGCGTGGAAGATATCAAAAAGAAAATCACATCCGCCATAAAAAAGGCCGATTCGGGGGAAGGTGTACTCATTATGACCGATCTGTTCGGAGGCACGCCCTCAAATATCTCTCTGTCGTTTCTGAAAGAGGAAAAGGTGGAAGTGGTTACCGGTGTGAATCTTCCCATGCTACTCAAGATATCCGATATACGAGAAGACAAAAAGAAACTTGCTGAATTTGCCAACCTCGTGAAGGTGTACGGCAGAAAAAACATATACCTTGCCAGTGAGATACTAAACAGAAAAGCGGGTGATTAACCTGCGATGCCTCCCACCCATGAATCCTTCCCTGATAAGAATTGATAATAGGCTTGTCCACGGCCAGATCCTGGAGGCATGGGTTCCCTTTATCGGCGCCTCGCACATAGTGATTGTCAGTGACGAGTTCGTGGGTGACCTGTTCCGGGAAGCGGTCATCCGAATGGCGGTACCCCAGCAGATAGAGACGCACATCTACGGTATCGAAGAATTTTCACGTGGACTCGCCTACAAAAACTACCTGGAAGAGACAAGCATAATCCTGTTTGGCAGTATTGACGATCTACTGAGGGCTCACCGGCTGGGCTTTAAGCTCAAAGCCCTGAATATAGGCAACGTCCACGCGAATAAGGGCGTCTACCATCCGACGCCATCCATATCTCTGAGTAAGGACAACGTGCAGGGACTGATATCGCTCGCCGGTTCGGGGGTTAAGATAGAACTGCGGTGCGTCCCGAGGGACAGGCCCGTTGATTTTCTGAGAGCGGCAAAGAAGTTCGGCAACTCCAAACATAATTTCTAACGTACTAAAGGCGTATCATGTGGTTGAACTCCCTTGAAGTGGCCCTTCTGGGCGGAGTTATCTGTCTGGACAGGGTGTTCCTACAGGCCATGATATCACGGCCCATTGTCGCCGGACCCCTCATAGGGGTGGTGCTCTCGGACCCCTTTACCGGACTGATAATCGGAGCCTTTATAGAACTGTTGTGGATCGACAGACTGCCGATGGGGCTCTATGTGCCCCCCAATGATTCAGTCGCCGCCATCCTGGCAACAGCGGGGGCCATCCTGGCGGGAAGGGAATGGGGGTCTCCTCCCCCCGAGCTGATCGCCCTGGCCATCCTCCTGTTTCTCCCTTCCGGTATCCTTGCCCGGCAGGTTGATGTGTGGATTATAAAGACGAATGGCAGGCTTTCCCAAAAGGCCGCCGAGTACGCCCGTATGGGCAACATAAAGGGCCTTGCCAGGGAGCATAGATATGGGCTCGTGAAGGTATTCGCAGGTGCGGTCCTCGTTATTCTTGTGTGTCTGGTGCCGGGAGTGCTGATTCTCAAATGGGGGTTCCCCCTCCTTCCGGAGAGGGTTTTGAAAGCCCTTTTATATACCTACTCCTTCATTCCCGTCCTCGGTATCGCGGTGGCCCTGAGTACTATCAAATTGCGTGGCGCCGTCCCGCTCTTCGCGGGGATCTTCCTCCTCGCCACCCTGGTTATGGAGATTTTTTAGATAGGGAATACCGCATGGTGGAGACTGCTTTGGATATCGAAACACGTGATATGGCGGCGGATGATCTGGATGATGTCCTCGTGATCGAATGTGCCTCATTCCCAACCCCCTGGTCCAGGGGTATATTTCTGGGGGAGGTAGAGCATCCCTTCTGCCACGATATTGTGGCCCTCGTGGAGAGTCAGATTGTCGGGTATATATGCTTTGCGATAGTCTACGATGAGATCCACCTCAGAAACGTGGCCGTGCATGAGGAGTGGAAGCGACGCGGAGTGGCTTCAAGGCTTCTATCGCGGATGATCACCGTTGCCTCCGCCGAGGGGGCTCGATACGGCACCCTTGAGGTGCGGGAATCAAACAAGGCCGCATTAGAGTTGTACAAAAGATTTGGCTTTGTGGTAGAAGGGACACGGCCTTCTTATTACTCCAAGACGGGCGGGGACGCCCTTATCATGTGGGTGGATTTTGGATTATGAAATCTGATACCTGTGCAATGGTCTCTTCTCAAAGGGAAACGGTCAAAGGGCATTTTCTGATGACTGCCAAGACCCCCGCCTCTTTCAGAAGTGCCATCCCCGGGCAGTTTGTTATGGTGAGGCTGGAAGGCGGCACCACTCCCTTTCTCTCCCGCCCCTTTAGCCTCTATTCCGTTTATTCCCGAGGCGACGATACCTTTGTCGAGATCTTCTACAAGGTCGTGGGAAAGGGAACAGAGGCCCTCTCCCGACTGCAGGAAGGGGATGCCCTGGACATCCTGGGGCCTTTGGGGAAGGGGTTTGATGTTCCGCTCTCATGCAGGAAGATAGTCCTGATAGCCGGCGGGATCGGCGTGCCCCCCCTTTCCTTTCTCGCGCAGCGCTACGGGGGAGACAACCGCAATATGGAGATAATCTGCTATGTGGGCGCGGGAAGCTCGGAAGCACTCGTGGGCCTGGACAGGTTGGAAGAAATCTGCTCCGTGGTGGAGATAAGCACGGATGATGGGAGCAGGGGATACCACGGACTTGTTACCGGACTCTTCGAACGGGATCTGGACCCTTATGCGGATGATACCACGCGAATCTATTCCTGCGGTCCACGCCCCATGCTCGCGGGCCTGCAGGTACTGCTGAAGGACCGATCGGTTGTTTGTCAGGTCTCTCTTGAGGAACGGATGGCATGCGGAATCGGCGCCTGTCTCGGGTGTGTCGTGAGGACACGGGGGGATAGTTCTGAACTGGTCAGGGTTTGTAAAGAAGGGCCGGTCTTTGATATCAAAAATGTTGAATTCGGGGGATGACCATTACAGCCGACAACCCTGACTGACAGGCTGTATGAGGTGGGTACATGAACGTAAAGATGGGTGTTGCGATAGGGGGGCTGACATTGAAAAACCCGGTCATGACGGCATCGGGGACATTCGGCTACGGCGAGGAATACACCGGTTACCTCGATCTGAATCGTCTGGGTGCCATTGTTGTCAAGGGGCTGTCACTGAATCCCAGAGAGGGGAACCCACCCCCCAGGATTATAGAGACAGCTTCAGGGATGCTCAACGCGGTCGGTCTTCAGAATGTGGGAGTGAAGGCATTCATTGATGAGAAGCTCCCGTACCTCCGCACGATTGACTCCGCGGTGATCGCAAACATATTCGGAGAGAGTGTTGAGGAGTACGTAAAAGTTGCCGAGATTCTTGGCGGTGTCGAGGGCGTGGACGCCATCGAGGTAAACATATCCTGTCCAAATGTCAAGAGGGGCGGGATCGCCTTTGGCTCCGATCCTGTCCTTGCCGGGGAGGTGACACGGGCGGTGAAGGGGGCCTCGCGGCTCCCCGTTATTGTGAAGTTGACCCCAAACGTGACAGACATAACCGAGATTGCCAGGGGTGTTGAGGCAGCGGGCGCCGATGCCCTTTCCCTGATCAATACGCTTACCGGGATGTCGATCGATATAGAAAAAAGGGCGCCTCACCTGGAGCATATAACCGGAGGCCTGTCCGGACCGGCAATAAAACCGGTTGCGCTCCGAATGGTGTGGGAGACAGTTAATGCCGTCTCTATCCCCGTCATCGGTGTGGGGGGGATCATGAACGCCTCCGACGCTATCGAATTTTTCATCGCGGGCGCGCGGGCCGTCCAGATCGGAACGGCAAACTTCATCAACCCATCCGTAGTCACCGATATTATTGACGGTATCGAACGATACCTGTCGGATAACAACTTTGATGACATCAACAATCTGATCGGGACACTCAGGGTATAAGTGCTCTCCTGAAGGTTTCAGCCGTACAATATAATCCGCAAACCCCCGGAAAATGAAACTGGAGTTATAACAATGACGAAGACAGGTGAATACGATGTGATAATCCTCGGGGCGGGTCCCGGCGGATATGTTGCCGGTATCCGGGCCGGTCAGCTGGGTCTGAAGGCCTGTGTCATTGAAAGGGAGACCCTTGGGGGGGTGTGCCTGAACTGGGGATGCATCCCGACAAAGAATCTTATTCACCAGGCCGGAATCTTTCACTCCCGCCTCGAACTGGAGGAAATGGGGTGTACTGTCGACCAGGAGAGATTCGATTACGAATATGTGTACAACCAGTCCAGGGAAGCAGTCCGGACCCTGGTTTCGGGTGTCGAACAGCTCCTGAAAAAAAACAGGGTTGAGCATATCAGGGCCACCGCCACGATCGTTTCAAGAAACGGGGTGGCAATTGACGATACCACTGAAATTTCAGGGAAAAACATCATCATTGCCACAGGATCCCGTCCCCTTCAGATCGAGGGGTTTGAATTCGATGAAGGGCAGGTTCTCTCTTCGACAGGAATTCTCTCTCTCAAGAAACTGCCGGATAGCCTGATTATACTAGGCGCTGGCGCCATCGGATGCGAATTCGCCTATATCATGAACCGATTCGGTGTGCGGGTACATCTGGTAGAAATGGAGAAGCACATCCTGCCCGTTGAAGATGCGCGGGTGGCTGCTGTTCTCGAACGTTCCTTCAAGGAGAGCGGCATAGAGGTGATTACCGGTGCGCGTGCTGAATCTCTGGAAAAGACATCCGAAAAAGTGACAGTTGCACTGACGGATAAGAAGGGCAGCGCGCGGCATATAGAGGCGCAGAAGGTGCTGTGCGTCTTTGGGCGGACACCAAACACGGATGCAATCGGCCTAGAAAGAATCGGGCTGAAGACCGAGGGGGGCTTCATCCCGGTGGGTGATTACTACCGAACCGAAGCCCAGGGGGTATATGCCGTCGGCGATGTGGTGAAGACGCCGCTCCTGGCCCATGTCGCCTCACGTGAGGGGGAGATTGCCGTCGAGCATATTGCCAGACTCAAACCACAGCCACGGATTGATCCGGACACCATACCGTCGGCGGTCTATTGCGAACCGCAGGTGGCAAGCTTTGGACTCAGGGAAGGGCAGGCAAAGGAGAAAAATACCCCCTACAAGAAGGTCATGCTGCCCTACCGCGGTATCGGCAAGGCCGTGGCGATTGGCAGGACCGAGGGGATGATAAAAACACTCCACGATCCGGAGACACAGGAGATTCTGGGCGCCCATATCGTGGGACACGATGCCACGGAACTGATTCACGAGCTCCTTCTGGCCAAGACGGCGGGGTTGCTGCCTGGGGATATTGCCGGGATGGTCCACGCCCACCCGACCCTGTCCGAGGGGATCATGGAGCAGATGCGCACGGTGGATGCCGATTTGTAGGGAGGCCTTACAACCGTTTTTCCAGGACCAGACGCGCGAAGTGTTCAAAGGAGCGGTCGTAGGTACGCTCCGCATCCCTGTCAAAGCAGCAGGCGGGAAGCTCTCGCATTTTCAGATGAAACTTCAGGCAGTCGCAGCAGGTCCCCTTACGGCCACACGGATCATAGGTACAGTTACACAGCTCCAGATTCTCTTCCTTTTTGCATTCCATATACGGAGTCCTTAAAGATCAGACAGGATTAACAGGATGTTCAGGATTAAGATATATTGTATATCCTGTTATCCTGTCAAAGTTTTCTCAGTTTACGTTTAACCTCAACTTCCTGATACGGAGTCCTTAAAGATCAGACAGGATTAACAGGATGTTCAGGATAAAGATGTCTTGCATATTCTGTTATCCTGTCAAAGTTTTCTCACTTTACGTTTAATCTCAACTTCCTGTTCACCAAAATTAACAATCAATCCAATTGGCTTCCCTGTAGCAACAAGATAATTTACCAACTGAACTTCATGTACTTGAATAATCCGTCTTATCGACTTGAGTTCTAAAATAATCATATTTTCCACTATGATATCGGCAACAAAATTACCAACGACTTCATTCTCGTAGGATACGGTTATCGGTTCCTGAGATACAGCAGATAATCCGCTTTTTCTTAGTTCTATCAGCAAACACTTTTCGTAAACAGATTCCAGAAATCCATAACCCATTCGATTGTAAACTCTATATGCACAGCCAATGATTTGCTCAGTCAGTTCTTCGTATTCCATTTATTTGACCTTAAAAATCAGGCATGATTAACAGGATGCTCAGGACAAAGATATCTTGTATATCCTGTTATCCTGTCAAAGTTGACAAACTCTTAAAAAGTCAAAGTTTTTCTATCACTGTCCGGTAGAGTTCCCCGGCTCGGTATGAACTTCTCACGAGAGGACCGCTGACAACACCGGAAAACCCCATTTTGAGAGCTTCCACGCGCCACTGGTCAAATTCATCGGGTGGTACGAAGCGTTCAACCGGCAGATTTCTTTTGGAAGGCTGGAGGTACTGCCCAAGTGTCAGAATATTACACCCGGCGTTTGCCAGATCCTGCAGTGTCTGGTTAATCTCATCGGAAGTCTCTCCGAGGCCCAGCATGATCCCCGATTTCACGGGTATTCCCGGGGCCTTTTTCTTCACAGCCTCCAGGAGGGCGAGTGAGCGCGGGTATAATGCGTCGGGACGCGCCACGGGGTAGAGGCGTGGCACCGTTTCGATGTTATGATTCAGGACGTCGGGACGGGCCCTTATGACGGAGGCAAGTGCCTGCGGGTCCCCCTGAAAGTCGGGTATTAACACCTCAACGTGGACCTTCGGGAGATCTTCGCGTATCCTCGTGATCGTTTCGGCAAAAAACGAGGCCCCGCCATCGGAGAGATCGTCCCTCGTGACGGAGGTGATCACGAGATAGTCGAGTCCCATCTCCCGCGCCGCGTCGGCAACCCGTGAAGGCTCCTCCGGATCGGGAGGATCGGGTCTCCCTCGGGAGATCGCACAGAAACGGCACCCGCGTGTACATACGGGTCCCATGATGAGAAAGGTTGCCGTGCCTCGGGAAAAACACTCGCCAATATTAGGGCAGAGGGCCTCTTCACAGACGGTATGCAGCCGGTTTTTCTTGATAAGTTTCCTGAGTGCCCGGAACTCGGCTCCCCGTGGGAGACTCTTCCTGAGCCAGCGGGGTTTCTGCACCCGTGTTCGCGTTTGGTGCTCCATAGGACTATCCCGTAAGACAGGGTTTTCTGGCAGCGGCGGTCTCGTCCAGTCTGCGCACCTTGGGACGGCGGGGGGCTTCTCTCAGGAGGTCAGGATTATCCCGTGCCTCGGCCGTGATGGCTCGGAGCGCCTCGATGAATCGATCGATATCCCCCTTTGATTCCGTCTCGGTCGGTTCGATCATCATGGCGCCATGCACCACGAGCGGGAAATAGATGGTCGGTGGATGAAACCCGTAGTCCATAAGACGCTTTGCCATGTCCAGCGTTGTAATTTTCTCGACCTCTTGCAGCTTGTCTGAGAAGACACACTCGTGCATACATGGCCTGTCATAAGGGAGATGCAGCGATTCCTTAAGACTTTCCTTTATGTAGTTTGCATTGAGGACGGCAAGCTGGCTGGCTTGTTTCAGGCCCTCGCCCCCCATGCTCATGATGTAACAGAATGCCTTGATCAGTACACCGAAATTGCCGTGAAACGCGTGCAGCCTTCCGATGGACTGGGGAAGGTCCTCTGACAGTCGATAGGTCCCCCCACTGAAGACTACCCGCGGAACGGGGAGGAAGGGTGCCAGAAAATCTTTCACGCAGACCGGTCCCGAACCGGGTCCACCACCCCCATGGGGGGTCGAGAAGGTCTTGTGGAGGTTCAGATGCATCACGTCAAAACCGATCTTTCCCATCTGCACGATCCCCATGACGGCGTTCATATTCGCCCCGTCACCGTAGACCAGCCCCCCCTTCGCGTGGACGATCCGGGCTATCTCGCGGATATTTTCCTCAAAGAGTCCAAGCGTGTTCGGGTTGGTTATCATGATCCCCGCCGTTTCCTCGTCCATGACCGCGGCGACGGCCCCGGGCGAAAGGATCCCCTTTTCATCCGATTGCACTGCGACGGAAGAAAAACCGCAGAGGGAGGCGCTCGCGGGATTGGTGCCGTGCGCGGTATCGGGTACGATGATCTTTGAACGGCGTGAACCCCTGCTCGTGTGATAGGCGTGTATGAGAAGCATCCCCGTCAGCTCTCCCTGCGCCCCCGCAGAGGGCTGCAGAGTAACGGCGTCCATCCCCGTTATCTCGGCCAGGTATTGTTCAAGCCAGTACAAAAGCTCGAGGGAGCCCTGTGACAGTTCGGCCGAGAGGAGGGGATGCGCCCCGGCGAACCCCGGAAGGGCGGCCTCTTTCTCATTGATCTTGGGGTTATATTTCATCGTGCACGAACCAAGGGGGTACATCCCCGTGTCGAGACCGAAGTTCCACTGGGAGAGTCGTGTGTAGTGGCGTACGACATCCACCTCGGAGAGATCGGGGAAGTCGGGGCCGTCACCCGTGAGACCTTCATCAACAGGGGAGGGGACAATGTCCCTGCGGGGCATCGAAAACCCGCTCCTTCCCCTTTCCCCCCTTTCCCACAGAAGCGGCTCGTTGAGTATCAGACCGGAGATCCCCTGTGACTCTTTCATGATTCCACCTCCTGTATCAGGGCGTCCATATCTTTCTTGCTCACCGTCTCCGTTACACACAGGAGGGCGTGATCGGCACGTTCCGGATACCATGTAGCGAGGGGAACCCCTGCCACGATTCGTTTTTCAAGCAATCTTTGGTACGTATCCTTGAATTCCTTCGGGAATTCGACGACAAATTCGTTGAAGGTGGGAGTGTCGAAGGGAACCGTACAGCCCGCCTCCCTGAGACCCCGTTTGAGGTATTCGGCCTTGTCATAATTAAGGGAGGCCAGATCCCGAATACCCGTGCCTCCGACAGATGCCAAGTACATGGCAGATGCCAGCGCGCAGAGGCTGTTGTTCGTGCAGATATTGGAATTTGCCTTCTCACGGCGTATGTGCTGCTCCCTGGTGGCGAGTGTCAGGACAAAACCATCTCTGCCGTCTCTGTCGATGGTCTTTCCCACAAGACGCCCCGGCATGTTCCGTACATGCTTCATTCGGCAGGCGAACATCCCCAGTCCGGGTCCCCCGAAAGACCTTGGGATGCCGAGGCTCTGCCCCTCGCCACAGACGATATCGGCCCCCTGACAACCGGGATTTTTGAAGAGGCCGTAGGCCAGCGGCTCTGTAAAGGAACTGATAAAGAGGGCCCCTGCCTCACGTATGGCTTTGCCTGCTTCCTGGAGATCTTCGATGCACCCGAAAAAGTTGGGAGACTGGATGGCGACGGCCGCGAGGTCATCCATGCTGGAGAGACCCGAAATATCGGTTCGGCCGTTCTCCAGACAGGGCAGCTCCACGATTTCATACCCCCCCGGTCTCAGGTACGTTCGTACCACCTCACGGTAATGGGGATGGATGAGGGGCGACAGGGCGACCCGTTTTCGCTTCGTAATACGGATGGCCATCAGGAGGGCCTCGGCCAAGGCGGATGCGCCGTCATACATCGAGGCATTCGCCACCTCCATGCCAAGCAGTCGGGCGGTCAGGGTCTGGTATTCGTATATCGCCTGGAGCGTCCCCTGGCTGATTTCAGGCTGGTAGGGGGTGTAGGCCGTCGAGAACTCGGATCTGCCGAGAAGGTACAAAACCGATTCGGGGATATAGTGATCATAGCTCCCTGCACCCATGAATACCCTGTACGCCGGAGGAGTCGCCATTGTTTTAGCGAGCTTGTCCATAAGGGTGACCAGCTCCCATTCCGTCAGGGCATCCGGCAGGTCCAGGGCTTCCCCCATCCTGCAATCCGGCGGGACCGGCGAAAAAAGATCATCTATCCTTTCGACGCCCACTGTCCGTAGCATAGAGGCAATGTCTTCTTCGGTATGGGGAAGGTAGCGCATTTATTCCGCTCCTTTCAGCATCTCCATATATTCGCTACTGGACATAAGGGTCTGTATCTCCTCAGGATCGTCCGGTTCTATCTCAACCATCCACCCGCTGTTGTAAGGCTCTTGGTTTACAAGCTCCGGCTCCTCTGCGAGGGCCTCGTTGATCGCCATTATCTTCCCCGTAACCGGCATGTATATCTCTGAGACGGCCTTTACCGACTCGAGGGTGCCGAGCTCCTCCCCCTTCTCCAGGGTATCCCCTATTCCGGGGAGTTCCACAAAAACGATATCCCCCAACTGATCCTGTGCGTAGTCGCCCACCCCCGCTACCACAGTCTCCTCCTCGTCCCTGGCCCATTCGTGTGTCTCCGTATAGTGCACATCGTCCGGCAAGAATAATTCTTCGAGCTCCTTCATACTTTCCCCCTTTTAAGAATTAGGCAGGATTAACAAGATATTCAGGATAAAGACATTGTATCAATCTGCATTTCTTTGAAACAAAATTTCGTATATCCTGTTATCCTGCCGAAATTTATTTAGATGTTACAACATGTCTTTGATCGCCCTGCGCGCGGTGCGGTCGGGACGAATGTCATCCGTGATGAGAACCGATATGGTCCGCCGTTCATCTTTCAGCTCTACGGTATCTCCGCAGATCAGTTTCTCTGTTACCTTTACAAACCCGCAGGAAAGCCCCCTCGGCCGAAATCCTTCCGGTCTTTCCGGACTGGCGATGCTATATATCATATCCCCGACCCGGTCTATGCCCATGTCCGTTACGCAGGTCAGGACCGTACCAATTGTCGTACCGTTCGAGTTCATTACCACCGTCGAATCTCCGGGAGAGACCTTCCGCAGGTCGAGGCCCGCGAAGGGGTAGGTATACTCAAAATATGTCTCCTTTTCAAAGGCCTGATCGCCGACGAATCTCTTGGTGAAACCCGATTTGTCGTTCGTAAAAGAGAGGGCAAAGTCCCACGGATTGTTGATGAAAGGCCAGTGACCGATATCCTGGTGGGAGAGGGGGAGTAGTGCGCCTGTCCGCAGGGAATCTCGAGCGGCGAGGCCGCAGACCGTGAGACCAAAATCTCCTCCTGCCTCCAGGGCCATATCCCATACGCGCTTTATATGGCCGGAATCCATGAACAGCTCAAAACC
>Ga0307991_1001683_pt1 | contig 15349 bp, 12 predicted proteins | sample EllFjometagen131_FD_203146 | JGI IMG/M metagenome (GOLD analysis project Ga0307991, IMG submission 203146) | Marine microbial communities from Ellis Fjord, Antarctic Ocean - #131 | ecosystem: Environmental > Aquatic > Marine > Unclassified | place: Southern Ocean | collected 2014-10-08
AGGGTGAGGTAGAGGGCCGACTGAAGCCTGGTGGGGGGTTGGTCCTATGATCGAACCGGATTTTGAATCCTTACCCTTGAAATCGTCTGCTATGAAGCCATTCCGCAAGGAAAAAATTAAATGAATACATTAAAAGGGGATTCAGCCTGCTATTCGTGCTCTATGGCACAAGATATCGAATCCGATCCGGGTAAATTTAAAGGAGCCAACAAACTGTCTCGCGTACCTGAAGGCACAGACGATTTTCGTGGTCATCCTTGCTACCCAACGTCCTTTTTAAATGAAACATTTTAACTTTTCCCGATAGTGAACTTAACTCCTCAAGCAAGATTATTAAAATAATGTTACAAACAATTACAAATTTACACCGCAGCCGTTCTGAATACTTCGTTTCTCATCAACATGCACCAAAGATCAACCGCCAGTCGGCGGGCTATTCCTGTGATCGCTTTTTGAGTCTTCCCTGTATTCTTGAGCAATCGACGATACACCATTGCGGCATGGGGATCATAACGAACCCATGCCCATGCGGCTTGAATCAACATACAACGAAGAGGCGCCTGGCCCGCTTTAATCAGAGGCCCCTCTCTTCTTTTCTCACCGCTTTGTCTCACCCGAGGGGCAAGCCCGGTATAACGAGCAACTTGAGTGTATTCTGTGAATCTTCCAGGCTGATACACCTCTGTAAGAAATTTTATGGAGGTTTGGGGGCCTACTCCAGGATGTGTTTTAAGAAGAGCTATTTTCTTCTCAAAGCGCTCGGCTTTGGCTATCTGTTTAATTCGATTATGAGTTATTTTAAGATGATTTTTCAGATCCTTCAATTCTTCCAGGAAGATATCAAGAACAAATCTCAATTCAGAGTTCAGTTCAAGTTCAGCCAATTCATCAATACCACATTGGCTCCAGTTCGACAGGCCGTTCGGCTCCTTAAGCCCGTGTTGCAGAAGAAAACTCTTGATCTGTTGTTTTGTCCTTTTATCCTTCTTTTTCAAGTGATCACGCAGGCGAGTCAACTGGCGATCAGCTTCTTCCTGTTCAGTGGGGATCGCCACAGCCTTCAGCAAATTTTTCTCGGCAAATTCAGCCAACTTCTTACAATCAAGTCGATCCGATTTGCTCCCTTGATTCGCCTCCTTGGGTATTTTCCCCGGGGCTATAACTTCGATCGGCCATCCGATCTCTTGCAAAGATCGGGCCAAGCTATATCCTGTTGGTCCTGCCTCATAGACAATTTTTTCCAATCCAGCCGCCAGTGGCTCCAGGGTTTTAATGACGGCATCCTTTTTAGCCGGCATCACAAATGTACTGATCTGCTTTCCGTTAATACGGACTGCGCCGTGGATAGATCTTTTATGAACATCGAGGCCAACATAAGCCTTATCATCACAAGTGATGGAATCCAACTTGCGTATTTTCGTTTTTTTTCTATACTTAACCATGGCCGTTCCTCCTTTCCCTTTTTCAGGGATTTGGTTTTTCCTTGAGGTGATTGTATCACCTTTTAGGAGGAACGGCTTTCATATTAACTATTAGTAGAAGGTTAAGGAGGAAAATATTCGATGGGAATTTACAAGAGAAAAAAGATCATCCGGGCGTATTCCCGATTTCCCCGGCTGAGGATCCGGGATCTTATGTTCGGGGATATCATCAATTGGACTCCCGGGCGGACTGTCTGGCGGCCTGCGGCAAAATGGATGGAATCAGCGGCGCAACGGGGGATTATCGCCTTCCAGCGCTGGAAGTATCCCAATTCTCCCCGGATTTACAGCACTCATTCCATCATTCATCTGATGGAAGGCGTCTGCTGGAACGTCACCGCGCCCAGGGCGGATTACCTGAAACTTCAGGAAGGAAAGCTGAATCGGAATAAGGTGTATATCGTCTGCCGCTACCGGGACTTCAGGGTGAAGACCGCCGCCGATCGGCAAATCATCTATAACGGAATCGAACTTCTTGACGAAAGCGCTTATGACGCGCCACAACTGCTGGCAATCCTCATTCAGGAATACCTGGGGTTTCCGAAGGGGATTATCTTCACGTCCTGGATCCGCGAAGAAAGACCGTCTGCAGTCCGGCGGTCCGGGGGCTTTGGGTTAAGCTCTGGCTGGAGAAAGGCGGGAAGGAAAGCAGCTTTCGGCGCCCCGGGGGGAAACTACACGTTGAGAGGACACCGCCGGCCCTGATGGAGAATCACAGGACCTTTGAAGTTGTGGGGATATTGGAGGGGGGACTTATCTAATTATTTGCTGCGCAGAGGGGGGGGTTGTCCTATCTTATCGATCGCGGATCAACTCCCCGGTTCAGCGGTAGCTTAGAGTGATTACGCTTCCGCCGAATCTTCCTTGTCCTCGCCCCAGACACGGGCAAGGGCGGCTTGGATCTTCTTCTCCATCCGGTCGATCAGATCGCGGTTGGCGTTGACTATCTCCTGCTCTGCCTCAATCTCGGCAACGATGGCTTGCTGTGTGGCAAAGGGTGGAAGAGGGATCTTCATTTCACGAATGTCTGTAACCTTTATGCTTGCTTGGTTCACAGCTCGCTGGGCAAAGGTCTTCGCTTTTTCAATGAAGCGTTCTTGCTTGAGAGACCAAAGAAGAAATTCCGGAATGACAATGTTTCGTTTGGGCTGTAAGCGAATAAGGTTAATCCCATGAACAACCGGAACTGAAGCGCGGACAAAAATCGCTGTCTTTGCCAAATGATCAATGCTGTTAATATGGCTAAACAAGATCTCGCCTGGTTGCATCAACCGGTCTGCAGGAACTGTATCATTGGTCCATTTCGATTTGTCTAAGTCTACTGTACCATCAGCGATGGTTCGGATGCGCGTCACTCTGAGCTGCCCCGGTTCGTCTGTCTGTTCAACAGGATAGCCATTTCGGATAGAGCTGCACAGCTCTCTAAGCGCCACCATCGGCCAGTCGGGATCGCTGGAGATGTGGGGGCGGTAGTTGTCGAGGACGGCGCGGGCGCCGTCGATGACTTTCTGGTAGCCATCGATCTCGGCCACGAGCTCCTTCTGGACATCCAGCGGCGGGAGGGGGATTTGGTGGGAATTGTAGACATCCGTTCGATTGAGACCCGGTATACCAGCTCCTCCCCGGAGATCGGGCAGGTTGAGCGTCTTTAGTAGCCAATAGAGATATCGAAGAGCTGACTGCTCCTGATTTGTCTGCTTGATATAGTAGGTTGTGTCGATAGGAAAACAGTTCTCTTCGATCCACGTAACCTCACCTGCAGATCCTTTGCGACCAACGACAATCGCTGGGCCTTCTACCAAATAATCTTTATGATAACCTGTGATTCCGTTGGAACCAACCACAGGGTAAGGCCCGTCAATGCGCTTTTTCTTTGGCAAGCTGGCACCATATTCAAGAGTACAAATCTCCTCGAAACGCCGCAGGGGAAATATCGATTGACGCAAGCTGTTCTCCCGATACCGCTCACCGCCGAGGTTATAGGCGCCATTCTCCGCAATCTTCTCCTTCGGCACGACAAGGCCAAGTGTCGGCTGAAAATCCTCCACCGACTCCCGCGACCGCAGGCGGCGGAGGTATTCGGTTATCTCGGCAAGAGCTGGGGGCAGATCGTTCTTATCTATGGGACGGCGCTGTGCGCCGAGACCGAAGCCGTCGTTCTCGACCTTGAAAAAGGCGATGGTACCGGTCTGTTTCGCAAGGGACTGGTCGAGGATCAGGATGGAGGTCTTGACGCCGGAATATGGGTTGAAGACGCCCGCGGGGAGGGAGACGACGGCGACGAGATAGTCCTCGACCAATGTCCGGCGTAGTTTCTTATAGGCGTTCTGGCTCTGGAAGATGATGCCCTCAGGCACGATGATGCCGGCGCGGCCGTTGGGCGTGAGGTGCTCAGCCATATAGTCCACGAACAATACTTCGCTGCGCTTGCTCTTCACCGAGAAGCGATTGTGGGGCTTGATGCCGCCTTTCGGGGACATAAAGGGCGGGTTGGCGAGGATAACATCGGCGTACTCGTTCCAGCGGTCGAGGCTGGTGAGGGTGTCGTACTCGTAGATGTGCGGGGCGGTGAAGCCGTGGAGGTAGAGATTGACCAGGGAGAGGCGCACCATATCGGGGGAGATGTCGTATCCCTTCAAGTTGGCGGCGAGACGACCGCGCTCATCGGGTGTGAGGGTAATGTTACCGTCACCGTCGGTGTTGGCCTTGACAATGTGCTTGTAGGACGAGATCAGGAAGCCGGCGGTGCCGCAGGCCGGGTCGAGTATGGTCTCGTTCTTCCTGGGGGCGATGACCTCGACGATGAAGTCGATGATATGGCGCGGGGTGCGGAACTGCCCGGCTGCGCCCTGGCTGCCGAGCACAGAGAGCAGGTACTCAAAGGCGTCCCCCAAACGCTCGGAGTGATCGTACTCGAACTCGTCGATGATCTTGAGGAATGCCCGCAGGGTCTCCGGGTTGCGGTAGGGAAGGAAGGCGTTTTTGAAGATATCGCGGAAGAGCGGCGGGATGCCGGGGTTCTCCGGCATCTTGGTGATCGCCTCGGCGTAGAGGTTGAGCATCTCGTGACCACCGAGGCCGGAACGCATAAGTTTAGCCCAGCCGTAGCGGGCGTAGTCGCCGGCAAAGAAATTACGGTGGCCGCCGAACTCCTCCGCCTCGGCGTCCATATCATCCATAAACTTGTAGATCAGGGCGATGGTGATCTGTTCGACCTGGCTTTTGGGGTCGGGGACCTTGCCGACAAGGATGTCGCGGGCGGTATCGATGCGGCGTTTGGTATCGGTATCGAGCATAGTTACACTTCAATCTCCTTCAGCAGGCGTGGCAAATGATGGGTCGGCTCATTCATGCTGCTTAGACGGCGAACTGGTTAAAGGATACGTAGTCCTTAATGTACTCCGGCACGAGCGCGCGGTACTTCCGGGGGACTGCGCGGAAGTCCCGGGTCGAGAAGACCGGGTTGGTGGCGAGGTCGGTAAACTGGCGGTGGTCGATAATGTCGCGCAGGCGGCCACTGGTTATGTAAGCCTTGAAGAAGTGCTTGATCGCCGAAATTGCCGACGGAGGCTCGGGGACGTGGTCAGCGACGAACTTGGAAAACTCCTCCTCCAGTAGCTCGTCCTTGCTCTTGAAGCGCGGAATCAAACCAAAGACCTTCTCCAGAATCTCGCGCAGGGTGATGCGGCGGTCCACGGCGGCGGCATGACGGAGCTTGTCGAGGCTGTAGTACTCCTCGGGCTTATCGAAGACCTCACGGTTGACGTAGTCGATGACACGGTCCCAATGTCCCTCCTCGACCGCGGCAACGATGACCGGGTCTTCCCGGACGGTATCCTCGAAGCGCTCGAAGAACATCCTGTCGATCTTCATCCCCTCAAAGCCGATGGGCTCTTCCCGCACCAAGGCGATGATGTCGGAACCGAGATGTTCATAGGTGCCTTCATAGGTGACGGGACCGGTTTCACCGGTGCCGTCGCGCGGCGGGCCGGTCGGGCGCGGGAGCTTGAGGACCTCGTCGTAGTTGAAGCCGGTCTCGAAGTACTCGCAGTTGGCAAAGAAGTCGAAGAGCTTGAAGGCGGTCTTCCGCGGCGAGGTGACGCCCGCCCGGAGGGAGTCATCGAATAGTTGCTGCAGGAAGTCATGCGGGCGCGTGCCGCGGCCCTTGATCTGGATGAAATCCGTAGGAGAGAAGATGGGGCGGAAGAGGCCGAGGTTGAGAATGTCGGTGCAGTCGTAGCCGGTGGTCATCATGCCCACGGTGACGCAGATCCGAGCCTTGCCGGTCTTGTAGCCGGGGATGAAGTTGGACGAGCCGAGCAGGTTGTTGTTGGCGAAGTTGGTGGTGAATTGCTGGGCATCGGGCACCGAGGAGGTAACCTGCACGGCGAAGTCGGACTGATACTTGCCTGGATACATACGGTCGGCGATCCGGTTGAAGATCTGGGCCAGCTTGGCAGCGTGGTTCTGGCTGACGGCGAAGACGATTGACTTGCCGATCTCGCCGCTGATCGGATCACGCAGGGCGTTTTCGAGAAAGGTCTTGCAGAGGAGCTGGTTGGTGGCTTCCGCGAAGAAACGCTTCTCGAACTGGCGCTGCTTGAAGGCTTCCTCCTGGTCCTCGCCGGTGTCGTCGGTAAAGTAAACTATGAACCCATCTTTGGAGAGGAGATCGGTGGTGATCTCCGTGCGGGCATCCACCACGGTGGGGTTGATTAGATAGCCGTCCTTTACTCCATCGAGCAGGGAATAGCGGAAGGTCGGCAGGCCGCGCTCGCAGCCGAAGGTGCGATAAGTATCGAGGAGAAGGCGTCGCTCGGCCTCGCGGGGGTCTCGGGTGGATGGGTTATCCTTTTTGAACCGCCGCAGATAATCGCGCGGGGTGGCGGTTAGACCCAGCTTGTAGCCGATAAAGTAGTCGAAGACGGCACGGGCATTCCCGCCGATGGAGCGGTGGGCCTCGTCCGAGATAACCAGGTCGAAATCGGTCGGCGAGAATAGGCGCTGGTACTTGTTATTGAAGAGGAGCGACTGAACCGTGGTAATAACTATCTCGGCCCGGCGCCAGTCGTCGCGGTTCTCTTTGTAGATAACCGTCTGGAAGTCACTGGAGAGAAGATCGACAAAAGCCTTACGGGCCTGGTTCTCCAATTCGAGCCGATCCACCAGAAAGAGTACGCGCCGGGCGTTGCCGGAGCGCAGAAAGAGTTTCACCACGGCGGCGGCGGTCAGTGTCTTGCCGGTACCCGTCGCCATCTCGAAGAGGAATCGGTCTTTCCCATCCCGTACCGCCGCCTGGAGCCGGTGGATGGCCTTGAGCTGATAAGGGCGCAGGAATCGGAGCTTGTTGGCTTGGATGTAAGCCGGTCGTTCGTCCTCGTTCTTCCAGCCGGCTTCGGATTGGTAACACGGGCGCTGGGTCAGAGCGATATAGTCTGCTTCGATGAGCTCCTTGACCAGACGCTGCGGATTTGGGGTGACCTGCTTGTAGCCGGAGACAGAGTCGGGCGTCGGAAACGAGGTAATGACGTAAGGATTGCCGCGCTCCAGGTCCCAGAAGTAGTGCAGATTACCGTTGGAGAGGATGATGAAGCGGCAGTTCTGGGAGCGGGCATACTTGCGGGCCTGCTCCTTGCCGATGAGGGGGTTTTTATCTTCGGCCTTGGCCTCCAGAACGATCAGGGGGAAGCCACGGTCGTCGAGCAGCAGGAAATCAACGAAACCGCGCTCGGTCTTCTCGAAGTTCTCCCCAAACCTATCGAGGTCGGAGGTCTTGATAGCCACAGCTGGCTCGAGCTGTATGTTGGCAGGCTTATCACCCTCCGGGAAAAAACGCCAGACGGCAGCTTCGAGGAGCTTATTGATCTTGATTCGGGCTGTGGCTTCGTTCTCGGGCATTAAGGTTCCTCGTTCAAGGCCAAATATTGATTACAGAGGTATTTTCTTATCATAGCCAATTAAGATAATCCTACCCCTCATAATAATTAGTCGCAAGGGGAATTTGGAAAGCGGACGCGGCCGCAGAGCGAACGAGCGTTGGGCGGCACAGCCGCCCTCGCGGAGAGAGCCTGGGGGCGCGGGAGCGAAAGATGAGGCACCCTGAAAATTCCCTAAAAATATCGGGAGAGCGTAGCCGGTCGGGGCCACGGCCGGAAGCCTGGGGTACATCGACCGGCGGGGCGCCGAGAAAGCGGGCGCGGCGCGGAGGGATTAGACAGCAGTAGAGGCCATACAGCTGCAAGGGTGGTGACATGTGGCGCGGGACTTACCTTAGGCCTTCTTCCATTTAGCTTCTCTTTCAGATCTTCGTTGCTGGCTTCCGTAAACAAAAACGCCAACAAGACTGGCAAGTCCTGTACCTCCAAGAATAGTTCCCCCAATTTCATGGCCATTCATAATACAAATAACCCCACCGCAAATTGTTGCCAGGCCAATAACTAAGCCAAAGATCAAGCCAATCAAGCTATCCCGGGTTTGAGCTGAAACAGCTATATTTTCCAACCCCTGTCGATGTGAAGACTGGCGTTCAGCCATGGCCATGATTCTTTCTGCAGCACCAGGGAGAACTTCATTGTATTGGGCGAGAGCTTCCGGGGGAGGAAGAGGTCCGGAGTATTGTTGAACGGCTACACTATGTTTCTGGATGGTATGGGAAGGGGGTGATTGGGGGGAATGTTGTGCGGGGAGGTGTTGATTTGTTTTTGACTTTTTAGACATTATGCTCTTCAGTAAATTTATCCATAGAATTTTTAATATCATTCCCGGTGACTTCCCAATCACATTTTATCGCCTTGGCATCAGCCTCTTTCGGTGTCTCCGACTGATTGTAGACGACTAATGTCGCTCCAAGGTCAAGAACTGATGCCATCCCACCAACAAAGCTGGGTCTTGCAAATAAAAAATCAGTCTCATTCATGATCTCACCTTTTTGTTTGGGACTCCTTAAAAACCTAATTACCCACAAGTCTAATTTACGACATCATCTTCTTTTTGTAAAGACTCTCTTGATATATCTCAATGGGAACATCCAATACACCGCTACTATTAATCTCATCAGAACTCGCTGGAATTGAAAATATACTTAAGCTTTTTTAAGCCTGAAAGTATATGTTGGGATACGGTAGTTTGGTGAATCTGGAGACGTTCTCCAATTTCGCGTTGATAGTAGCCCTGGAGGTAGCGTAAGGTCAAGCATTCTTTTTGGCGGGCAGTCAAATGCTGATTCATCGCATTGTGTACGTCCTTCATCCTGGCATGAATATGGGCCGCTCTCCTTTCTTTTCTCTCCTCGTCTGCGGCTGCTTGCCTGGGATCAAAGGCCGGCAAGATAGATTCCAGAAAATATGGGTCAACGCTGATTTCCTTAAAAAGATAGTCGAGTTTTGACATTTGGGGCCTCCAATACCCCCTGGATTGTGGAAATTTACAGTAACCATATAGTAACCATCGAACCGGGAAATAGGGAAAAAATGGAGAAAAATGGAGATAAATGGATTTAACGCAACCTTTTGGAATAAAACATGTTGCGCCATAAATCGCACAAATGGAGGGGGTTGCAAAAACGCCTTGATGGAATTAAGAGTCCGCTGCTCTGCCAAATTGAGCTACGGAGGCGAATTTGCACCCTACTATACTGATTTTTATCTCCTCGGCAAGAAAATTTTTCAGTAAACTAGATTTCTCGTATGGGCTGCCTTTAGGCTGCCACATAATGGCGGCCTAAAGAGACCGTCCAATAAAACCGATGGTGTTTGATTCCAGTGGTAGCCGCACCTTTTAAGGTGCGCAATTGTTTGACTGTTACTTTTAAATCTTTGTAACAAAACGGTGAACTGCTTTCAGGTAATCATCTTCGTTATTGTATCTGTCCATGTATTTTTGCTGATTTGTAAGCTTTCAGTGAACCCCGTTGTCTTATGCTTCATCCCGATTTTCTGTTCCTCCTGATAAACTACTCCCTATACGTCAAACTTAGCATTTGGGGTATGAACCTGATTTTTTCCTATTGAATGGAAGAACGGGAACACTTACAATGTTGAGATAGTGGACTATCATTGAGGTAACATTATGGAAAAAATCCCAACAATACATCCTGGCGAGATATTATTCGATGAATTTCTCAAGCCTATGAACATCAGCCAAAACAAGCTTGGGCGCGATCTTGGGGTATCCCCTCGCAGAATAAATGAAATCATTCACAGAAAGAGAAGCATCACCGCGGACACCGCATTACGCTTATCCGCTTATTTCGGGAATTCCGCTTCTTTCTGGCTAGGCCTTCAGATGGATTACGATCTCGATGTCGCTGAAGACACTCTATCTAAAAGAATTCATAAAGAAGTACATCAGTTGGCCATTGCATAGATAATGACTAACAATCACATGGACAAGTATTTTCAAGTCGACGGATAAAATCTCCTCAAGATCCGCGATGACCCTTCCCGGTGCCTCCCCACTTCAGGTGATGAAACCGGTTAATATGGCAGTTTAATCATGACGATGTTTTCAGGGTGTATTTGATTGAACAAAAAAATCTATTATGACCTATAGGGAGTTATGATGAGGCCTCTTTCCGACCAGACCCGCGGCACCCTTCTGGTGGTTGCCGCGGTGCTCGTCCTGAGCATTCAGGGCCTGATAATCCGGTGGATCTGCGTCGACCGCTGGACCCTGATCTTCTGGAGGGGATTTTTCATGTTCCTCAGCCTCTCGATCGTGCTGATAATATGCTGGCGAGGGCAGACCTGTTCTCGATTTTTAGCGATCGGCTGGACCGGGGTGATCGCGGCAGCCATCCTGGCCGTTAACAATATCCTTTTTCTGAGCGCCTTCACACTCACCTCAATCGCCAATACTTTGGTTATCACCGACTCCGCCCCGTTGCTGGTGGCATTGCTGAGCTGGTTGATCCTCCGAGAAAAAGTCCCGGGGCGGACCTGGATCGCCATCCTGGTCGGGATGGGAGGAATCGTAGTGATCTTCCATGGAAGCCTGACCGGAGGCTCATTGGCAGGAGATCTCTGTGCCTTCGGAGCCGCCGTTATATTGGCGGCGTACTTGATCTTTCTCCGGCATGCCAAGAAGATCAACATGATCCCCTCTCTGGCCTTATCCGGACTTTTAACCACCTTCTTCGTCCTCCCCATGGCAAACCCGCTCTCCATCAGCTTCTCCGATCTGGGCCTCTGTTTTCTGGCCGGAGGGGGAATCCTCGCGTTTGGTATGGGCCTGATCACCCTTGCTCCCCGCTATATCCCGGCCACGGAGGTCAGCCTGATCCTGTTACTGGAAGTCGTGCTGGGTTCGACCTGGGCCTGGATAGTTTTGGCTGAAATACCTGCAGCGGAATCACTACTGGGTGGAACGGTGGTAGTTGGAGCGCTGGCCTGCAACTCACTGGCGGGCTGGAAGAGTTGCCGGGCGGTGAAAATTTCAAGTAACTAAATTTTCAAACTAGACATTATTAACAATCGGGAGATTGATGAATGCTCGGTCAATCTGATTCCCGCCTACACCTAATCTAAAAGGTTCCAGATATAAGACCATTAATCCCCCGAAGAGTCCGTCTCCAATCTTGATGCGGGAGATTTATTAAATTGAGAATACCATCGGGGTCACACCCTAAATACTAAGTCTGCGACACCTAGATTATTCCTCCCGGTCATTACTTTTTAAATCAGGATTTCCTGTTCCTCATGATAAACTACTCCCTATGCGTCAAACTTAGCATTTGGGGTGTGACCCTGATTTTTTCATCTGAATTATTAACCTTTTCTCTTTTTGCCAAGCAATCTCAGAGCTGTAGTCACGGTAGCAACGATTGCAGCACCAACCAATCCGATAGTCCCTTTCTGCACCTGACGGCTGGAGGCTTTCCCCGTGACACAGTATGTCGCCATGTGTTCACAGTTATTTGTTACCAGAGAGTAATCCTCCTCATTCAAAAGTCGGTTGGCCAGTCTGACGGTTTCTTCCATCGGTAACCGCTCTTTATAATCTCTATGCCGAAGCTTACCTCCCCGGAGAAATTCATCCATGTTGGTCTTTTGCACTACCGGATTATTTTTCTTCTCTTTATGAAGACCTTTGTAATGGATAACTCTGTCTTTGCCGACATAAATGCCATGGTGAGAATGAAGCCGCCGACGTACATACACATGGTCTCCCGGTAATAATTCTTTTTTGGTTAACGTCATCTGATTTTTCCGTGGTTAAAAATCTTCATCTCTGAGTATAGGCACCTGAATCTTTACATCGATAGTCAACTCCTTTGGGAAAAAACTGATTCCGGGCAGTAAAAAAGCCCCGGTTTTCGACAAGAAAACCGGGGCTCCTTTTTCAACGGGGACTTATGCTTGCTTGGTCACGTTGACAGCTTGTTGGCCCTTAGGTCCGGCGGTAATTTCGAACTCTACACTATCACCCTCACTTAAGGTCTTGAAGCCGTCGCCCTGGATCTCGCTATGATGAACGAAAACATCCTCACCGTTCTCCGGGGTTATGAATCCAAAACCCTTGTTGTCATTGAACCACTTGACTGTTCCTGTAGTCATTATGATTAACTCCTTTATAAATATATGGGGGGGATCTGTCGAGAGTCATTCTCCCAAATAAATTTCAAATCACTCCCCGGCCCGATTCAAAAAAAGGTCGCGAATGCCAGTAAAGCACTCACGACCTTTTAGGTTATATCTCCTAAAAAATGCATCAGGGCTCACGAATTAAAATCATACTAGCACTCCATGCTAATAAGTCAAGTAATATCTACTTCATTAATTTTATTCGTTCCGAAAGTTTCAAATCCTTGCCATTGCTGCATCACCCCTCTTCATTATCAAAGCATCCCGAACAACTTAACGGTGAATAGATTGCTCTACCTTGTCACCGGAACATCCCAGTGGGCATCAAAGGAAGCCTTAACAATAAGTTCAGTGGCAGCCCGTCAGGGCTGTCCACTGGAACGTCTTGTTATACGCAACATGACTTTATTCACGGTATAGATTTTTCTTAGCAGTCTTTATAAACCTACCAAAATCCTTGTTCTTTTTTTGCTTTTTAGCATAGGACATCAGATTAAACTCAGACTCCTTTCTCAACTTAATGAAATTGTTATAGTGTTCGAGATCAATTTCACCGGTTTCCTGCGCCTTGAGAACGGCGCAGCTTGGCTCATTGATATGTGTGCAGTTTCTGAAATGGCACTGCGATGCAAGCTCAACAATATCTGAAAAATTAGCTTCCATTCCACCATTTGAACTAAGGATTCCAACTTCCCGCATACCTGGGTTGTCTATGACCATCGCACCATTCTCAAGAATTATTAGCTCCCTGCGAACCGTTGCGTGCCTTCCCTCGCCTGTGCCGCTAACACTTTTCGTTTCAAGCAGGTCTTGGCCCACAAGTCCGTTTATAATTGTGCTCTTACCAACCCCTGATGAGCCAACAAAGCAATAGGTCTTACCCGACGAAATAATGCTTTTCAACTCGTCTACACCATCTTGCGTGACATTACTCAGCGCCAATACCGGCGCAGTAATACCAGCGTCCTTAATCTGAGCAAGCTGGACAGCCAGCGTTTCAGGCGCAACCAAATCAGTTTTGGTAAGGAGAACATATGGCGTTGCTCCACCTTCCGTCACCATGATCAAATAACGCTCCAATCTCTTTAGATTGAAATCGTAGTGACACGCCTGAACGATAATTACGAAATCTATATTTGCGGCAATCATCTGATATTCGATAGGCTCTCCTACTTCCTTGCGCCGCAAACTGGTTTTACGTCCTAGAATTCCATGTATTAACCCGAACTCATCAGCGGGTGTCTTTTCTACACACACCCAATCGCCGACACATGGGAATTCCGCGGATACATTTGACTCGAACATATATTTACCTGAAAGCTTCGCACGAAAGGTACCCATCTCGTTAAGGAGCAGCAACTGACCACGATCCACTGCCACCACCCGTGCCACTGTGCTCGTCAGGTCGCAATGAAGCCCCGCTTGTTCATCAAACCATCCATTCCATCCTAAGGTTTCAAGATTTGAGCTATGTTTTTGCATTGTTGTCATCAATAAATAATCGGGAGCCTAATCTGCGCATAACGATTTGTTATACCCAATTTCTCTTTTTATGTCTTAGCAGGACGTACCTGGTGGAATATTATATTTATCGCCTCTGTTCTTAAGTGGGATGAACTAGATAATATACCATCAGGGTCACACCCTAAATACTAAGTCTGCGACACCTATATTATTCCTCCCGGTCATTACTTTTCAAATCAGGATTTCCTGTTCCTCCTGATAAACTACTCCCTATGCGTCAAACTTAGCATTTGGAGTGTGACCATGATTTTTTTTTGCAACCTCCCGTTTTAACCGGTTTTTTTATCGTCAATTCCGGGGACATCTTACTTAATTATTATTGATTCTCTCTTGTGATACGGCCGAATTACGTATGGTGTCCCCGGAATTACGAATTCATATGTTTCTCCTTAAAACAGCCTATCGGAAAGCTCACCCGTTTTTCCCGCCGCACGGCGGGTGAAAGCGGGTGGAGGGACTGGTTATGGTCTTATGCCTTTAACCCAATTGAATTTTAAGTTTTTTACCGAGTGCAAGTGCAACACTTTCCAGGGTGAGAAGTGTAACAGACGCATTCTTCGGATCGAGAAGGCGGTCAAGTGAAGACCGGCTGGTCTGCATCATGCTAGCTAATGTGCTCTTAGAGATTTGGCGCTCTGCCATTTCCTCCTCAATCTGGTGCGCTAAGACACGTTTGACAGCAACCGCCTCGGCTTCAGCGAGGAGCCCCTCTTCCTGGAGGAAGTCGTCAAAACTACTTCCGATATATCTGTTTTTCTTCATGAACCTGCCTCCTGATATAGCTTGAGTCGGGATTTGGCCGTATTGATTTCCTTGATTTGAATTTTTCTTGTTTTCTTGATGAACCCGTGAAGTAGGATCATAGTTTCGCCATCAACGGTAAATAGACCTCTGGCAATTCCATTAGACACCTTGCTGCGGGATTCCCACAAATAGGGTTGGATTTTCTCCACTAATGGCATTCCAAGAGGCCAACCAAATTGGATGGTCTTAATGTCCTCACCGATTGCCTTTTTATGAGATGCTGGCAGAGATTTTAGCCATCGTCTGACAGGCTCATTTCCTGATCTTGTCTGGAAGAAAACAACGTTAAGCCTAATATCTCCAATATTCATTCAATACCAAAAGTACCATAATTGGTACATTTGTCAAGTGGGATTTTTTGTTTTGTTTTAGTTTGTTTGCTAAACAAAGAGCTGAGCAGAGTCGACCTAATGCTGATTCGTCCCCACCGACCCTGTGTCGGTGGAACGATGATTGACAGCTACTATCGCGCCCACCCAACACACCCTCCCCCTCCCCCTCGCGCAGAGCGCGGGGGGGAGGGGTTAGGGGATGGGGGGGATTTCTGTTTTAGCTTCCAGTCATGATTCCACCGGGGTGAACCCTATGATAACCAAATCACCTTGAACAATATCGTAATATGTTTGAGGGCATAGAGTTACAATATTCAAGAAAGGCGCTACCATACCATAATTTCTGATTTAGTACAATTTTAATATTCAACTTTAACAACTTTAATGTCGAGGAGGTGAATAGATAATTTGATATAACCAATTGGCACATCCGGAGATAATCAAATGTCAAGCTTTTCAGCAGGTCTTTTTCGAGGCTGACGGTTTCAAATATTTATTAGAAAAAGCTTGCAAAAAGCCTCCTATGTGATATGGTGTAGCTCATTAATGAACGTATAGGGCTATACGCTAACATAATAAGGAGGCATTTGATGAGACCGGTTAAGTTTACTGCTGACGCTGTCCTGGA
>Ga0307991_1001684_pt1 | contig 15348 bp, 10 predicted proteins | sample EllFjometagen131_FD_203146 | JGI IMG/M metagenome (GOLD analysis project Ga0307991, IMG submission 203146) | Marine microbial communities from Ellis Fjord, Antarctic Ocean - #131 | ecosystem: Environmental > Aquatic > Marine > Unclassified | place: Southern Ocean | collected 2014-10-08
TCAACCTGCAGTTTTCCATATTCCAGACTTTTCAAAACAACCGTTTTGTGCTAACTGTTCATAATCATGGCGCACATTATCTGCATAGCCGGCCAAAAAGGGGGAACCGGCAAAACCACCACAGCTATCAACCTGGCAGCCTCACTGGCCCTGCAAGAAAAAAAAACCTTGCTGATTGATTGCGATCCCCAGGGAAGCACCACTACCGGCATGGGCATCAATAAGCAGGCCCCATTGAAAGATCTTTACCATATTCTGACCGGAAATGCATCTATTTTAAAAGTGATGTTAAACAGCCGTATAGAATTTCTTAAAATTATCCCGGCCCGATTCAAACTGATCCACATCGAGTCAAAACTTGCATCGATATCCGGCGCCGAAGCATTGCTACAGCATCGGCTCAAACCCTGTTTGGACCGGTTCGATTATATTATCATCGATACCCCTGCGTCGATGGGATTTTTTACTGTTTGTGCCCTGGCTGCATCAAACCAGGTTTTGATCCCCTTCCAGTACCAGGTGTTTGCCCTGGAAGGTCTGGTCCAGCTTTTAACCATCATTCAAAAGGTAAGGATTAAAATAAATCCGCGCCTGCGCATCTCAGGTATTCTGCTGACCATGTGCGAAGTTTTCAGGTCTATGCGCAGCCAAATCAATGATGATCTGCCGGCAAATCTCGGGCAGGCGGTCTTTGAAACAACCATTCCATTTGACAGACGCCTGCAGGATTCCGTCAATATGGCGCTGCCCCTTGCGCTCATTGATCTGAATGCCGCCGGGGCCCAGGCGTATTTAAAACTGGCCCTTGAAATCATCTGCAAAATGCCCCCTACCCCTGCTCCAGGACGTGTTTTTCAAGCACAAAACAGGTAAATGTCCCTTCAAATACGAGGGTCTCGCCCTTGCAAACCGTAACGGCAACTGATTTTTTAACATCATTCCCTGATGCTGTCCTGGCCTCAGCCACCACGGTATCTCCGGTTTTGACCGATTTGAGAAGTTTCACATGGGCGCTGCCCCCTATTTTTTATCCTTTTCTATTTCAGCATGAATGATGTATAGTAATAACCTGTTTTTTAAACCAAACCGCCTCGTTTTGCAAGGAGGACTGGAAACCGAGGATTGAATCAGGCATCGGAAGTCCTCCTGTCTGGTGGGCAGGGCTCACCCTGCGATGCATGGAACATACAATTTTCAATATTTAAAAAAATAAAGGCCCATCTGCTTGTCATTTGATGTCACCTTGTTACCTTCTACCTTTGTAAAATCACAGGAGAATATTTTGGATACGATACATGAAATCAGACTTGAAAAACTCAAAAAATTGCTGGATAAAAATAAAATCGACACATTAATGGTGTCCACAGAGGCAAATAGGTTCTATTTAAGCGGTTTTACCGGCGAGGACACCCAGTTTGACGAATCGGCCGGAACGCTTTTCATAACAGAAAAAAAACTGATCCTGGCGACCGATTCACGTTTTGAGGAACAGGCAGCCATTGAAGCCCCGCAGTTTGAACGATACTGCTATAAAAAAGGACTTTCCAAAGAAATTCATCATATTTTAAAAATGCTCGGCACAAAACATCTGGGCATAGAAGAACGGCGCATCTCTTTTTACCAGTATTCACAGATCAAAAAAACACTGTCAGATGCCGGACTTGAGATTAAAATTGTCTCCGGGGACAATACGGTTGAATCACTGCGCCTGATCAAGGGGGAAAATGAAATAAAGGCCACACGCAAGGCACTTTGCCTTGCTGAAACAGTGTTTGAAAACTTTTTGCAGACCATTTCCTGCAAAATGACTGAAAAAGAGGCGGCATGGGCCATGGAAAAAGGAATGCGTGAGGCCGGAGCGGAAAAATTATCATTTCCCGTGATTGCCGCATCAGGTCCCAACAGCGCATTGCCCCATGCAATCCCAGGAGACCGGATGATCAATACAAATGAGCCTTTGCTTTTTGACTGGGGCGCTAGTCTGGATAACTACTGCTCAGATACCAGTCGTACTGTAATTCTGGGTCACAGTGATGACCAGTACAAAAAAATCTACAAGATTGTACTGGAGGCCCAGCAAAAAGCCATTGCTGCCCTAGGGCCCGGAATATACGCAAACGAAGTTGACGGCATTGCCCGGCGGCATATCGACCAAACTGAATTTAAAGGCGCATTCGGACACGGTCTTGGACACGGTACCGGCCTTGTCGTTCATGAAGAGCCCAGGCTCAGTCCCTTGTGCAACACCATTCTCCAACCCGGGATGATCGTCACCGTAGAACCGGGCATCTATGTTGCCGGCTGGGGGGGCGTACGTATCGAAAACCAGGTGGTAATCCGGGAAGACGGATGTGAAGTACTGAACACCTTGTCCACCGACAGATATATTGAGGCGATATAAAAAATTGCCGGCTTCGTAAAAAAATCCAACTTCTACGAAGACTGAAGATAAAGGATAGAGGAGAAAGAAATAAGAAAAAGGGGAAAAACGTGGGGTGGATGGAGGAAATGCCGGTATATTGGGATAAGGGCGAATACCGGAATGCTGGAATAAGGGAAGGCAAAAGGCGAAAAATTGACAACGACAGACGATTTTATGGAACAGTACCTTACCCATCTTGCCATCGAAAAAGGGCTGGCTGAAAAAACACTGGACTCCTACCGTCTGGATCTGACCAGATATATCGGATTCCTCAAGGATCACCGCGTTAAAAGCTTTACGAATTCCGACACGGCCTTTATCTTGAAACATCTGATCCGGTTGCGTAAAGCAGGTCTGGGGGCCCGCTCAAGGGCCAGACATCTGGTTGCCATAAGAGGTTTTTACAAATTTCTGGTTCAGGAAAAAATTTTGCACCGCGATCCATCCAAAACCATCAGCCTTCCCAAGGGCGGACTCAAACTTCCGGATGTATTGTCCGCCCCGGAGATAAAAATACTGATAGACACGCCGAAGGCTTCGCGTCCTATCGGAAAAAGGGACAGGGCAATGATAGAACTGCTGTATGCCGCTGGGTTGCGGGTATCCGAACTGATTAATCTAAAACTGCAGGACATCAACCTTGAAGCCTGTTTTGTCAGGGTATTCGGCAAAGGTTCCAAAGAAAGAATCGTTCCTTTTGGCACCTACGCCCAAAAAAAAATCAACGACTATCTGCGAACAGCCAGACCCATATTGCTCAAGGAACATCTCAGTGAATTTATCTTCGTGGCCCGGGCCGGCAGGCCCATGACCCGCCAGGGATTCTGGAAACTGCTTCGCGGCTACGCCCTTAAAGCCAATATTCGCAAAACGATCACGCCTCATACCATCCGGCATTCCTTTGCCAGCCATCTGCTTGAGGGAGGCGCGGACCTTAGGGCCGTTCAGGTAATGCTGGGGCATGTTGACATCAGCACAACCCAGATTTACACTCACGTGGCCCGGGATCATCTGGTTAAAATGCACAAAAAATATCATCCCCGCGGATAAGGGGCTTCGGGGTATTTTTTATTCGATTGCATTTACACAACTCCAATTATTATGAAAGGAAGAAAGGCTTGTGATAAACTCATTAAATAATGTTAATTCAATTGGATACTGGTTAAACTCTGATTTAACGCCTGAATCTTCGGACAACTTTCTTAACGACGCTATCCTGAACGTCAACCACCCGGTATATCTGGTAAATTATCAGGGCCGGCTGGCTGCGGCAAACAACGGTACCGCCGTGATCAACCCGGACACTTTAGCGCCGGACGCCTGTCCGTTGCTGGCCTATGCCCCGCCCCTTCACCCTGAAACCCTGGGTGACACCGTGTTCAAGAAGGCCCACAATATTCGTTATGCATATGTGGGGGGCGCCATGGCCAACGGCATCACTTCGGAGAAAATGGTCGAAAAAATGGGGAAAACCGGTATGCTCGGATTTTTCGGAGCCGCCGGCCTCTCGCTGCCGGACATCGAGGCTGCCCTGGATTATCTGCAGCAGAAGATGCCGGGTATCCCGTTTGGTTCAAACCTGATTCATAACCCCAATGAGCCAGACCAGGAAGCGGCAGTGGTGGATCTGTATCTACGCCGGAAAATTCGACTCATCAGCGCTTCGGCCTTTCTGCGGCTGACCCTGCCGCTGGTCTATTTCCGAGTAAAAGGGATACACCTGTCGCCAGATGGCACGATCGTCTGTCCCAACAGGATTATTGCAAAGGTTTCCAGGGTCGAACTGGCTCAAAAATTTTTTTCACCGCCCCCGAAAAAATTACTCGATAAATTGCTGGAGCAGCAAAAAATCACCCGCCAAGAGGCTGACCTGGCGCGGGAAATTCCCCTTGCCGATGATGTGACGGCAGAGGCTGATTCCGGGGGTCATACCGATAACCGCCCTGCCATATCCCTTTTGCCCACTATGCTGTCACTGCGTGACGAGATGATGGCAAAATACAACTACCAAAGACCGCTTTGCGTGGGGCTGGGCGGTGGAATTGCCACACCCGCGTCCTGTTCCGCCGCCTTTGCCATGGGGGCGGCCTATGTCCTCACCGGGACAGTCAACCAGGCCTGTGTGGAAGCCGGTATATCCCAAACAGTCAGAAATATGCTGGCCGAGGCCCGTCAGGCAGATGTTACCATGGCCCCGGCAGCCGATATGTTTGAAATGGGTGTCAAGGTGCAGGTGCTGAAAAGAGGCACCCTGTTTCCCCAGCGTGCAGCCAAGCTTTACGATCTGTACTCCGGCTATGACTGTTTTGAGAATATTCCATCCAGAGACAGACAGGTGCTGACGGATAAATTTTTTTGCTGCAGTTTTGACGATGCGTGGAACCAGACCCGGAATTTTTTCATTCAACGCGACCCCAGGCAGGTCCAGCGTGCTGAAAAAGATCCGCGCCATAAGATGGCCTTGGTATTTCGCTCCTATCTGGGGCAGTCTTCCGGGTGGGCCAAGACAGGGAACCCAGCCCGAAAAATTGACTACCAGATCTGGTGCGGCCCGGCCATCGGTGCGTTTAACGAATGGTGCGCCGATTCATTTCTGGCGCATCCGGAAAACAGAAAAGTGGTCACCGTGGCCATGAACCTGCTCTTGGGAGCCGCCGTGGCAACTAGAACAAACTGGCTGCGCTTTCAATTTGACGGGCTTCCTTCGGACATGGGAAAATTCCCCCCGCTGCCCCTTGAAAAGATTAGAAAAATTACAGGGTGACTAATTCAGCACAGGATATTTTTTTTCATCTTGACCCAGTTTTTTTACAAAGCCCTTCATAAAACCGGTAATATTGAGCACCACTGCGCTCGGGGACGGAGGGTCCGAAATTTTCATATCGTTGTGAAAAATATCCACACTTTGCTCCTGGATAATTGACCTGTCCTTATTTGGCGTCTTGTGACTGCTGATGATCTCCTGTATGCGATACCGCAACTCATGGTTTGAAAGGTCATCTGATTCCGGCCTGATGATAAAAAGACGATATTGTTTACCGGGCTTCTCTTTACCTTCTGTTTTACCCATTGCCGGGTTGCCGTTAAAACAAAAACCGTTTTCATGCAGCCATTTCTCTAAATCCGCCAGGATTTTTTTTGCTTCGGGTATTGTAAATTTCAGATGGGCTACCAGATAACCGCCAAAGTAAACAGTAAAAACCTGATCAGGATGATACTGCCTGGCATAACCCGACTGCATTCCGCCAAGGGGATCAGGGGCAAGGAATTCACGGGACCAGCGCTTCCATTTTGCCGGGTTGATCTTGAATTTAATGGCAAGCTCCCGATTATTATAGAATTTAAGCATTATTAAAACGCCTTTAAGTTGCATAGTTGATATATCAATATAACAACTCCTTTTTTTTTGTCAACCCCTGCACATATTGAGTTTACATCTTACTACTTTTTTGTTATGGAATAATTTTAAATTTATAAAATTATAAAATAGCTTTAAAAAACAGATCAACCGGTTGTACGTCTCAAGGGTCCGGGTCAAATATTTTTCCGGCATACAGGCAAAAATTTTTAAAAAAATTACAGCCTGCCGATACGATCGATTGACAATCAATTTGGGTATAGGAAAAAGCCTTGATAAAAAATAAACAAAATACAGCCGACACACTGCCGATTGCCGTTATCGGCATGGGCTGCGTATTTCCCAAATCTTCCGGCCTGAAAGAATTCTGGCGATTGATTTTTCGTAGCATCGATGCAATTACCGAAGTTCCGGAAACCCACTGGTCCCCTGACGATTATTTTGATCCGGACCCCAAAAAGCCTGACCACATATACTGTAAACGCGGCGGATTTCTTTCACCGGTGGCCTTTGATCCCACCGAGTTCGGAATTCCACCCAATTCGCTGGAGGCCACCGACACATCTCAATTGCTGGGCCTTTATGCTGCCAAGGCGGCCCTGGATGATGCCGGGTACGGCCACGGCAAAGACTTCAACCATGACAAAACCAGCGTAATTCTCGGTGTCACCGGTACCCAGGAGCTTGTAATTCCGTTAAGCTCCCGCCTGGGTCATCCCAAATGGCGCAGAGCGCTGAAAGACGCAGGCATCGAAAAGAAAAAAATTACTGAGGTGATGCAGCGCATCTCAAACGCCTATGTTCCCTGGCAGCAAAACTCATTTCCAGGACTTTTGGGCAATGTGGTAGCCGGACGCATATGCAACCGCCTCGACTTGGGCGGTACCAACTGTGTTGTGGATGCCGCATGCGCAAGCTCCATGAGCGCCGCCCACATGTCTCTGCTGGAGCTTTATTCAGGGCGCAGCGATATGGTGATTACCGGCGGTGTGGATACCCTCAATGACATTTTCATGCACATGTGTTTTTCCAAAACCATGATTCTGTCACCCACCGGGGATGCAAAACCCTTTTCCAGCGAGGCCGACGGAGTGGTACTTGGAGAAGGCATAGGGATGGCCGTACTTAAGCGGCTGGAAGACGCCGTCCAAGACCAAGACAATATCTATGCCGTCATCAAATCCATGGGAACATCCAGCGACGGCAGGTCTCAAAGCATCTATGCCCCGCGGGTCGAAGGGCAGGCCCTGGCCCTGCGTCGCGCCTATAAAAATGCCGGGATAGATCCGTCAACGATTGAACTGGTCGAGGCCCATGGCACAGGGACACGGGTCGGAGATCAGGTGGAATTCAAAGCCCTTAAAGACGTTTTCCAAAGCAATACAGCAGGTTCTGGCAACTGGTGTGCTTTGGGATCGGTCAAATCCATGATCGGACATACCAAGGCCGCTTCCGGTTCGGCCGGGCTTATCAAGGCTGTCCTGGCCCTGCACCACAAAGTACTGCCCCCCACGCTCAAAGTCAAACAGCCGGACCCCGGCCTTGAAATTGAGGGCAGCCCCTTTTACCTGAACACCCAAAACCGGCCCTGGGTATCACACCCGGACCATCCCCGCCGCTGTGGGGTCAGTTCCTTTGGTTTTGGAGGCAGTAATTTTCATATGGTACTGGAAGAGTATCAGTCCCGGAAAAAACAGGTCTCCTGGGATGGTTCCGTTGAAATTTTTGCGCTTTCTTCGGATTCCGACAAAAAGCTGGCCCAATCTCTCAGGCACCTGCAAAAAAAACTGACTGACACCCCGGACACTGATTTAACCGCGGCTCTGGCTGCTGAAACCAGAAACAATTTCAAAACTAATCATTTTCACCGAATGGTTCTGATATTAGAGGCCCCACAGAAACCGACCGATCTTCTGGATGATGCAATTGCAAAACTGGAAAACAACCATGGCCATGCAGCCTGGAACACCTATCAGGCATACTATGGTTCTGCACCGGTGCAGGGCAGACTCGCCTTTATTTTTCCCGGCCAGGGCAGCCAGTTTGTCGGCATGGGCCAGGACCTGATCTGTGCCTTTCCCGAAGCCCTGAAAGCGCTGGAACGTGCCGGCCAATTCCTTGACCCTTTGGATAATCTTAACGACCTTATTTTCCCAAAATCATTGTTTGATCCAAAAGAGCGGCAGGCCCATGAAACAAAGCTTCGCTCGACTGACATCACTCAGGTTGCCCTGGGTGCTGTTTGTCTGGCTTTTCATAACGTCTTAAAACGCTTTAATGTCAAGGCTGATGCTGCTTGCGGTCACAGCTACGGAGAACTGCCGGCCCTTTTTGCGGCCGGTGTTATCGACGAAGATGCCCTTTTGGAGCTCTCTTTTCTAAGGGGACGTTACATGGCTGGTGCCGATAAGAACGGAGCGATGCTGGCGGTCAAGGCCCCCATTGACAAACTGGCGGCATTGGTCCGCGAGTCAAACCTGGATGTCATCCTGGCCAATCGCAACAGCCCTGTGCAGGGGGTATTGTCCGGTCCTGCCGATGCTGTCACTGCCGCTGAAAAAAAATGCAGGGAAAACAAATTCCGCACCATCCGGCTACCGGTTTCCGCAGCCTTTCACAGTCGGTTGGTCAAAAACGCCCAAAAACCGTTTATGAAGGCCCTGGAAAAATTCGACCTGCAAAAACCGGAAATTCCTGTTTTTTCCAACACAAGCGCCCTGCCCTACCCCGACAAACCATATGAGGCCAGAAAACTCCTTGGCCGGCAAATTCTCTGCCCGGTGGATTTTATCGGCGTCATTACCAATATGTATGAAAAAGGTGTCCGTACATTTGTCGAGGTGGGCCCTAAAACGGTTCTCACCGGCCTTGTCAAAACGATTCTCAAAGAACACGAATGTACAGCGATGGCCCTTGATGCCTCATCTGGCAAACAGTCCGGCATCGGTGATCTTGCCCGCACGCTGGGCCACATCGCAGCGCTTGGATACCCGGTAAAACTCGAGCATTGGGAGGAAAACAATAACAAACCTTTCCGCAAACAATTGATAAGTCTGCCGATCAGCGGCGCAAATCTGAATGGTTCCACCGGCAGCATGTTTGAATCACCCACCTTTCAATCAAACGATTCGGGCGCAACTCCTGCCGATCACAAAAACATTGTTTCCCGCAAAAAACAGGTGACCGGTTCGAATAATCAGTGGGCCGACGCAGTATCACGCAACAAAGACCCAGCCTCAACCACATACCGTTCTGCCAAATGCTCACATAGGGCATCTGCAGATTCAATCAATAACAACACGCCACCTTCTAAAGATGCAAATGCTATGAAAACAGATAACACCAACGAGCCCCAATTTATTCATGAAACACTGAGAGTCGTCCAGGAAGGCCTTAAGTCCATGGAAACGCTCCAGAACCAGACAGCCGAAACCCATAAAATTTTTCTGGAAACCCAGACCCAGGCTGGCCGAACACTTCAGGAGATGATACAAAGTATACGATCTCTGGCCGAGGCGGGCATGGGAAAGTCAACCCCTGACTGTTCTCAAGTGCCTGCCGGGGCTGTATCCCAGATTTTTAAAAACCGGGCAGTATCTTCAGATAATTCAGGCAAGAGCGATGTCCCGTATCAATTGCCGACACAGGAAATAAAAGCGCCCATTACGCAACCTCAAAAAAAATCATCTGAACCCCGGATCACGGAAAAATCGAAAAAATCGGATCAGGCGATTGCCGGTCCCCCAGGTGCCCTCGCCGACACACTGCTGGAAATTGTGGGCGAGCTCACCGGGTATCCCATGGAGATGCTCGGCATGGAGATGGATATCGAGGCTGACCTGGGCATCGACTCCATCAAAAGGGTGGAGATTCTTTCCGCGCTGGAAGAAAAAATGCCCGACCTCCCGGCTGTTTCCCCGGAAATCATGGGAACACTTAAAACACTGGGACAGATTGCAGAACACATATCCCCTGATTCGCCGGGCCCCGAGGCTGCTGACAGCCCTGTCGCAAGTTCCGGGCCGGCAAATAGTCATCAGGATGTCAACACGGCCCTGCTGGAAATTGTGGGCGAGCTCACCGGGTATCCCATGGAGATGCTCGGCATGGAGATGGATATCGAGGCTGACCTGGGCATCGACTCCATCAAAAGGGTGGAGATTCTTTCCGCGCTGGAAGAAAAAATGCCCCACCTCCCGAGTGTTACCCCGGAAATCATGGGAACACTTAAAACACTGGGAGAGATTGCCGACTATCTGAGCAAAGAGGGCCGGGAAATTTTTAGGGGAAAAAAAAATACACTATGCTCTTTAAAAACAGATAGCTGTGTTTCGAAAAATAAAGTGCCGCATAAACCTGGTGACACCCGGCATGAAGATCCTCAACCTCAAGCCAATGATATCCTCAGGCAAACCATGACGGTCAAAGAGACCCCCTTTAAAAACGGTAGTCGCATTGATATCCCAGAGGACCGCAGCATCCTTATTGTTGGCGAACCTTCGGAACTGACCAAGGCCCTGAAGAATGAATTTTCCTTTACAGGTATAGATGCCATAGTTGTTGGTCCGGATGCAGCCGACACAAACCTTTTTTCCCGTGCAGGAGGCGTTGTCATCCTTGCACCGGATACCCGCACAGACGAATCTTTTTTAAAACAGATTTTTGGACTGACCCGTCAATGCGCACCTGCCCTTCTTGAGACGGCAGGTGAGGGTGGGGCCTTTTTTGCAACCGTATCCCGGCTTGACGGCGCTTTTGGTTTTAACGGGCGTAAAATAACAGATCCCATGCAGGGCGGCCTGGCGGGACTGGCCAAAACCGCTGCCCTGGAGTGGCAGGGTGTTTGCTGTAAAGCCCTGGACCTGGAACCGAACTGGCAGGACCATACCCAAGTCGCCGCAGCCATAGTGCGGGAAGTGTTAAACCGTGCGCCATCGCCCACCATCGAAATCGGCCTGGCACCGGATTCCCGCCTGACCCTGGAATTAGCCAAAACGCCCCTTGATGTGCCCGAAGTCACTCTGGATCCAAAGGATGTCTTCCTTGTTTCAGGCGGGGCCCGGGGTGTCACCGCGGCGGCAGCACTTGAACTTGCCATACACGGACAGCCCACGCTGATCCTTATCGGCCGCTCGGTTATAGAAGAATCCGAACCTGAATGGCTTGCCCCTCTGACCGATGAAAAAACCATCAAAAAGGCAATTATCAAAAACCAATTCACGGCCAAAACCATACCCCCAACAGAAGTGGATAAATTTTTTAAAAAATACATGGCCGGTCGTGAGATCAAAACCAACCTGGATGCCATCCGGGCAACCGGCGCCAATGTCGGTTATTTTGCCGCTGATGTAAGGGACCCGGAGAGCATTCAAAATGTAATTGACCAGGTGCACAAAAAATACGGTGTGATCACGGGTATCGTTCACGGTGCCGGCATCCTGGAAGACCGGCTGATCATTGATAAAACAGATCGACAATTCAATCAGGTTTTCGATACCAAGGTAAAGGGACTTGCTATCCTGCTGGAGGCGACATGCAATGACCCCCTGAAACATCTCGTGCTCTTCTCTTCGGTAGCGGCCCGCATGGGAAACCCGGGCCAGGCGGATTATGCCATGGCCAACGAAGTTTTAAATAAAATCGCAAAGGCTGAAGCCGCCATGCGACCGGACTGTCGGGTAAGTGCCATCAACTGGGGGCCCTGGGACGGCGGAATGGTCTCTTTGCCCCTAAAAAGGGCCTTTGAAAAAAGAGGAATTCCCCTGATTCCCGTCAAAGAGGGGACTAAAAGCATGCTTCGGGAAATGAATGCGCCCAAGGAAAATCCGGTTGAAATTGTAATAGGCTCCGAACTTATGCCTGATCAATACAGGGCCGGCAAACCGGCCCTGAAAAACAGATTGTCTTACAATAAAAAACACCTGTCTTTATCTTTTAAGCTCGATGTCGATGTAAAGCAGTATCCGATTCTGGAGTCCCATGTTCTGGACGGCAAACCCGTGGTCCCTTTTGCACTCATGGCCGAATGGTTAGGTTATGGGGCCCTGCATGAAAATCCAGGTCTCTTCCTTTGCGGTATCGATGATATGCGCTTGCTCAAGGGCATTCAACTGGACCGGGATAAAAAAGCCCTCCGATTGCTGGCTGGTAAGCTTTACAAAAAAGGCACGAACTGGGAGGTGGACGTGGAACTCCGAGATGGGCTTAATAGCAGCCGCGAGGTGATCTACTCCAGAGCCAGGGCGATTTTGACAGATAGACCCTCCTTTCCGGCGCTCTTTAATGAGCCCGGGCTTCTCTGCCAAAATGGATACTCACGCAGTATAAAAGAGATCTATGAAAAAATTCTCTTTCACGGCAGGGGACTTCACGGCATTGAAAAAGTGACGCGCTGCACTGCAAAGGATATGGTGGCCCGGGTTTTTTCAGCGCCTTCCCCTTCAAATTGGATGTCACAACCGCTGAGAAGTACATGGATCGGCGATCCCCTGGTGCTGGATTCGGCCTTTCAGATGGCCAGCCTGTGGTGCTTTGAGGAAAAAGGCATGGTGTCACTGCCCAGTTACAGCGCCAGTTACCGCCAGCACTGCAATATTTTCCCAAAACAGGGAATACAGGCCCTGCTGGAAATTAAAGATGCGAATGATCATAAGATGCTCGGAGATTTTACATTTCTGGATTCTCAAAACAGGGTAATCGCCAGCCTCAACGGATATGAGGCGGTCATGGACCAATCCCTGTTCAAGTCATTCAAGCCTTAGGCGCTTCTGGTAATTCAGATACAATAATTCCCCTCACCCGGTCCATCAATACCGGCAGGGTTTCGTCGCTGTATCCGGATGTATTAACCAGCGGGTGGATAATCATTTCAGCCTTGCCCGGAAAAAGATCAAAGGTTTTGGTCGGCAAAATACGTCGGGTGCCTTCAATGGTTACCGGAAGAATGGGGAGTCCTAAATCAAGCGCAAATTTAAAGGCACCTTTTTTAAAAGGGCCCATTGCGGCGATTTTGCTGCGGGTTCCTTCCGGAAAAAACAGAACGGATGTCCCGTTGACAATTTTTTCCCGAGCTGCGTTGATGGAATTTAATGCCGCCTGGGTATTGGAACGGTCAATAAAAATATGGCCTATCTTTTCACAGGCACTCCCCAATCCCGGAATATTTCTTAACTCCTGTTTCATCACCCATTTAAAATCCATGCCCAGCCAGCCATATAAAACAAATATATCATACTGGCTCTGATGGTTCGATACCACCACACAGGAAATGTCTTTATTAATGTTTTCACGGCCCTGAACCGTTACCAGCATGGGTGTGGCCCAGGCATTGATCCGGGCCCACACGACTCCCATTTTACCGGCGGTTTTGGGGCCTGCGACGGCTGCCAGTCCAATTGCGACAATTGCAACAATAGAAGTAGACAGAATAACAATCGGGGCAAAAATCAGAAATTTATAGGGCTGGTACAAAATTCGCAGCACTCTTTTCATAAATAAAAATTCTCCGAAATGGCATAAATCGCATGAATGGAGAAATATAAAAAGATACCGAGCTTAAGTCAAGCATGTTCCCGGTCTATGCAGACTCAAAGCAACCGCCGGGCATAAAATGATCCATCGAGTTTTTCTTGACACTGTCCGATTAACACCCGACGCAATTATTTTTCATACGCTTGTCAATCTCGATTGCCTGTTCTATCTTATCTTTTAAAGAGCACTGAATTATCAGGTCTCACGACATCGACAGGGAGGTATCCATGCGAGGAATCGCCATCAGATGGCTGACGTTGACCGGGGCAATCATCATCACATCTTACATGCTGGATGGTATCCACATAAAAGGTTTCTTTTCAGCATTTTTTGCTGCCGCTTTTCTGGGTATTTCAAATGCCTTTTTCCGGCCGGTTCTCATTCTTTTAACCCTGCCCATAACCATTTTAACCTTTGGATTTTTTACCTTTGTAATCAACGCCATTATGCTGATGATGGTTGCGGGCATTCTGCCCGGATTTCATATCGCAGGATTCTGGTCTGCCGTTTTCGGCTCTGCGATGATCAGCATCATCAGCTGGCTTATAAACTCTTTTATCAATGAAAACGGTAGAATGGAATATATTGACCTTCACCATAAGGGCAAAAATAGATGGGAGTCGTAAAAAAAATTAATAGAAAAAGACCAGCGACTTCCAGAAGTCTTAAATTTTCAGTATTCAGTTTATTCGGTATCTACTTTATGTTTAATTAGCCAAATCCAGAACCGGGGAATCCTGTATCTGTGGCTCGGTTACAGTTTTTTTTCTATTTTCAAAATATCATCAGGCAAGTCCACTTCAGGAGAATCAAACTCCGTGACAAGTACCCGGATTCGATAGCCGTGTTCCAGTGCCCGGAGCTGTTCCAGTTTCTCAATGCGCTCCAAGGTTCCTTCGGAGAGTAATCTGAATTTATCCAGAAATCGCCGGGTATAGGCATATATACCCAGATGTTTATAACTGTCGAATTTTTCTCCCGAATCCCTGCCAAAGGGGATGGGGGACCTTGAAAAATAAAGGGCCCAGCCGTTACGGTCAAAAACGAGTTTAACATCTTTCGGGTTTGTAATTTCTCCGGGGTCTTTAATTTTAAACGCCAGCGTGCTCATCGCAACATCTTTTTCCGTTGCAAAGGGTTTTACCAGTTGATCCAGACAACGCGGGTCCAGCAACGGCTGATCCCCCTGAACATTGATGATGATATCTTCGACATCGAGCCCTAAAATATCAGCGGCCTCCCCTGCCCTGTCCGTTCCCGACCTGTTTTTATCAGAAGTCATCACGGCCTTTCCCCCGAATCCCAAAACCGTATCCATAATTCGCTGATCATCAGTTGCCACCACCACCTCGGTGACATATTCGGCACGCATGGATCTTTCATATACCCTTTTTATCATGGGTTTTCCGGCTATGACGGCAAGTGGTTTACCTTCAAAACGGCTGGATTTATATCGCGCTGGAATAATCACAACTGTTTTCATTTTGTATGGCGGCTCCTTATCTGAAAAATTTTATAAAAAATGGACAGATCGCTGTCGCCGGAAAGATTTGATTGACCCGGCAATCGATTTCTGATTATATGTTTGAGGGTGCTGCGAATAATTTTTTTAGTATCCATCCGGAAATAAAAATTTTTGTTCAAAATCAAGGCATTCGTTTCACAGCACCTGATGATAAAATAGGGCAAAAAGCATTTCCAGACGAATATTATCTAATTTTTGCATCCTGAATCAGGTAAAAAACAGATATTTTTTAAAAAAAGTGTAACCTGATAAACAAAGAATGCCTTATAACAGATTGCAAAAAATATCAACCGGCAGCATGTGACGACAGCAATTCTAATTATGGCAATTGCTGCAACCGCCAGCACTATTAGAAATCAATTTTAAATCGAATTCAGGGAAGAAACGAATTTTTTTTTAGAATATGGGAAGTTTCTGGCCTACTAAAACCAATTTTGGGGATCCCGGCCCGATATTTAGCTTATTTGCCGCTTATCGTGAATACACCGGTCCCATGATGCCCTTGGAAGCATC
>Ga0307991_1001685_pt1 | contig 15338 bp, 12 predicted proteins | sample EllFjometagen131_FD_203146 | JGI IMG/M metagenome (GOLD analysis project Ga0307991, IMG submission 203146) | Marine microbial communities from Ellis Fjord, Antarctic Ocean - #131 | ecosystem: Environmental > Aquatic > Marine > Unclassified | place: Southern Ocean | collected 2014-10-08
GTGCCTATATCCATAACGAGTTAAAACGCAAAGGGGTAACCCTGATGCTGTTGTGGGAAGAGTATCAGGCCGTTCATCCACATCCATACCGTTATAGTCATTACTGTGAGATCTATCGGCGCTTTGCTCGTACGCTGAAGCTATCAATGAGGCAGGTTCATCTCGCAGGAGAGAAGCTGTTTGTCGATTATTCAGGTCAGACTATCTCTATCGTTAATCCATACACTGGCGAGATCAAAGAAGCACAGGTGTTCGTTGCCGTGCTCGGTGCTAGCAATTACACCTTTGCTGAAGCCACCCTCAGTCAGGGTTTGTCTGACTGGCTGGGTTCTCACCGCCGCGCTTTTGAATTCTATGGTGGCGTGCCGCAGATAGTAGTGCCGGACAACTTAAGAAGTGCCGTCACCAAATCCTGCCGCTATGAACCGGACCTCAATCCGAGTTACCAAGAACTAGCCCAACATTACAGCACCGCTGTTATCCCCGCTCGAGTACGCAAACCACAAGATAAGTCTAAAGCTGAAGTGGGTGTTCAGATAGTAGAGCGCTGGATACTGGCACGCCTGCGTAAACAGACCTTCTTCAGCCTAGCCGAGGCCAATGACGCCATTAGCCATCTACTCCTTGATATGAACAATCGCCCTTTTAAGAAGCTACCCGGTACGCGCCGACAGGCGTTTGAATCTCTGGATCAGCCAGTGCTACAACCGCTACCAGCAACACCCTATGAGTTTGCTCAATGGAAAAAGGTACGAGTCAATATCGATTACCATATCGATCTTGATGGTCATTACTACTCAGTTCCCTTTGCCTTAAAGGGCCGGCAACTAGATGCCCGATCCACATCAACCTGCGTTGAATGCTACCACCAGAACAAACGGGTGGCTTCTCATTGCCGCAGTTTTCAAAAAGGGCAGCACACAACAGTCGTTGGACATATGCCCAAAGCACATCAGAGTTATGCCGAATGGACTCCAGAACGACTCATTGAGTGGGGAAAGAAAAAGGGGCCACAAACAGCCAGCATGGTTGCAGCTATTATTGCCGCACGGCAACACCCACAACAAGGGTTCCGCTCTGCCATGGGGTTACTCAGCCTAAGTAAGACCTACGGCTCTGAACGACTCGAGTCGGCATGTCGCTTGGCTATCAATGGCAAAGCACTCAACTATAAGAGCGTTAAGTCCATCCTCAAGACCGGTTTGGATCAGCAACAACCTGAGCCTGAACTGTTTGAGGCACCACCGATTAAACACGATAATATCCGCGGCGGTAACTACTACACTCAGGGGGTACAGTAATGCTAAATCATCCAACGGTAGAGAAACTACACAGCTTAAGATTGACCGGTATGGCCAAAGCATTGAGCGAACAACAACTGATGCCGGAGATTAACTCTTTGAGCTTTGAGGAGCGACTGGGACTACTGGTCGACAGAGAAAGCACTGACAGGGAAAATCGCAAACTAGCCACCCGCCTAAAGAAGGCCAAGCTCAGACATTCGGCTTCGATAGAGGATGTGGATTTCAAAGTATCCAGAGGACTGGATAAGTCGTTGATACTCAGCTTGGCAGCCTGTAGTTGGATTGCCCGCGGTATCAATGTATTGATCTGTGGTCCCACGGGAGTGGGTAAAAGCTATCTGGCCTGCGCTCTGGCTCATAAGGCTTGTCTTGAGGGCTACAGTGCCCAATACCTGCGCCTGCCAAGGCTTTTTGAGCAACTGCGCCTAGCTAAAGTTGATGGGAGTTACGGGAAGATCATGCTCGCATTTGCAAAAACAGATTTGTTGGTGCTTGATGATTGGGGGTTGACGGCAATGACTGATCCTCAGCGCCATGACTTGCTGGAACTCTTGGAAGATCGCTATGGTCGCAGAGCAACTATCATCACCAGTCAATTACCCATTGAAGCTTGGCATGAATCGATCGGAGATCCAACACTGGCCGATGCTATTCTTGACCGAGTGATACATAACGCTCATAAAATCGAACTGAAAGGAGAATCGATGCGAAAAAACGCTATTAAACTTGACCAAAGCTGACACTCGATTTAAAACAAACACTCCAGCGTCACTAACGAAAAAAGGTGGCCCACTTTGCTCTGGAATCGGTGGACCACTTTAGAGCGGAATCAGTGGCCCACTTTCAGCGGAATATGCATATAAGGGAGTTATCGGCTATTAAGGTGATATTATTTATGACAATCTAGCTGAAGTTGTTCTGACATGCAACCAAGCTTAGCCTAGAGATTCGTGGCAGGTCAGATAGAAAACAATCAACATAATGCTATTCTCCTGCGGTTACCAAACCTGTGAGACTCATATCTAAAGTATGCAACTACCCGTTTATTGGATCAATATGACCAAAAATTAAAACATATAAGGTCATTGCTTTTGTCTTAGCGTACGATTTTATCCGAATTCTGCGGTTACCCCAATTTGGTTGGTATGATGATAAAACAACTACTACATCGGATACCCGCAAGGGGCATCCCTACAAAGCCCTTAGGCACAACCTTTAATTTACAGGGATATTCAGGATGGTCAGGATAACGGCAAAACACCAGCTTAGATCTTTGGGTTTAATCTTTGGTTTATCATCCTGAATATCCTGTGCATCCCTGTTAAATAGGATTTTGAATATGACTCTTCTTACTATGGGTCAGGCATATACTTCTGATTAGCCACGGACACACACGGAAAAGGGCGGACGGGAATCTAGTCAATGACACAACCTTTAATTTACAGGGATAGGCAGGATGGTCAGGATAACGGCAAGTGCAAAATCAGTGACTTTTTATCCGGAACTTATCAAGGCACTTATCCTGAGGCTGAAACAGCTCTTGACCTGCAAGCCACACCTTTTTTTTTAGCCTCGGGATTGCTCTGGATAAGAGCTGATTGTACTAAAAAACCAGTGCACAACCTTTAATTGACAGGGATATTCAGGATAGGCAGGATAACGGCTTAAAACCTTAAAGCGTTTGTCCTTGGTTTATCATCCTGAACATCCTGTGCATCCCTGTTAAATGGGATTGTGGGACAGGCATATACTTCTTTTTAAAAGCGTTGACCACAGAGTAGGGCAGAGAACTACAGAGAACTGGCACAACCTCTGGATACCCGCCTGCGCGAGTATGACTAACAACGGGGAACAGAACCAGAGCGGAAGATTAGTACTACTCAGGAAATAGCATAAGCGTTTAAAACAGCTCAATGCTTCTAATAATTAAACCCTGAATCTGGCGCAGGCGTAGCAGTGAACTGGTTTGTTTTTTATAAAATTGTCTTATCCTCATGGATATTGTATTTTAGAAAATTATTAACTGAATTACTGACCAGAGGTGCCCATGCTGAAACTTAGTCTTGAAAAGATTGGCATTGTAATACTATTAATTCTTGTTGCTGGTTGTGTTGAGCTCGAAAACAACCCAACATTGAACAGTTTGTTGACCTCTTACACCACAGGGTCGACAGTGTTGGATGAAAACACCATTGCTGCTGGTTTGCGTCAGGCCCTCGAAGTTGGTAGTGAAAAGGCAAGCATAGAAGCGTCTTCAAGTGGTGGTTTTTTAAATAATGATAAACTGCATATTCCATTACCGGAACAGATATCAGGTATGACTAACACGCTGCGTAATATTGGTTTAGGTGCGCAGGTTGATAAGTTTGAGACGGGAATGAACCGGGCAGCAGAGGCAGCAGCAGCCGAGGCTAAACCTGTGCTGGTTGATGCAATAAAGGGGATGTCACTCACTGATGCCATGTCCATTCTTAAAGGTTCAGATACGGCTGCTACAGAGTATTTTAGAGCTAAAACCGGGGCAACATTGCAACAACGCTTTACTCCGGTAATAACTGATAAAATGCAGTCAGTTGGGGTATATAATGTGTATTCCCAACTGAAAAATGCTTACTCTGCTCTTCCTTTCGCCAATAAACCTGATTTTGATCTGGAAAAGTATCTTACAGACAAAACACAAGATGGTTTGTTTTATCTCATTGCTCAAGAAGAGAAAAAAATTCGTCGCGATCCTGCGGCACGCACAACAGAATTGTTGCAACGCGTATTTTCAGCTCAGTAGCTACAAAATAACGCTTTGTTATCCGATAGATTGGCAGTAACTTTTACCACATATTCTAGGTTGCCAGTGAATCATGTAAGAATAAAATTTTTAATTATCATCGCCGTGCTAATGTTGCCACTGGGAATATCTAGTTGTGCAAGTTTTAATTTTTGGCAACAAAAGCCAACCGTTATGGTGACAACTTTTCAAGTTATACCTTCTATCGGTATTGCTCCAAATTTCAAGATAGGTTTACATATTGTCAATCCGAATCGCGTAGCTTTGAAACTGGAAGGTTTGTATTACACCATAGCCATTGATGGGCATGAAATAGTAGCAGGGGTGTCAAATAAATTACCAACAATCGGAGCATATGATGTTGGAGATATTGAGATAGAAGCCAGAGCTAATATTGTCAACAGCCTGCGTTTAATTGCTGATTTGGTACAAAACTCCCGAGATAGCTATCAGTACACTCTTAAAGCAGATCTGTCGGTCGGAATGTTTGTGCCGAGTATTCATGTAACTAAAGAAGGAACAGTTTCATTGCAGTCATTGACTCGCTAAACAACCATTTTTCACTATATACGGGGAGAGCGTCATGAAAGTTTTTTTTGTGCTTGGATGTGCTAATGCTTTTATGTCTGTAGCATTAGGAGCATTTGGCGCCCACATGCTGCGCGATAAAGTAACTGAGCTGATGATGGTTACGTGGGGAAAAGGGGTTGACTACCAAATGTATCATGCTTTGGCGCTGATAATCATTGCATTATGCATAAAACAATGGCCAGAGGTTAGGCGAGTGCGTACCGCTGGTTTTTTACTTTTAATGGGTATGGTTTTGTTTTGTGGCAGCCTATATGCTTTGGTTTTGACTCAAATTAAAGGCATAGGCATGATTACTCCTATCGGAGGTATCACGTTATTGTGGGGTTGGATACTATTGGCCTTGTGTGCAAGAAATTTTGACAACCGCTATTAATGAACTTTCTGAATAAATCTAATTTTCGTTCGTAAGGAGAAAATCGGTTTGGTTTCATTTGCCGTGCGCATTACCATATTTCTAGTTGTAACAGTTTTTTTTACTGTAATTTCACGTCGTTCATTGCGTAATCCACATTCACATGGTTTCTACCGTTTTTTTGCCTTTGAGGGCATTGCTGTCCTAGTCTTATATAATCACCCTCTGTGGTTTGCTGAACCATTTTCATTCAGACAATGTTTATCGTGGTTGTTACTGCTTTTGTCAATTGTGCTCGTGGTGCATGGCGTTGATTTATTAAAGAGAATAGGGGGGCATAACCAACGTAGTTGTTGCCCCGAAAATTTACCCTTTGAAAACACCAAAAATCTAGTGCAGCATGGTTTATATGGCTATATACGTCATCCTATGTACACCTCGCTGTTGTTATTAGCTTGGGGAGCTTTTTTAAAAAGAATTGATTGCGTAACATTTATTGCTGTTATTGTCGTAAGTATGACACTGTTTTTTACAGCCAGAGTTGAAGAACGAGAGAATATTGTATTTTTTGGTGACGATTACTTAAATTATTGTACACACTCAAAAATGTTTATACCTTTCATTTTTTAGTGTAGGAGGTGCCACAATGGCAATTATTAAATGGAAAGATTGTTACAGTGTTGGCATAACAACCTTCGATGAAGAACACCATGTGCTGGTGCGCGTTGTCAACGAATTGTATGAAGCATTACGCGATAAAAAGGGCGATGAAGCACTGGAGAAACTGTTAGCCATTTTAGTAGAATATACAGAAAAACATTTTTCCCATGAAGAACAAAATATGGATAAATATGCTTTTCCTGATGCAGCTGATCACAAAGAACAACATATAATTTTAAAAAATAAAATTATAGATTATCAACAGAAGATAGCCTCAGGAGAAACTGGTCTGTCCCCAGAAATCATGAAATTTTTACGCTACTGGCTACTAGGTCACATAGTTGAGACAGATAAGCATTTTGGTGCATTCTTGAAAGACAAAAGTATCTATGACTGTGGTCCAGCTACCATTCAATAGAACAACTGGCTCACTTAGAAAACCATTTTTTCTTACCTGTATATACTACAACGCGGTTGCGCCCTTTTTTCTTTGCTGTGTATAGAGCCTCATCAGCAAAACTAATAAGTTCATTTTTACCAAACTTATCCTTTGCCGGAGTCATATCTGCTATCCCAAAACTGGCAGTTATGTAATAAGAATCACGGTCGTGGGTGAATGCAGTTGACGAAATATTGTCGCGCAGTTTCTCTGCTACTTTTTCTGCGTCTTCAATAGCTGTTTCCGGTAAAACTACAGCAAACTCCTCGCCACCATAACGGGCAAATAAATCGTATTCACGTAAAGATTCTCGGGCTATATTAGAGAACTGACGTAAAATAAAGTCTCCTACTTGGTGCCCATGATTGTCATTGAACTTTTTAAAGTGATCGATATCAATCATAATTACACTTACTGTGTAGGAATTGCGTTCCGATCGTTTAATTTCTCTATCTAAAAAATCTTGAAAATATCTATGGTTATAGGCCTCAGTGAGACCGTCAACGTTAGCTAATTTCTCCAGAATTTTATTTTTCTTTTCCAATTCGGCTGTAAGCAATTCTAACTGAACAGTCTTTTCAACTAAGGTCCGATTCATCTGTTCATAACTAAGGTTGAGGACACTCAACTCGGCATTAGCTATTTGCAATACCTCTGCTACCGATTTTTGATTAGTTATCTTTAAATCGAAAAACTTTGCAGTTTCCTGAACTTCGGTATGCACACGATCGAGAAAATCTTCAAGTTTCTTTTCAGTTAACAGTAATTTACGCTTAGCTTGTAGTTTGAATCGATTAACAATATCTCCAGGTTTTTTAGAACTGTATACCGTTGATAAAATACCCGAAAGGGCAACAATATTGGTAATTTGTTCAATCTTACGGTCTGTTGTTTTTAATTTATGTGGTTCATTATGATAACGAATTGGCTCTACTAATACCGCAGGAAACCCCCAACTACTGACAACCTCACTTCCAATATATGCGTGATCAGCACCAATAGTTATTTTCTCGGCGCTACAGCGATCCATATCATCTTTTGCTATTAACTGCTCAACTTGTTCGTATTGCTCTGGTAGTGCTCGAGCAAGAATAAGAACTCCAAGGTTTTGTAATAATCCCGCCACAAAACCTTCTTCAGAATCTTCTGCCTCAACAGTATTCATTAGCATTCGCGCAGCAACAGCTTCGAACAGGGATTTTTCCCAAAATAAAGCGTAGTTAAAACCGTCTTTTTTTTGTACGGCTGGTTTTAAAAATGAAAAAGATAAAACAAGACTGCGTACCGCATTAGTTCCTAATATTGAAGCTGCTTGATGAATTGTGCCTATTGGCTGCGGAAAGCTATAAAAGGAAGAATTGACAACTTTAAGAATTTTAGCTGAAAGGGAAATATCTTTGGATATTAAATTGGCTATGTCAGTTATTGTAGTTTCCTCAGCTGCGGTTATTGATATAAGCCGTGAAGCTACAGTAGATAATGTAGGTAAATTATCAGAGGATAAAACAAATTTTAATATTTCTTCTTGTGTCATGTCGTAACTCCGCAAAATTTTTAATATTATATTAGCATGAAAAATATATCGGAACAAAAATTTAAAACATTTAGACGCAACAAACATGTTTAATCCTGATTAATACCAATCTTGCGCTATTGCCACACAGGTCGTCACTCTCGCGTAGGCGGGAGTCTAGGAAGCTATGCAAAACAACAGTGACTTGAACGTGATTATCTTCAACAGGAACTACAGAGAGGTTGTCTTGCAGAAAGTATAGTGAAGAGATCATATAATGACCCCGCTATACCTAGATAATAAATCAATGTCGCATAATGTATATTATGTAAACCTTGGGTCTTGTAGCGATAAGTCATAAAAAAACCCAGCTGAAATTCAACTGGGTGATTACTTTTGGTGCCGAAGGGGAGACTCGAACTCCCACGCCCTCTCGAGCACATGAACCTGAATCATGCGTGTCTACCAGATTCCACCACTTCGGCGAAGGTGATGATATATATGTAAGCTGTAATCAGCTTGTTTAAGTGGTACGCCCAAGGGGATTCGAACCCCTGTCGCCGCCGTGAAAGGGCGGTGTCCTGGACCAGGCTAGACGATGAGCGCATATTGTTTTCAACTTGTTACTAACTGTTGAAATCGGGCTGATAATAGATATCTATCCATTAAAGGTCAAGCTAAAAATTGATCTAAAAGCACCTGTTTGTTTTTTATTTTTCGTTTGCCAGTTTGATGGTTGTATTGAATAGAAGTTGTATACCTTTTTCTATTGCTTTCATGGATGTTTTTTCTGCTATGTTGTGACTTATCCCTTTGATACTGGGGATAAATATCAGACCAGTTGGTGCAATGTCGGCAAAATGCATAGCATCGTGACCCGCCCCACTAGGCATAATTTTGTAGCTTAGTTTAAGTTTTTCGGCTTCATTGGCTAGCTTGTCAACAAGAACAGTGTCCAGCGTTACCGGATAATCATCGCATAAAGTGGTAAAATCTATTTTAAGCCCCCTTTTTAACCCAATCTCCCTTGCTCTTTGCTTCATTTTTTCAATGGCGATTATTTTTGTAGCGAAGTCCGTGTCTCTCATGTCAATACTTAACTTGACTTCCCCGGGCACAACATTCATCGCTCCATGTTCTACTATTGCCTCGCCTACTGTTGCCACCATGTCCCTACTAGTAGAAATTGCTATTTGTTCTATGGCTAATATCAACTCTGCGGCTCCAGCTAGTGCATCGCAACGCATTGACATGGGAGTCGTGCCTGAGTGGTCGTTGCGCCCGATGATGGTTACGTGGAACCTGCTAGGTGCGGCTATGCCGGAAATAATGCCTATATCCAACGCCTCGTTTTCTAAAATCGGACCCTGCTCTATATGTATTTCTAAATAAGCATGCACATCGTCTTGTGTCATAATTGCGGACGGTAGTTCATCAAGTTGGTAACCACCATTGCGAAGTATTTGACCAAGTGAATCACCGTCGTTGTCGCGTATCTCGTTGAGTTGCGTAACTGTCAATTTGCCTGTTATTGCCTTGCTGCCAATGGTGGCGGTGCCAAACCGACTGGATTCTTCTGCCGAAAAGTTTATTATCTCGATAGGACGCATCGTTTCAATATCAGCATCATTCAGAGTACGTACAATCTCTAAAGCAGCAAGAACGCCAACTACGCCATCATAATGCCCCCCATGAGGCACTGTGTCTAAATGTGAGCCTAGAACAACCGGTGACAAAGCCGGATCGTTGCCATTTCGGCGACCATGGATATTACCTACAGGATCAATGGTGATATCTAAATTTGCTTGGCGCATCTTGCTAATCAGATAATTACGCGCATCGTGATCAGCCTTACTAAAGGCCAGGCGCGTAACTCCACCATTGTTCAAAACACCAAACTGAGCTATGGCACAAAAATCATCTCTAAAACAATCGAATTGTAACATCTATTTATCCTACTCTGGCTAGTTCAAGACGAGATCCCCAGCGCTGTTTTAATGTGTTTATGGTATTGATAAAAGCCTTGTTGCTGAAAAAATCCTGCCTAGCGGCTAAAACAAAGGCATCTTGGCGCGCCATTTCCAATAGATACCCATCAGTCACCAGATTTGCCACACGGAAATCTGTCAGACCTGCCTGTTTTGTACCAAGTAATTCTCCAGCACCTCTTTGTGCTAGGTCTGCCTCAGCAATATCAAAGCCGCTATTGCTCTTTTCCATCACCTGCAACCGGAGTAATCCGTCCTGAGTGCAATTTTTGCTGCGCAGCAAAATACAATAACTTTGGTCGGTGCCGCGCCCTACCCGTCCTCGTAGTTGATGTAACTGCGCCAAACCAAAACGTTCCGCATGTTCAACGAGCATCAGTGACGCATTGGGCACATCTATTCCTACCTCTATGACTGTCGTTGCAACGAGCAAATCTATTTGGTGTTGGTTGAACTGCTGCATCACGGTCTCTTTATCCTGATGAGATAAGCGACCATGGAGCAAGCCCACGCGATAGTTTGCGCCCAGTTGTTGCTGTAAAGTTTCAAAAGCCTTAGTAGCAGCTTTTAATTCCAGATTTTCACTTTCTTCTACCAGGGGATAAACAACATAGCCTTGCCGACCCTTATCAAGTTCGCGTTTGACAAATTCCAGCACCAAACCCCGTTTAGCTTCAGTTGTCACCCTGGTTTTAATTGGAGTACGCCCTGGGGGTAATTGATCAATGACCGATAACGTTAGATCTCCATAGGCAGTCATAGATAAAGTTCTGGGTATTGGCGTTGCTGTCATAACGAGAATGTCTGCATTATGCCCTTTTTTTCTTAAATTATTGCGTTGCTGCACACCAAAACGATGCTGTTCATCAATAATTCCCAGACCAAGGTGGTGAAAAACAACGTCATCTTGCAATAAGGCGTGGGTGCCAACAATTATATTTAAGCTGCCAGCGCTGAGCTGGTGTAAGATTTTTGTCCGTTCTGATTTACTGGTAGAGCCAGTTAACAACGCCACCTTCAGCCCTAATTGAGTTAGCCAATAATGAAATTGATGAAAATGTTGTTCAGCTAAAATTGAAGTTGGTGCTATCACTGCAGCCTGAGTATTGTTTTCCACGGCAATTAAGCAAGCCAGTAAGGCAACAATCGTCTTACCACTGCCGACATCGCCCTGGATGAGGCGATTCATGGGATGCGGTGCCATCATGTCCAGCTTTACTTCCTTTAACACTTTAATTTGGGCAGCGGTAAGTTTAAAGGGTAATTTGTCCACTAAAGGTTTGGTATATAAATGGGTGACCTTGAACGCTATTCCTTGTTCCATCTGTGTGCCTTGCCGCCGTAAAGCTAAGCCGAGCTGCAGGTAGAAAAATTCATCAAAAACAATAGTTTGTCTAGCAACATCTCTACCTGATTGTAATTGTTCGAAATCGCAGTTTTGCGCCGGACAATGCACGCGCAAAAAAGCTTCACTTAGTGGCAAAAGATTGTTTTTATTTATTATGTCGACGGGAATAGCGCTGGTAACGTAGCCTGCGTAAGCAGTAGCCACCTGTTGGCAGGTTTTTCGCATCTGATTCTGACCAAGACCTTCAGTCAAAGGATATACCGGCAATATACGCAATTGTTCAGTGGGTAGTGTACCTGTATTGCATAGTTCAATTTCAGGGTGTAGAATTTCCCATTTGCCGCGAAAATAGCGTGCTGTCCCCACCACTAAAACTTTCACCCCTGTTTGATAGCGCTTTTTCATCCAATCGCGCCGATAGTGAAGCCATTTCAGCATTACCTGACCGCTGGAATCAGCGACAATCATTTCAAAGGACTTCTTTCTTCCTTGCCCTATTTGTACTTCGTCAGCACTGAGTATTTTAGCGCTAAATTGTATCCAGGTACCAATGTGGATTTGCGAGATCGTGCTAAGATGGCGCCTGTCTTCATAACGATTGGGTAGGAAATAGAGCATGTCTTCTATGCTGTGTAAATTGAGGCGAGCAAGTTTCTGCTGCAGACTTGGACCTACCCCTCTTATGGTGTTAAGAGGGGCGTTGAGGTGAGTTTGATGGGTGGAATTACCATTTGGCACTGACATAATAAGACCTGATTAATACTAATCTTCCGCTATCGCCACAAAGTTCGTCACTCTCGCGCATGCGGGAGTCTAGAAATCTATGCAAAACCTCTGGATCCCCGCATTCGCGAGGATGACGTTATAAAGTGCGCGGATGACGAATACGGGGAACAGAACCAGAGCGGAAGATTAGTTCTACTCGGGTAATAAGATAAACCCCAGATAGGTATTTTTATGCCTGCGCCTGCGCCAGCAATGCGTTGAGTTTTGCCAGCAATTCATTGACGTCTAACCCGTGATTGATGGCACCCTGTTGTACAGATTCGTGTTTGGCTCCAGAGCATTCTGCACAACGTAAACCAAAACTGTTGAGAACTTTTATGGCATCAGGATGCATTTTAAGCACCTCAGCCATTTTGGTTTTTTTATTAATCACGTGGCAATCCTTTTACCTTATTTATATTCTATGTTGGTTACTTCGTATACTTTAATACCAGCGGGTACGGTTATGCGTACTTCATCATCTAAAATATGACCAATCAATGCTCTACCTACTGGAGAAGTTACCGATATTTTACTTTTTTTGATCTCAGCTTCATCCTCGCCAACGATTTGATAGACAACTTCTTCCTCTTGATCAACATCAAATAGGGTGACAGTTGCACCAAAAACGATTTTATTGGAAACCATTGTTTTGGGATCGATAACTTCGGCGCGGGCTAATTTATCATTAAGCTCAGCTATACGCCCTTCAATGTGTCCTTGACGATCTTTTGCAGCATCATATTCAGCATTTTCTGAAAGATCACCATGGGCACGTGCTTCGGCAATATCTTGGACCACCTTAGGGCGATCAATTCTGACCCGCCGTTTAAGTTCCTCCTGAAGTCTTTGATAACATTCAGGTGTCATGGGAACAGATTGTGACATGTTGATTCCTTTACTAATACCATCTTATATTAAGATGCAATGGGTAAAAAGAAAGGTCGCGGATAGCAATGAGCCATCCGCAACCAGTTAAAGTTTTTTATTAAATTAAGCTTACACAAAAAGGTTTAGAAAGTATACTCTTGCAATGCCATCACGTCAAGGTTTTCTCTTTGCATAGCGTCAATGCCATCAGTTGCTGCGTCCATACCAGTCACAGTGGTAAAATAAGCGACGCTATGCATTAATGCGGAACGCCGAATAGAAAAAGAATCAGCGATTGATTGCGGACCAAATGTAGTATTAAACACTATGGCTATATCGCCATTTTTAATAGCATCGACACAATGTGGTCTGCCTTCTTTTACCTTGTTTACCCGTTGCACCTCTATGCCATGTTGCTCTAGAACCTCTGCGGTGCCGCTAGTAGCAATGATGGTAAAGCCGATCTTTAATAGTTTTTTAGCTATCTGAACAGCACCATTTTTATCACTATCCTTAACGCTGATAAAAACTTTACCACTCAGGGGCAGATTTACTCCGGCTCCCAATTGCGCCTTGGCAAACGCCTTACCGAAATCTTTATCTAGGCCCATAACCTCACCGGTAGATTTCATCTCCGGACCCAGCAAAGTATCAACACCGGGGAATTTAGCAAATGGGAATACCGACTCTTTTACTGCCACATGATTGGGGACGATATCTCCCTTAATCCCCAACTCTTTTAGCGTCTTACCCGCCATGAGACGAGCAGCAATCTTAGCCAACGGACGCCCCGTAGCCTTGGATACGAATGGGGAAGTACGGCTGGCGCGCGGATTTACTTCAATGAGATATACCTCACCATTTTTTACCGCAAATTGGATATTCATCAAACCAATAACACCCAGCTCTAAGGCAAGTGCTCTGGTCTGTCGCCCTACTTCTTTAATGAGCTCTTTAGAGAGTGAATACGGTGGTAATGAGCAGGCAGAATCACCTGAGTGGATACCTGCTTCTTCTATGTGTTGCATGATGCCACCAATAACAACATCGGTGCCATCAGCTAACGCATCAACATCAATTTCGATGGCATTATCGAGGAATTTATCAATTAGGATGGGATGTTCTGGAGAAGCCTTCACCGCAAATTTCATATAATTGCGCAATTGATCAATGCCGTAAACTATCTCCATGGCTCGCCCACCGAGAACATACGATGGACGCACCACCACTGGATAACTTATTTTCGCAGCTATAATTTCCGCTTCCTCAAAAGAGCGTGCCAGCCCGTTTTCCGGTTGTTTTAAATCTAATTTCTGCAGCAGTGCTTGAAAACGTTCACGATCTTCTGCCCGGTCGATAGCATCTGGACTGGTGCCAATGATTGGTACTCCAGCTTTTTCCAAAGCTATGGCAAGCTTTAGCGGTGTTTGTCCACCGAATTGGACAATGACCCCAATCGGTTGTTCAATCGCAACTATTTCCAACACATCTTCAAGGGTAAGTGGCTCAAAATACAAACGATCAGAAGTGTCATAATCGGTAGAAACTGTCTCGGGATTACAGTTAACCATGATGGTTTCAAAACCGTCTGCGCTCAGAGCAAAAGCGCCATGGACGCAGCAATAGTCAAATTCAATGCCTTGACCAATACGGTTTGGCCCGCCGCCAAGAATCATAATCTTTTTCTTGTCGGTTGGGTTTGCTTCACACTCCTCTTCATATGTTGAGTACATATAAGGGGTAAATGCTTCAAATTCAGCCCCACAGGTGTCCACCCGTTTATAAACTGGACGGATATTATTCACGTGGCGCAACTGACGCACTTGCTCTTCATCGCTGTTTAGCAAAACGGCTAAGCGGCGGTCGGAAAAACCCATCTGTTTAGCACTCAATAAAAGCTCAAGACCTGAAGCCGTTGCCGAGGCGATATCTTCACGGCAGCGATACAGTTCATCCTCTTTGTGAATGATCTGCTGGATGTTATATACAAACCATGGATCAAAACCGCTAAGTTTATAAATTTCCTCTATGGGCATGCTGGCACGCAAGGCATCGCCTAGATACCAGATTCTGTCTGCATTCGGTACCCGTAGTTTATCCCGTACCAATTCTAACTCTGTGTCACTAAGGGCGCGGTTATATTCTGCCGGGCAGTCAAATATCTTACTTTCGAAGCCATCAGAATCAATTTCCATAGAACGCATAGCTTTTTGAAAGCTTTCCTTGAAAGTGCGTCCGATAGCCATTGCCTCGCCCACAGATTTCATTTGCGTTGTTAGCGTAGCATCGGTGTTGGGAAATTTTTCAAAGGTAAAGCGAGGAATCTTGGTAACAACATAATCTATTGTTGGTTCAAAAGCTGCGTAGGTTTCGCGGGTAATATCATTACGAATTTCGTCCAAAGTATAGCCGACAGATAGCTTTGCCGCTATTTTAGCAATCGGGAACCCAGTGGCCTTCGATGCCAACGCTGAAGAGCGCGAGACCCGTGGGTTCATCTCAATAACTACCAGACGACCATCTTTAGGATTTATACCAAACTGAATGTTTGAACCACCGGTTTCAACCCCTATTTCACGAATTATCTTTAAAGAAACATCGCGCAGAATTTGATATTCCTTGTCGGTCAATGTTTGTGCCGGCGCGACGGTAATGGAGTCGCCAGTATGAACTCCCATGGCATCAAAGTTTTCTATCGAGCAGATAATTACTACGTTATCTGCCAG
>Ga0307991_1001686_pt1 | contig 15335 bp, 9 predicted proteins | sample EllFjometagen131_FD_203146 | JGI IMG/M metagenome (GOLD analysis project Ga0307991, IMG submission 203146) | Marine microbial communities from Ellis Fjord, Antarctic Ocean - #131 | ecosystem: Environmental > Aquatic > Marine > Unclassified | place: Southern Ocean | collected 2014-10-08
GTTTGATGGAAAAATATCCTGATAAAGTAATGTTTTGTTCCGACGATCGACATCCCAATGATTTGGAAAAAGGGCATATTAATGAACTTGTTAAGCGTGCAATAAAATGTGGTTATAATCCTATAAAAGTTTTACGAACTTGTACTTATAATCCGGTAAAACATTACAAACTTGATGTGGGATTGCTTCAGGAAGGTGATAATGCGGATTTTGTGATTATTGATAATCTTGATGATTTTAATGTTTTGGAAACATATATTAATGGTGAAAAAGTTGCAGAAAAGGGAAAATCTTTAATAAAATCAGTTAATGAAGATACTCCAAATAATTTTAATGCCTCTCAAATTTCTGTTGATGATCTTGTTGTTTATCCGGATAAGAAAAAAATAAAAGTTATTGAAGCACTAGAGGGACAGCTTGTTACTAGTAAAGTTATTTGTATTCCTAAAATCTTCGAAAATAATATTGTAAGTGATGTTGAAAATGACATATTGAAACTTGTGGTATTAAATCGTTATGAAAATTCAAAACCAGCAATAGGATTTATTAAAAAATTTGGATTTAAGAATGGAGCAATTGCTTCAACTGTGGCTCACGATAGCCACAATATTGTGGCAGTTGGTGTAAGTGATAAAGATATTGTAAAAGCGATAAATTTACTTGTAAAAGAGAAAGGTGGTGTTTCAGTTGTAAATGGAAATGATAGTATGGTTTTGCCATTAGCTGTTGCAGGAATAATGTCTAATAATGATGCCTATAAAGTTGCGGCTGATTACGAAAAGATTGACAAAAAAGCAAAACAACTCGGTTCGAAACTAAATGCTCCATACATGACTTTATCTTTTATGGCATTATTGGTTATACCTGAAATAAAATTAAGTGATAAAGGATTATTTGATGGAGCAAAATTTGAATTTGCCTCTTTGTTTGAAAATTAGTTTAAATCTAGCCCATTCATAAGTGCAGATAATCAACATAATACAAGATAGCATTAAAATGTTTTATAATATACATATATTTAAATTTGTTTTATATTTAAATTTGTATATCTTTGTAAAAAATGAATTTGATATTTATAACAAATATTTATAGAAATGAAACCAAAACTTAACGTGGAAAAACTGGAAAGAGCTGCAAGCAGACTTAGATCTATTGCACATCCAATGAGAATTGCTATTATTGATCTTTTAAGTGTAAGAGAGAAAATGAATGTTACACAACTGTATGAAAGTTTAGGAATTGAGCAAGCCGCTACTTCTCATCATCTTAACATTTTAAGAACTAAAGGAATTCTTGAATCAAAGAGAGATGGAAAGATGATTTTTTATTCTTTAAAAACAACGGCTCTTATTGATATTATTGATTGTATCAATAGGTGTGATGAGGCTTAGAAATTTGTATATTGAACAAATAACATTAGCACAGCGTATCGGGATAAATAAGTTTAAAACTCCGGTGCTCAACATTGTATTGAAAGAAATTCCTATTTGATTTCTCAATAGCTCTTAAGCATAGTAGTTCAAAAAAAACACTTCGTAGTTTACTGCGAAGTGTTTTTTTTGATTAGATCAGAATGTTTTATAATTCCCAAATTTCTTCAATATCCCAATTTGCACGAACCTCAATATCTTTATTATAATAGTAAACCTTTTCGGGAGGAATTTTTTTCATATAATCACCAGTATCCCATCTTCCGTTTTTATTTGTATCCAGAATAAGCTTTAATTTGTAAGTACCAGGATTAAAGTATTCCAGATTTATTATTCCGGCTTCAGTGACAATAAGTTTTTGAAGAATCTTTTCCCTGTCGTCCAATATTTGTAGAATGTAAATGCTTTCGCTTTTTATGTTTGACAAAGTAATTTGTATTGCTCCGTAATCAATAGATTCTTTAATTTGAAAATGTAATGAAACAGTATCATTGCTGTATCCCATTATATCAGTAAAAACAGAATCGGGAAAAAATAATTCGTATTCTTCGCCTTCCTCAAACTTTTCGTCAATAAACAAATTCCTTTTCAGAGAATCAGAAAATGATGCTTTTGGTATAATAGTATCGGTTTCTTTTATGATTAAAAGAAGTTTGCTAAAATCATATTTGTCTATAGGACGTGCAAATTCAAGGTTAAGATTTTTTTTAAGATCTAATTTGTCGCCAATTATGTTTGTTTCGAATTTTATTGCGGGAAGCTTTTCGGGAGTTTCATCTTCATCAATTTCTTGTATTTCTTTTTTCTCTTTAAAAAGGACTATTTCGGTGGTGTCGAAAACTAAAGTATCCTGGCTGATTATAAATAAAAGTGTGTCGGGATAGTTTTTCGAAAGCCAGAAAGTCATTGTATCTTTCCCCTGGTTTAAATTTTCAAATTTCTGACAGTCTTTTCCAAATTCGTAGTTTAATGTTCCAATTTCTAAATCTTCAGTTGGGAATTCAAACACAAATATTATTTGTCCCTCCTTTACAAGTTCGACTTTATTTAATCTTTGAGTTGAATCAATTTCGTCGAATAAATAAAGATTATAAAAATTTAAATTTTGTGATTTATTTATTGAATCAATCCTCATTTCCAACTTAACCAAACTATCTTTTGTTACTTCATTCATGATAGTGTCATTTAATAAGCTGTCAGAAACAACAAAAGTTTTGAAAAACTCAGGTATAATTAAGCTGTCAAGAAAGGCTATTTCTTCATTTGGCAGATCGTAAAGATAATTGCTGTTTGCATCTTTAAGTGCAAATATTTTGTAATTTCCAATTTTGAGGTTTTTTAACTGAAAATTACCGTTATCGTCAGTTTTAGCAATATAATAGGGTCTTGAGAAATATGGAATAGAATCAAATGGAATTGTGTCGTTAATATCAAGATATAGCATAACAAAAACTTCTTCAACTTCGGGTTGAAGATTAAAAGCATCAAGTACTTTCCCTTTAATTGTTAGAGAGTCAAGTGTCGCCCCCGTTGCAAAAACATATTGATAATTCAGAAGGGGGTTTTTTTCAGTGATATCTTTTATTGCATCTCCAAAAAACAGAGTATAAGTAGTGTTTTGCTTTAATTTATCTTGTGGTTCAATGATTAATGATTTTCCTCTGATTTTAAATTCCGGTTTATTATCCAGAGGTGGCGAAACAAGAAGTTGTTTGTTGGCTTCATCAAATTCGATAAATTCATCAAATTCGAGTTTAATTTTTTCTGCCAAAAAATTTGTTGAGTAGTTTAATGGCTCACTATTTATAAGCTCAGGAGGACTAACATCTTTTGGGCCACCGGTTGGGGTGACAGGATTTGCACAGTTTGTAACAAGAAAAACTGTGGCAAAATAGAAAAATAATTGTATTGTAATCGAGCGTATTTTCAATTTTAATTTTTGTTTAATGAACGAATATAAATCATATTTCATATAAATATCACACAAACTTATGAAAAAAAATTATTTGAGTTCATTCAGATAAATTTATATTTGTATTCTTTCAAAAGAAAAACCTTTATCTGAAAAATATTTTAATACTTCAGGTAAAGCAAAGAGTATCTTTTCTTTTGCTTTTACACTGTCGTGAAAAACTATTATCGATCCTTTTTGTGCGTAGTTAATTACATTACTGAGGCATTTTTCTTTTGAAATATTTTTATCGAAATCGCCTGACAACACTGTCCATAATATTATTTTATATTTGTTTTTTATATTTTGTATTTGTGATTTTTTTATTCTTCCGTACGGAGGTCTAAAAAGATTTGAAGAAATATATTTTTCTGCTTTTTTGATATTTAACAAATATTCATCTTCATTAGTTTTCCAACCGTTAAAATGATCGTATGTATGATTTCCAACACTATGCCCTTGAGTTATTATTTTTTGAAATATATCAGGATTATCTTTAACATTTTTTCCTAAGCAAAAAAATGTGGCTTTTGCATTAAATTCATCAAGGATAGTTAAAACTTTCTCAGTAATACCAGGTGTTGGTCCATCATCAAAAGTTAAATAAATTGATTTATCAACAGATTTAAAATCCCAAATCAAATTCTTATTTGAAAAAAGTTTTACAAGATATGGCGTCTTTTTTAAATACAAAATCTATTTAGTTATTTAATCATTTAAATAAAACGAGCTAAATTAATGATTTTCCTGTCATTTCCTCAGGAATTTCTATTTTCATTAAACTCAAAAGGGTAGGAGCAACATCGGCTAAAATTCCGTTATTAATTTTTTTGTATTCATCCGAAACCAAAATACAAGGAACAGGATTAGTAGAATGAGCTGTGTTTGGAGATCCATCTTTATTGATTGCATGATCAGCATTGCCATGATCTGCAATTATCAAAGCAGAATAATTATTATCTTTTGCAGTTTCAACTACTTCACTAACGCAATTGTCAACGATTTCAACGGCTTTTAAAATTGCTTGATAAATTCCTGTATGACCAACCATGTCGCCATTTGCAAAATTCAGACAAACAAAATCTGCTTCTTGTTTTTTTAGTTCTTCAACAATTTTGTCTTTCACAAGGTAGGCACTCATTTCAGGTTGTAGATTATAGGTTGCAACTTTTGGTGATGGCACCATAATTCGTTTTTCGTTTTTAAATTCTTTTTCCCTGCCACCGGAAAAGAAAAAAGTAACATGGGCATATTTTTCAGTTTCGGCAATCCTGATTTGCTTTTTCCCTAACTTTGATAAATATTCACCAAGTGTATTTATTATATTTTTTTTGTCATAAATTATTTTCACCCCTTTGAATAACTCGTCATAATTGGTCATGGTGTAATAATTCAGGTCAATTGTATTCATGCCGTATTCCGGAATGTCTTTTTGAGTGAGTGCAGTTGTAATTTGCCTTAGCCTGTCAGTTCTGAAATTAAAACAAATAACCACATCATCTTTTTCTATTTTTCCAACAGCATTATTATTTTTATCAACAGCAACAATAGGTTTAATAAATTCATCGGTTATTCCTGCATCATATGATTCCTTAATAGAGTTCAAAATGTTTCTGCTTTTCTTTCCTTTGCCTTTAACAATTAAGTCGTAACCTTCTTTTATTCTTTCCCAACGCTTATCTCTGTCCATTGTGTAATATCTTCCAATCAAAGAAGCTATTTTTACATTTGATCCGGCAATTTGTTCTTCGAGTTCCTTAATAAATCCATATCCGCTTTTAGGATCGGTATCACGACCATCAGTTAAGGCATGTATAAATACCTTTTTTAGCGCATAATTTCCGGTCATGTCGCATAGTTTGTAAAGATGCTTGTTTAATGAATGAACTCCACCATCTGAAACTAATCCCAGAAAATGAACACTTTTATTGTTTTCTTTAGCATAATTTAATGCTTCAACCAACTGTAGATTTTGTTCAATGCTATTGTCTTTAATATCATTATTGATTTTTACAAGATATTGGTGAACCACTCTTCCGGCACCAATATTCAAATGCCCCACTTCTGAGTTTCCCATTTGTCCTTCTGGTAAACCAACAGCATTACCTGAAGTTATTAATTGTGAATGAGGATAACTCGCTGTTAGTTTATCAATATAAGGAGTGTTTCCTTTAAAAATCACATCACTATTACTTTTATCTCCAATTCCCCAACCGTCGAGAATTATCAGTATTGCTTTTTTTGTATCAGTCATTTTGTTTATTTGTTTTTCTGATGCAAAATTATGAATTAAAATAACTCAGTTTAAATTTATTAATTTTTCAATAATCTTTATTTTTAAAATAGTAAGGCTAAACATTTTAGTATATTTGTAAAATATTATCTAAAACATTAACTAATAAAAAAATTGATGCAAAAAAGATGGGTAATACCCGATATCCACGGATGCTTTAAAACTTATCAGGCTTTAATTGAACAACAGATAAATCCTTCGAAGAATGACGAGATATACTTTCTTGGGGATTATATTGACAGAGGTCCCGGCTCAAAAGAGATTATAGATCATATAATGAAACTTCAAAAGGAAGAATATAATATCCGATTGTTAATGGGTAATCACGAAGATTATATTATTAGAGCTTATGGAGAAGAAATTAATCGAAAAAGAGTATTTGGGTTTAAGACAAAAAATTTTATTAAAAAAGAATGGGAGCAACTTGGTGGTAGAAAAACTATGGAAAGTTTTGGAATACAGTCATTAAAAAACCTTCCTGAAAAATATGTAAAATGGTTTAAAAATCTGGAATATTATATTAAACTTGATGATGTTGTTCTTGTTCATGCCGGATTAAATTTTAATGTAACAGATCCATTTACAGATAAACGTGCAATGCTTTGGTTAAGAGATTATCAGGTTAAACCGGAAATGATAAACAACAGATTGGTTATTCACGGACATGTTCCGGTAAGTCTTGAGTTTATTTATTCGAGTGTAAAGAATTCCTCTTATGGATTTATTGATCTTGATAATGGCTCTTATATGGATAGAAGAGAAGGATTTGGAAACCTCGTTGCACTTGAACTTAATTCAATGGAATTAAAAGTTCAGCAGAATTTGGATTATTAGAATTATCCTTATCAGAAGAATTAAGTAAAATGAAAAAATTGTAAAACAAAAAGGTAACTAATACCAATTGAATTTCTAAATTGTTGATAAATATTTTGAAATATTTTTTTCTTTGTCAAGGCAAACATTCTTTGCATCCGTACGGACGGAAATAATATTTAACGCAGAGAAAGGAAAAAAGAAACGAAATATATCGATAATTTGGATGTTCAGTTGGTATAATATAAAAATGCTTAGTTATTTTTATTTTTTAATAAACATATTCAATAAAAATTTAATAAAATGAAAAACAAACTATCAAGAATATTGTTAATCACATTTGTGATTTTAGCTTTTATAGTCAAAGATTTATATTCCTACACTGGCGAAATTATTAAATCGTTTAAAAGCCCTGGGGATTTCCCAACAGGGATGACTTTTGACGGAAAAAATATCTGGATTGCTGACAGAAAAGAGGCAAAATTATTTTGTATCAATCCGGCAAACGGAGAAGTTATTAGAAGTATCGAAGCTCCTGCATATTGGCCAATGGGACTTGCATGGGATGGTGAAGCACTCTGGAGTGTTGATGTTAAGGGTGGGATTCCATTATCGGAAAATTATAGCGGAAAAATTTTTCGCGTTGACCCAAAAGATGGAACACTTCTGAAAACTATTATTGCACCTTCATCCACGCCAAGGGGATTAACATGGGATGGTAAATATCTTTGGTGTGTGGATAATCATTCTGATGAAATTATTCAATTTAGCCCTGATGATGGAACAACAATCAGGTCGTTTAAAGCACCGGCAGGTGATCCTCGCGGATTGACTTTTGATGGAACAAATCTTTGGGTTTCTGACAGGATCACAAACGAAATTTATATGATTGACCCTGAAACAGGTACCGTTTTAATTGTTGCTGATGCACCTGGAGAATATACCAGGGGATTGTGTTTTGACGGAACAAATCTTTGGGCAGCCGATTATCAAAGTGATAAAATATTTGAATTGAAGATAAGAGACGGAGAAAAATTTCGAAGAACAAATGCTCATAAATCTTTCGTTAATTATAATCACAGAATAACAAATTTTGGACCAGGGACTGTTAAATCAATCGATGTTCATATTGCTATTCCTAAAGATCGTGATACACAGGAAATTCACGGGAAATTTAAATTTATTACAAAACCAACTGATTTTATTGAAGACCACTGGGATCAAAAAACTGCTCATTTTCATTTTGAAAATATAAAAGCAGGAGAAAAAAGAAATGCCGAAATGAAAACTGAGGTAACAACTTATGAAGTAAGATATTTTATTTACCCTGAAAATGTTGGCACTATTAAAGATATTCCGAAAAAGATTACAGATAAATATCTCGAAGATAATGAGAAGTATGATTATAAAAATCCTATAATACAATCTGCTGTGAAAGCAGCCTTGAAAGGTGAAAAAAATCCTTACTGGATGGCTCGTAAATTGTACAATTACTTGATTCAAAATATGTATTATGAAATGCAGGGTGGTTGGAATACTGCTCCTACAGTTCTCGAGCGTGGGAATGGTTCTTGCTCCGAATATTCTTTTGTTTATATTGCAATGTGCCGTGCTGCAGGATTACCTGCAAGATATGTTGGCTCGGTAGTTATTAGAGGCGACTATGCAAGTTTGGATGACGTTTTTCACCGTTGGGTTGAAGTTTATCTTCCGGGATATGGTTGGATACCAATTGATCCAAGTGGTGGCGATAGTAATTCTCCAAGACATCAGGCAAATTATTTCGGACATCTTGCCAACAGATTTTTAATTACAACAGAAAGTGGTGGTGGTTCGGAAACAATGGGATGGACATATAATTCCAATGAATCTTACATTACTGATCCCAAGACTAATGTTGTTACCGATCATTTTGCAGAATGGGATCCGGTTGAAAAATAAATTGATAAATATATTATGTCTGAAAAATTCAGGGGTAAATATCGTATTCAATCTTCTCGTTGTCCTAATTGGGATTATCGTTCTAATGCTGCATATTTTATAACTATCTGCACATATAATCGTGAACATTTTTTTGGTGAGATTATGAATAAAAAAATGATTTTATCCGAAATTGGTAAAATAGCAGAACATTTTTGGTATGAAATTCCAGAACATTTTCAATTTGTAAAATTAGATGCATTTATTGCAATGCCGAATCATATTCATGGGATAATTATTATTGATAATCCAAATCGAATTAATAATAAAAACGCAAATAATGATGAAAATGGCGATGAAAATTTCGATGATGATTACAATGATGATTACGATGATGATTACGTTGGTGATTACGATGATGATTACGATGATGATTACGTAGAGACGTTGCATTGCAACGTCTCTAACAATAACCCACCAAACAATAACCCACCAAACAATAATCCATCAAACAATAATCCACCAAACAATATCCCACCAATTAATATCCCGTCCACCGATTCCACGATATTATACGGTAAAAATAAATTCATGTCAAAAATATCGCCCAAATCTGGTTCATTATCCAGCATTTTGCGTTCATATAAATTTGCAGTTACCAGAGATGCACATATTATTTTAAAAGATTTTGATTGGCAGGCGCGATTTCATGATCACATTATCAGAGATAATAAATCGTTTAAACGAATTCAAAATTATATTCTGAATAATCCAAAAAATTGGAATGAGGATAAATTTTGTGATTGATTTTTAAACAGGATTTATTATGTAAAAATTTATGTATGTGGAGACGTTGCATTGCAACGTCTCTGTCTATTAAAAATCGAAATAATTTTATTTTCTTGATTTAATAAGAATTTCCAACATTTTAATACCTGCTTTGGTAATAATTGTTCCTGGTCCAAAAATAGCAATTGCTCCGGCTTTATAGAGGAAATCATAATCCTGATGAGGTATAACACCACCAACAATAACCATAATATCTTCTCTTCCGTGTTTTTTTAATTCTTCGATTACCTGAGGAACAAGAGTTTTATGTCCGGCTGCAAGGCTTGAAACGCCAAGAATATGAACATCATTTTCAACTGCTTGTTGAGCTGCCTCGTCAGGTGTTTGAAATAAAGGTCCGATATCAACATCAAATCCAATATCTGCAAAACCGGTTGCAACTACTTTTTCGCCACGGTCGTGACCATCCTGTCCCATTTTGGCGACCATAATTCTGGGTCGGCGTCCTTCTAATTTGGCAAATTCATCAGCCATATCACAAGCTTTTTTGAAATTTTTATTGCCTTTTGATTCTGAAGAATAAACTCCTGAAATTGATTTTATCACTGCTTTGTACCTCCCATATACTTTTTCGCATGCATCAGATATTTCGCCTAATGTAGCACGTTTTTTTGCTGCATCAATGGATAATTTCAAAAGATTACCTTTCCCTGTTTCGCATGCTTTAGTTATTGAATTTAATGCCTCCTGAACTTCATCATTATTTCTTTCTTCACGTAATTGTTTTAATCTCTTAATTTGAGATTCCCTTACAGAAGTGTTGTCAACCTCTAATGTTTCGAGTGGGTCTTCTTTTTCAAGCCTGTATTTGTTTATCCCTACAATTGTATCTTTATAAGAATCGATCCTTGCTTGTTTTCTTGCTGAAGCTTCTTCAATTCTCATTTTTGGTAAACCAGTTTCAATAGCTTTTGCCATTCCGCCAAGTTCTTCAACTTCCTCAATTAATTTCCATGCTTTTTTAGCTATTTCATTAGTTAATGTTTCAACATAATAAGAACCTGCCCATGGATCGACAGAGCGACAAATATCAGTTTCGTTCTGAATATATATTTGAGTGTTACGTGCGATACGTGCTGAAAAATCAGTTGGTAATGCAATTGCTTCATCAAGTGCATTTGTATGTAAGGATTGAGTATGACCAAGCGCTGCACCCATTGCTTCGACACAAGTTCGGGCAACATTATTAAAAGGATCTTGTTCGGTTAAACTCCAACCAGAAGTCTGACTATGAGTTCTGAGTGTGAGAGATTTTGGATTTTTAGGATTGAATTTTTTTACGATTTTAGCCCAGAGCATACGTGCTGCACGCATCTTTGCAATTTCCATAAAATGATTCATTCCTATAGCCCAGAAAAATGAAATCCTAGGAGCAAAAGAATCAATATCCATTCCTGCATTAACACCGGCTCTTAAATATTCTAGTCCGTCAGCTAAGGTGTAAGCAAGTTCAAGGTCGGCGGTAGCACCAGCTTCCTGCATGTGATAACCACTAACACTGATCGAATTAAATTTAGGCATCTTTTGTGATGTAAATTCAAAGATGTCGGCAATAATTTTCATTGATGGCAGAGGTGGATAAATATAAGTATTTCTTACCATGAATTCTTTAAGAATATCATTTTGAATTGTACCATTTAACTCTTCCAATGAAGCTCCTTGTTCGAGACCTGCAACAATATAAAAAGCAAGTATTGGAAGCACTGCACCATTCATAGTCATAGAAACGGACATTTTATTCAATGGGATTTCACTAAATAGAATTTCCATATCTTTTATCGAGTCTATTGCCACACCTGCTTTTCCAACATCTCCTTCAACTCTTTTGTGATCAGAATCGTACCCTCTGTGTGTTGCAAGGTCGAAAGCTACTGAAAGACCTTTCTGTCCGGCAGCAAGATTTCTTCTGTAAAATGCATTTGATTCTTCAGCAGTTGAAAACCCTGCATATTGACGAACCGTCCATGGACGCATGACATACATGGTTGAATATGGTCCTCGTAAATATGGTGGAATTCCGGCAGCATAATTTAAATGTTCCAAACCTTCCAAATCATCTTTTGTGAAAACAGACTTTAATGGTATTCTTTCAGGAGTCATCCAATCAGCTGAAATATTGTTTTCGTTTTCCCATTCTTTTGATGATAATGATGATTTTGGTGAAGATTGAAAATTAATATTTTTGAAATTTGGTTTCATATTTTAGTTTATTATTATTTCATTTTTTTTATTAGCATCCAACATTGAAAATCCAGCATCGAGCCTTCAGTAACTATATACCAAGCTCTGCTTGAAATTTTTGCAAATCTTCAAGAACATTTGATTTAACATGAATGAAATGTTTAATACCTTTTTCTTTAAGATTTTCGATAATTAATTTTGGATATCCTGCAACAACAATGATAGCTTTTCCTTTTAGTCCTTCGTAAATCACAGGTGCAATAGTTGCATATTCATCGTCAGAACTGCAAATTACTACAATGTCAGCATTATTTTTGATAGCTGCTTTTATTCCACTTTCAACTGATTTGAATCCCTGATTATCTATAATCTCAAATCCGGCACAACCGAAAAAATTGGTTGAAAACATTGCTCTTGCTCTTCTCATTGCAAGGTTTCCATACGTTAACAAGAACACGACAGGTCTTTTATTTTCTCTTGAATAATAATCAGTTTTGTATCTTAATCTTTCAAAAGCCTGAGTACCACGATAAGGTTTTAAAGTTTCAAATTCAGCATTTTCGTATGCTTGATTTGTTTCTTCAAAAACTGAATTATCAAGGTCTTTTTCAATAAATTCTCCAGTGTTTGGGAACATGTTGGTGCCAAGTATTCCTGATTTACCGGATGCAATTGCAATATCTTTTTTGTTAGATGTTTCTTTAATTTTATTTTGGATAAATCCTTTTCTTACGGCTTTGATATAACCACCTAATTCATCAATTTCCAAAAATAATTTCCATGCTTCTTCAGCAATAGAATTAGTTAAGTTTTCGATATAATAAGAGCCTGCAGCAGGGTCAATAATTTTATCAAAATAAGATTCTTCTTTTAACAGAATTTGTTGATTACGTGCAATCCTTTCAGAAAATTCTGTTGTTTCTTCATAAACAGAATTAAAACCATTTACCTGCAATGAATCAATTCCGCCAATTATTGACGACATAGATTCGGTTGTTGTTCTGAGAAGGTTTACGTAAGGATCATAAAGTGATTTGTTCCAATTGGAGGTAGTTGCGTGAATATACATTTTAGTGACTCCGACTTTTTCAGGACCATAAGCATTTACAATGTTAGCCCAAAGTAATCTCGCTGCACGCACTTTTGCAATTTCCATAAAATAAATTGAGCCTACTGCAAAATTGAATTTCATTCGTGGCGCTATTTCATTAATTGAAATTCCCCTATCTGTGAGTTTTGTTAAATAATCGTTTCCACATGCAAGACTAAATGCAAGCTCTTCAACTACTGAAGAACCAGCAGCACGAAATATCTGTCCGTTTACGCCAATTGTTCTAAAGTTTGAAAGATGTTTTACAGCTTTAAAATTTTCTATGCATTTATTGATGGAATCTTCTTCCGAGACAGCAAATTTTCCTTTTATCAAAAGTTGTCCAAAAGGGTCGAAGTCAACAGAACCAGATATCTTGTCAAGCTCACGGTTGTATTTTTTTGTTAACTGATCTATAATTCTGATTAATTCCAATGAATAATCACCACAATAATAATTAAGCTCAACACTGTCGGCGTATATATTTTTAAGCAGATTCTCAATTTCTTTGAGAGTGGGTTTTTTACTTGTGTCAAGATAAAATCCGAGAGAATCAACACCCTTCATTAAAATATCAAGTGCTTTTTTATTAGCTGAAGCAATATCAGCAGCTTTAATATTTTGTCTGATTTTCCAACTGTTGTTCTTCTTTTTGTTTCCTCTTGTAAAAGGATAATCATCAGGAAAAGTGTCAAGATATTTCAAGCTTTCCAGATCTTCTTTTCTGTAATATGGTTTTACATTAAATCCTTCAAGGGTTTTCCATGATAGCTTTTTTTCGTAATCAGCACCTTTAAGATCAATATTAATTTTCTCTTCCCATTGCTGTGTTGAAATGGCCGGAAATTCTTCAAATAACTTTTTGGAAATTTTTTCTTTTTGACTCATTATTAAAATTTTAATAAACTCAATATTATTATACTTGTACAGAACAGAATTGCAAGATTTCCAGTTTTGTTTTGTGCCGCATTACTACTTCTAAACAGCTTTCCCCGATAGCTATCGGGGTTACAAAATTGTTAAGAATTAGTATATTAATCAAGCTGTTCTTAAATTGGTTGCAAAATTACATCAAATAATTATGCAAAATAAAAATATGATGAATTTTATTGTTAATGTTTTCACAGTAAAACGAGTTATATCAGTTGAATTTCTAAATTACTGATAAATATTTTGAAATATTTTTTACATCTGTATGGACGGGAATAATAATGAAGCTCCCCGCCGCAGGCAGCGGGGAATATAACCCTAGAGATCCCTCGACTATGCTCGGGATCAGTTCGACTAAATAATTTTGCTTCACAAAATTAAAGTCTCACTGATTTAACGTAGAGAAAGGAAAAAAGAAACGAAATATATTGGTAATTTGGATGTTCCGTTGGTATTAGCAGGCTTGACAAATATAATCATTAATTATAATGAAAATATATACGCACTCAGTGCAAACGAGCGCAAGCGGATGTAGATCATAAACTCTATTATCATACTATTTTCGGGCTTTTTAAAATTATTGAATGATAAGTTTTGCTGTTGAAAAGTTTACTGTCTTTGAAGATACTTTTACAAAATACAATCCCTTTTCCAGATCTTCTGTGTTTACGGTAAAATTTATTTCATCTTTTGGGATTATTATTTCTTTTATCTTTTTCCCGAAAACATCAAAGATTTCAATTATGTTGGAAGAATTCTGAAATCTTATCCCGATAGCTATCGGGACTGAAATTTTAAATTTATTAGTAGCTGGATTTGGATAAATAATTATTGATTTTTCAGATGTTTGTTCTTCAATAGACAAATATTCAAGGTTGTCGTAAATTGCTTCCCATCCTGATGAAGTAGTTGCATTATCTGAATGGAATTTTAATGTTAATGATGATCCGGAAGAAATTAAAGTGTCAGGGCTGTTAGTTCCTGAGTATCCTCCAATCATAGGTGCAAGAGTATCCGAACCATCAAAAATCCAAAGAGAATCATATCCGGGTTCAAGATTGAAAGATGAAAATATTAATGATAATTTCTCAACATTTTCAGGAGCAATTGTAAAAAAATAATCTTCATTATTATAATGATCCCATGCAGGGCCACCGGTATCAAAAATTGTATCGCGACAAGCAGGAATTATGCAATCAGTAAAATTTTCATTAATAACATCCCACAATTCAGTATATCCATCATCATAACCCAAAGCCCAAATACCTATCCCGGAAAGGCCACGCTGATTTGCAATATCATATCTTTCTGCTAATCCGTAATCTTCTTCAATGAAACATTGAAACCATTTATCGTTACTCTGGAAGGCATAATAATTTGAAAAACTTTTATTATCCCAATGTTTATTTTCATATGAATAATTACCACTTGAATTGTTTTTTATTTGAGCATAAGTGAGAGCTGTTCCCGAACCTATTGTAGTTGAAGGGACAGTATTGCTTGCAGTGTGCCATTGTCGGCCATAATAGGGGAGACCCAGAACAAATTTTGAAGCAGGCATTCCTTTGGAATAATAATATGAAATTGTTTTGGAGAGATTGAAATCATATCCCGGAACTAAAGCGTAAAGTGGTGAAACCGGTCCTGCCTGACTGCTTCCATTCCAATAATAATCATAAGCCATAATCATAAAAATATCAATATGGTCTTTTATCATTTCTGTATTGTAAATTTCACTCCAGTCAACTGCTGGCATTGCAATACTAATAATTGAACCGGGAATTGAATCATGAAACTGCTCGCAAATATTTACAATAAATTGATTCAGGTAAGTACTCTGCGACCACGAAACTGCCTCAAAATCCAGATTAATTCCAT
>Ga0307991_1001688_pt1 | contig 15323 bp, 14 predicted proteins | sample EllFjometagen131_FD_203146 | JGI IMG/M metagenome (GOLD analysis project Ga0307991, IMG submission 203146) | Marine microbial communities from Ellis Fjord, Antarctic Ocean - #131 | ecosystem: Environmental > Aquatic > Marine > Unclassified | place: Southern Ocean | collected 2014-10-08
CCCTAGAGTCGTTACAATCAAGAATATTCAATGTCTCCAGATCCAGCACAAAAACCGGCATGGGAATATGCTTAAAAATCAGATGATACTTTTTTTCCGACTGTTCCAGGCTTTTTTCAAGCTCCCGTCGTCTTGTAATATCAAGACAGACCTCCATCACCGAAACAATTTTCCCATCAGAATCTCTGATCGGAGAAGTTTTGGCCACCCAGTGCGTTGTGCTGCCGTCTTTATTAATTCCCTGTTCCTCCCCATAATGGGACCCCCCCTTTTTAAAGGTTTTTTCCACCGGACAATTTTCACATTTTGTATTGCGGCCCTTGTAAACATGGTAGCAAAAATCTCCCGGGGTCGGATTAAACTTATCTGCAAATTCACTGTTATAGCGGAGCAGTTTATAGTTGCGATCCTGAATCGTAATGATACAGGGCACCAGTTCAAACAATTTCTGATACTTATCCCTCTGCTTTTTCAGCTCATCCTGTTTTCTCCGGATTTCATGGCCCATCTCACCTACGGCCGTACTTAAATGACCTATTTCGTCTCTGGCCTCCGACTTATCCCCGCTGACGTGTTCACCCAGAGCGATCATTTTTGTACTTTCAACTAATTTATTTATAGGTTGTTTTACAAACCGGTATACGATGAAAAAAATAAAACCCGATATAGCCAGAAATACGAATCCGGCCAAAACAAAAATACCGCGTTCAAAAGTCAGGATTTCTTTATCTGTCTGGGCCAGGGATATCACAACATCGAGTACACCCAGCACTTTTTTATCATACGGATGCACATGACAGGCATCGGCTGCACAGCCGGGTTCGTTATAGATCGGCGTGATAATGCCCAGACGCCGCTGCCCCTGATCAGATTCGGTGATCCGTATCCGCTGGGGCAGATCCAGTTCCGTCAGCGGCAATGCCGCCCTGTGACATATAAAACAAGGCTCGGCGTTAATATCAATCGTACGGTCGATTTCATTGATATTGCCGGCAAATTTGATCTGCCCCTCTTTGTTATAAATACGAATACCCAGGATTTCCGCCTGCCGACCGATATTGGTAATAATCTGGTTGATATCATCCCTTGAATTCAGCATCATGCTGTAATGGGTGCCCAGCTTTATGGTGGTGCTGAGTCTGTCGGCCTGATCTATGATATCTTCCATCACCCGTTTTTTCTGATAATTGATATTGAAATAGGCCCAGATGGATACACTCAGCAGTAGCACAATACCGGCGGCCAGAATCAGTTTGGTTACCAGGCTGTAACGAATCGATGCGAATTCCTTTTTCATAACGATACCTCAAATCGATTTTTCAAAAGGTTGCGGGAGTGAAATACCAAACAATCGGGCCGTATTTGACCCCAAAATCCGGGTTAAATCATCATCTCCGATGCCTAGTTGGCAAAGCCGTTTTATTTCACGGTCCTAGGCATAGGGCAGGTTGGGAAAATCTGTACCGAACAAAACCCGGTCGGTCCTGAAGGAAGCCAGCGGCGGAAGGTTGCCACAGGGCAGATAATCCGCCAGAATCATTGTGGTATCGATCCAGAGATTATCATACGCGTCCAGCATTCGCCGGTATTCAAAAAACTCGTCCGCCCCCAGATGAGGTATGCAGACCTGGAGATCAGGATACCCTTGTAAAACTTTTTCAACAAAATCAGCACGGCATATGTCATAAGGATCGAACGGATAAGCATGACTCTTGGGTTCACGGCCGGCGTGGATGATTAAAGGTTTTTTGTATTGAGAACATATGCTGTAAATATCATGCATGGTCGGACTGTCCATCTTGAAGCACTGCACGTGGCTGTGAAGTTTAACGCCTTTTAAGCCGGCATTAAATGCATCTTTCAGGATCTTTGCCGCATCGGCCTCCCCCGGGAAGACCGCAGCCATACCGGTAATATTTGTGACGATCTATGATTTGCAGCATCCGATCTCTTTGCGGTCATAAAGTCCATCCTTTTAAAACTATTGTTTTAAATTATGAATATACATAATAAAATAAATATTAGGAAAGCACAAGAAGCGTAATTTTTGCCATTCCAGGCCAAACGTATTTGGCCGCTGGTAAAGCGGTGGAATCCCTATAGACAACTTTTTAATACATTTGCCCTGTTCACCGACATTACCGATATTGACAGAAACAGTCCTTTATGAAATAGGTGCTTTCTACGGCAATTGAGGGTTCACAAAATAATTATCAAAGATAATCCCTAAACCGGATAAACCGGCGCTGTTGAAAAGGCGTACACCCCAAATAACAAATTGCAAGCGCCAAAAGACAAAATAAATTACAATCTCCAAATTCCAAACAGGATCAAAAGCCAATTATTTGATCCCACATGGCCTGGAGGTGTTTGTTGGTTGCTTATTGTTTATTGTCATTTATTCGTTATTTGTCTTTTGATCATTGTGGTGTATTTATCTCTGTTTTCTGATATAAAAAACACGAATTTCGGAATTCAAATACTCAACAATGCACGGGTTCAAAAACAGGATATCGACTTTGCAGACAACCCATAAAATCTATTACGAAAATTCCAATGCCATGCAATCCGTGGCCTCCGCCAGTGTCGATCTGGTCGTCACATCACCTCCCTACCCCATGATTGCCATGTGGGATGAAATGTTTATAAAGCAGAACCCGGAAGTGGGAAAAATCCTTTCAGGCGGGAAGGGATACGATGCATTCAACTTGATGCATAAATCCCTGGATAAGGTCTGGAACGAGTGTCACCGCATATTGAAAATCGGGGGTTTTGCCTGCATCAACATCGGGGACGCCACCAGAACCCTTAATGGCAACTTCATGCTCTATCCCAATCATGCCCGCATCCTGCAGCACCTGCTGGAAATCGGTTTCGCCTCCCTGCCGGCTGTTTTATGGCGCAAGCAGACCAATGCGCCCAACAAATTCATGGGGTCGGGCATGCTGCCGGCAGGGGCCTATGTCACCCTGGAACACGAATATATTCTCATCGTCCGTAAAGGGAGAAAACGGGAATTTATCACTGCCCCGGAAAAACATAATCGTCATGCCAGCGCACTGTTCTGGGAAGAACGCAATACCTGGTTTTCGGATGTGTGGATGGACCTGAAAGGCACCACTCAGAAGCTGCACGACGATACCGTCAGAATCCGCAGCGCGACTTATCCCTTTGAACTGCCCTTTCGGCTGATCAACATGTATTCAGCTAAAGGAGACATTGTTGCAGACCCTTTTTTCGGCATCGGTACGACCATGCTGGCGGCAATGGCTGCCGGGCGCAACACGATCGGTTTTGAAATTGAACCGGATTTTTCCGAGGCCATCCATGCCCGGACCCGAGATATCGTCAATATTGCCAACCAGCGGCTTACTAAGCGGCTTAACGCACATGTCGAGTTTGTAAATACCCGGCTCGAAGGTGGCCATACGTTCAAATATATGAATGAAAATTATAATTTTCCGGTCATCACCAATCAGGAGAAAAAACTCCTTTTAAACAGCCTGAAGACCGTCAGCAGAACTGGTAAAAACACTTATGAGGCAGTCTACTCTCAAAAACCCGGACAGGAATTTAATTTTAGTCGTAAGGCATTCACGCCGGTTCAGGCACCAGCCACCCGCCCTTTGGCAAGCGCTAAAAAAAGAAAGGGCAAAAAAAGCAGGCTCGCCCCTGTCCAGCTTCGCCTGCCGGATTAACCGCTTACAAGATACGAACCACGGGAACCTTCAAATATGCCGACCATCTGGCAAAGACAGCCCGATTTTTCACCTGCCACTCTTCAAAAAACCACATCCGATCCCGTCGCCATGGTAAAAACAGGTATCATTGCCGACAGCCATGGCCATTTCGAGAAGCTATCAGATGCCATTGCCTTTCTGAAAGCGCAAAACTGCCTTCGCATTTATCATCTCGGCGACATTTGCGATTCCACCTTTCCGCAAACGGCGGATGCCTGTGTAGCGCTTATACAGGACAACAAAATCATGGCGGTTAAGGGCAATAACGATTATGCCCTATCTCTGAACAGTTCCCATCTCACTGGAAATCCTTTTTCCGCTGCTACGGTCAATTACCTCCGCAATCTGCCTCTTTTGCTGAAAGACAGGATGCTTCTGTTTACCCATTCTCTGCCCTTTGTAGAAGAATTAGGCCTTTCCAGCATGGTCGGTCCCATGAGTCCCCAAAACATTGCTCATTTTTTTACGACCTGTCCCACATCCGTTTTGTTTCGGGGCCACAGCCACAGCCCTGAAATTATCCGATCTAATAATAACCATTTTACCTGTACACCGCTTGTTCCCGGTCAAAAATTTGATCTGAATCTGGCGGCACCCTGCATTTTTACCTGCGGGGCTTTGACAGACCACCATTGCCTGATTCTGGAAGCGGGTTATACCCTTGCCTGCCATTGTTTCTGATCCATTAATCTGCCACAGGTACAGAATTATCTGAAAAACAGACCGCCGGTCAAAACCCTTGTTCCTGGCGCTACGCGCCGGTCGGCAACGCGATGCCATAGCTGCGGTTTCTGCCCGCTCTCCAGGTAACTTAAAACAGATGGACATGGCCGACGCTTGGTGTTATGAAAGATAAGTTGAGTATTTGAAAAAAATATAATAATTTTAACAAATACGGCATAAAATTTACTGACATATCTTAAAAAAATATGCTTTCCTTACCGAAATACTTTTCAAAATTTCCCGACATCCGGGACCTTCCTCTCAAAACATATTCTCTTTTCTTTTCATTGGATAAACTGACCCCTGGAGTGGATAATGTTCGATACGATGTACACCTGAGTCCGGGCTTTCTTATATCCACCAGCAACACCATTTTCAACCTTGTTACCAGCCAAGCCAGAGCCGAGCGACTTCTGGGAATGGGGAAAAAACAAACATGGAAAACCGAAAAAGATGAATTCAAAAGACTGTGCAGCGATATCATACTTGCGGGCATCAACCGGGCCAAATCCGATCGTGAAATCCAGATAGATTTTCTGGCACAAGCTGCAATGGTAAAATTCATTACCGAGGAAACAGGTTGCCAATTTACTTACCTGCTGGAAAAACTGGCACATATTACACGCAAAAATGAATTGTCCCAGCATCAAAATCTGGATTTTACCATCAAGGTCAAAGATGAGTACGCCCGCATTCGGCGGGAGCGCAGATCCATTATACTAAACGTCACTCGTAAAATTTTCAAATGGCTTATCGATGTTCAAAATAATCAGGCAAAACAGATGCGCGAGGCGAATTTTGGCCCGGCCGCTATTCTACCAAAAGAATTTTTCGAAAATCCCGTCCTGCATGCGGAACATCCGCTTGACGACTTCTTCATGCTCGAAGAATATGTTCTCATGGGCCACCGTCTTGATGATCCCAATCGGTACGAAGAAATACTCTCTCTGATCGAAAAGTTACTAAAAGCCGTCATATCCCTTGATCAGATATCCGTGCGGCAATCAAAGGATGCCACCGGCAAAACCGGCCAACAACCCGACCTTACAAAACAAAATTTAACCAGCAAGAAGATCGACGGGTGGATTAAACATCTGGGCAATATCGATATTCTGTTTAATTTTATTAAATCCGAAGGAGAACTCAAATCTCTTAAAAAAAAGGGCGGTTCTAAAGAAAAAATTAAAAAAATAATCGACCGGTGCCGCAAACAGCAGACACTGCTGACTTATGTTTATAAAAATTTCACTAAAACCGGCTTGATCAAGATGATATCAGCCGCTTATGAAATTCTGCCGATTTACCTTGAATACTGTCCCCCTCTGGCCCCCCAGCAAGTTCTGCAATTTCTGACAATCCCCAGAACCCGGAAAACGATTATTCAGCAACTCAGACGGCTGGAAGGATTTTACAATAAAACCTTTTCGATGATACCCCTGAAAAATAAAATCAGGATTCTTAGGGGTATGAAAAATAGCAAAAAAAAAGAATATTTAATTCGCTTTCTAAACGATTTTGCACGCTATCACCGTGACCTGCACAATTTCAAACTAATCCGTCAGGCCATGGATCAAATTAACCTGGCCAGGGAAGATAAAATCATTAATCTCTCCCGGGCCAACCACACACTGCACGAATTTCTGCTGCCCCATGAATATATTTTAGAAGAAAAACCGATTATAAACCATGTCATCCTCAAGGCCGACGTACGGGGCTCAACGGACATCACCTACCAGATGAGAAAACGGGGGCTGAACCCGGCATCCTATTTCAGCCTTAACCTTTTTGATCCGATTAACTTTATTCTGTCCGAATATGGTGCTGGAAAAGTGTTTATCGAAGGAGATGCGATCATTCTTTCGATCTTTGAGCATCAGGATATGCCCGGCGGCTGGTACAGTGTGGGGCTGGCTTGCGGCCTTGCAATGAAAATGCTTCTTATTGTGAAACGGTATAATGTTTTGAATATCAAGCATCATCTCCCAGTCCTGGAACTGGGGCTTGGTATCAGCTATCAGAACCATCCGCCCACATTTTTGTTCGACAATGAAAAACGGATTATGATATCTCCGGCCATCAACCTTGCAGACCGCCTGGCCGGCTGTTCCAAATTGTTACGAAACCTGTCATCTCTGAATAAACGCCCCTTTAATCTGTATATTTTCCAGACCGCCCGGGAAGAGGCCATTTCCGCTACCAGCGATGATCTGTTCTTGAGGTATAATGTCAACGGCATCGAACTGAGTCCCCGAGCCTTTAAAAAACTTTCGGAAGAAATAGACCTTGAAGCACGCATCGTTATGATTCCGGGGCTGCAGGATGCCAAAATCAGAATCCATACAGGAAAATTTCCGACGATCACTGGAAAATATCAAAATTTAATCATTCGAGAAGCAAGCATTCCCGAAGTTGCTGCCGATACATTAAAAGCCATTCGACTGACCCACCGAAAGTATTATGAAGTCTGCACCAATCCAACGCTTTATGAATATGTAGAAAAAACTATCTAGCTTCCATCCGTAAATAAGGATTTTTGTTCAAAATCAGGGCATGCACAAAAATGACTTTAAGGCATCTATTTGATATTCCGAGGATTATTTTTGGGTATAACGAGGGGTTGGGCGAAAAGATCATTTCTGGATAGACACTGCTATAAAATATGAGGGCAACACTGCAGAAATTTCGGGAAACCGGGCTGTAAAAACTTCGCAATTCGACATTAAAACAGTATATTATATAGATATATGACGTTGCCTCGTTGATGCGGCTTTGCGTATTGCACCCATTTCGATTTATCCGGATCAGTCTATGGGCAATGTATCCTCGAACATGTCGATACAGTCCTTAATCGCCCTTTCATACCTGGGCAGCAATTTAACAAACTGACAGCCGACGCCCCTTTCCGACAAAAAAACCGCCTTTGATTTGGCCCTGATATAATCCTCCAGGGTCGGAAGCTTAAGCAGAACATCAAACAACATTCCTTTCTTGATAGCCTCATTACCGGGCAATTCAACAAAAAAACCGCCGATGCTGATATCGGTTACCTTTTTGACCCCCCTCATGCCTCCGATAAGGATGGGACAATGAAAATCAAGTCGTGTGTGGCGCCTTTTATTCTGTTCAACATCGGTTATCTTTCGTTTAAAATCCATCGGATTATATGCCTCCCATGTCAATAAGGGTTGCCGGGAATAATAACAATTTGAGGCATCCTTTATTGGCCGTGAATGGTGCACAATTTTATCACTATTCAGTCGGTCCAAAAATAAAAAAAGGCCGGAACAAATGATGGCCCCCGCCTTTTTATAAAAATGTCAACATCTTGCAATTTATAAATTGCCGAACCAAAAGACGGGCTGTTAAAGCCATGGTTAAATACCGCCTTGTTGTTATTTAGATTTGACGGCCTTCTATCTCGATGCGCATGTCTACAAATCTAAAATTTTTCGACTCCCAAAATAAAAACAGGCCTACTCTTCGACTGAATGGCAGGCTTTGCACCCGGTGGGACCTGTCGCGCTTAAACGGGTTTCTTTGTCGTCTAATCTCAACGCCTCGGTCACTTCCTTGTTCTGCTGTTTCAACTCCCTGTGACAGCCGATACACTGTTTGTGAAAGGCAAACTTATAATATTTAATAGCCTCGCTGGTATATTGCAGATGCTTGACCGGTCTTTCCGGCGATTCCGTCAGGTCATGGCACCCGGATGTCATACAGCCTTGAATGACAGATTCATTATCCCACATATGGTGGCATTCTTTACAACTGTAATCAAAATGGACAGCGTGGGGAAACGCCACCGCAGACCTCCCCGGGTCTACTGAATCAGGTGCGGTAATCGAAAAGGACCCCATTGGAATACACATTTCAGATTCGCTTTCCCCGGCACCGGCAATACTCAATACCCCACCAGTCAATAAGGCAATCATTAAACACAAAATCACAATACCCGTTCTCTGCATTCTCGCTCTCCTTACCATCTGTTGATCCGTATTCAGTCAAGCTGATTATAAAAAATCAATATTGGTCCGGTGCCTGGAACCTGCCCCATGAAATTTGAATAAAACCCATCGGCGGTTATATAAAATATTCATTAATAAAAAACAATAAAATTTTACATTTCCTTTTTAGCCCCTGCTCACTCGGATTGAATAATTTTAAAATCCCAGACACTGGAACTATAGACATCCCGAAGTTTAACTGTCGCCTTTACCGGCGTTTTTGCCCGCCATATCAGCGTAAAATCCCCATCCCCCATTTTATCTACAGTATAGGTCCAGCCATCATTTTTTTCCACAAGTGTCAAACAAACCACGCCACTGTACCACACTCCTTTTGCGCTTGCTTCGGCTCTATGAATGATCATTTTTCATGGCCCCTCTTATAGCTCTGTTTTTTTAATTTTTTGTATATGCAATCGTTTATAATTTTAGCATGTTAGGTGCCAATTAATATTGCCTGAAGCACCTTTTGTCAAGTCTCTAATGAAATCATCAAACAAAGCAGGGCATCTCAAATACCGCCGGTCAATTGCACAAGTTCTCTTGTTTTGGCAAAAAACATATTTTGGTTGACACGGAGTTTAAAGCGCTTTACGTTTTTTCACATTCCAAACATATTCATATAAAAAACGGAAAGGAATCATATAATGAAGGGATATGTCCAGGTTTATACAGGAAATGGAAAAGGCAAAACAACAGCCTCGCTGGGTCTTGCACTTAGAGCCGCCGGTGCCGGGATGAAGGTCTACATCGCCCAGTTTCTCAAAATGGGCGATTACAGCGAAATAAAGGCCCTGAAAAGATTTTCAGACCTGATCACCATCGAACAGTTCGGACGCGGAAAATTCATTAAAGGTAAACCATCACCGGAAGATATTACGGCCGGGTTGAATGGCCTTGAAAAAATAGACAAAATGCTGACATCCCGCCGGTTTCAGGTAATTGTGATGGAAGAAGCCAATGTAGCTGTTTCGTGCGGACTGTTTCCAGTATCGCGTCTGCTTGATCTGATCGACAAAAAACCCGATGACACTGAACTGGTTCTGACCGGCCGGGGCGCCGCTTCTGAAATCATCGAAAGAGCCGACCTGGTCACAGAGATGAAAGAAATAAAGCATTACTATCACAAAGGTGTACAGGCCAGAATCGGCATTGAAAAGTAAAGAATCCTGACCCAAAGGACCAGGTTTTTCAGGACAAAATAAAGGCTACCGTCCGGGGAGCCTATTTAATCCCCCGCTCCTGCTTGATATATTCATACGCTTCCTGAATTTCCCGAAATTTATCATGGGCCAGCTTCAAGAACTCATCGGGCAACCCCTTTGACATGATTTTATCCGGATGGTACTCAAATACAAGTTTGCGATACTGCTTTTTAATCCATTCTACCGAGTCGCTGCGGCTGCATCCTAAAACCGCATAGTATCTTTCAAATTCCGCGACATACCTGGACCGCAATTTCCGGTAGGTTTCATCACTGAAACCGAATATATGAACGGCCGATAGAATCAGGTGTTCCTCCGTATCGCTGAGGCTGCCGTCGGAAACAGAAACCCTGAGCAGGACATCGACCATCATCTCCAGAAGCCTGGGTTGATATTGAAATGCATTATGGAACTGAGCCGCAAAATCCTGAAAACTCTGGGGCGAATCGCCGGCAGCATGAAAAATATTAACCGCGGCCTGCCGGCTCCCCGGACTCAAGTTGAGGTCCCGCCGCATAAAATTTTCAATACTGTCAATCTCTTCCCTGGAGACATGACCGTCAGTGCCGGTAATTTTTGCCAGCATGGAAAATGTAGCCACAAAAAAGGTCATCTGAGCGGATTCGCCCATGGAAAGCCGGCCATCCTGCCCCTGTTCCATATAACCGGTGCCATCGTTTTTATCAAAGGCATGACCAAAGGCAGCGCCGGCAACCGCACCTAGCGGCCCCCCCAGAGCAAAACCGATTGTACCGCCTACAATTTTTCCAAACCACCCCATATCGCGCCCCTTTATGTCTTGTTGCCGCTATTTTCAGCCGATACGGACCGCGTATAAATAATCCGCCGGGAGACGTGCCAACACTTTCAGTAAACTGATAAAAACCAAAAAATCGTTACTTTTAAAATTATTTTCACAAACGATTTAGGACTTGCATCCACACTAAATCCCCTGTAATTAAAAAAACAATATAATCAAACTGACAATATGAACTATCAATATTTTCCTGATCACCGAAATCTATGTAAACAGATAAGACATATTGTGAAAATATCAAATTTTGCAGCCTGATTTTTTTATTACCATGGAAACAGATCAAGCATGAACACAATTACAATCATTGTAACACTTTTAACACTTTGGCTGGTTATGGGGCTGGGATATCTGGCGGAATACTTCAAGCTTCGAAAACAGGGCAAATCACCGCTCGAAACCCTGAAATCTATTGAAGGCATCCTGTTTATCACCAGTATTTTTATACCGCCGCTATTGATTATATTTTATCGGTAGTCTATGGTGTATCAGGCTCAGCTGCGAATGCCTGCACAGAAGCAATTTCGATTTTATCACGCCGGTCAATGCACAGTTTCCCGTCGCTACAGGTAAACCATAGCCGCTCGTGGGTTGTTTCCGGTTTATCCGGTCCCCGGGTGTGCCACTCGGATAGTGCTCAATCCAGATCAGCCGATCAGGCAAAAACCCGTATTTATTCATAACAGTCAAAGCAATCAGCACAGCGCCATCCGTCACATTGATTCCGGCATTCTCAGTATACCCGAGCTGCGATGCAAGCACCACTACGTTCTCTTCTCCCATATAGATATCAAGATCACACCGGCTTATAATTGCCAACTGGGGATGAACCCAGCTAAAGGGTTTTATTTCAATATGCCTGACCGCCATTTACACGCCTCTTGCGGCACCAAATTAATCAAACTTTTTACGAGTTTGTCATAATTTTCCAAATAAAAATAGATCTGCATGTTAGCGTCATTGTCAATGGGCTATTGATTGTCCGGGCCGTCATTTTTTGTCCATGCTTTATATTTTAGCAGGTCTTTTTCAATCACATACAGACAAATCCCCATAATGGCTGCATCGTCAAGCTGCCCGAGTCCCGGAATCCAGTCCGGGATAAAATCGAATGGGCTTAAGACATATAATAGTGCCAGCAAAACAGCAGTAGCCGACCCAATCGCGACATCCCGATAGCGACCCGTAATATAGTCTCTTATCAACAGAACCAGCAGCTTCAGATCTTCAATAATACGCCCGATGAAACCGATGCCACCAAAATTTTTATCAGAACTATTTTTCTGCATTACCATCTTCCATACCATCAAATTTTATGTTCCCCATAATGTCGTCAGCGCCCTGAAAAATCAAGATAAAAAAATCGCTTCTTAATGGCCATACCGACAGGACAGCGTCTTTATCTTTTCCTCAAAAAGGATCTGCCTTAAATATTCCTGTTGACTAATTTATATAAATTAGAATATTGAATTACGTTTATGCGCCATGGGTTACCATAGGTATAACTATGCAACCATATAGGATTAAAAAATGATACAATTAATCAGAGGGTTTAAGGATATCCTCCCGGGAGAGGTAGAACTGTGGCAGCATATCGAAAAAACAGCTACCACCCTTTTTCAGGACTTTGGATACAAAGAGATCCGGATACCCATCATGGAACGGACCGATCTTTTTGCAAGAAGCATCGGTGAAGATACGGACATTGTTGAAAAAGAGATGTACACATTTCCGGATCGCAAGGGGGATCTTATGACCCTGCGGCCGGAGGCCACGGCGTCGATCTGCCGCGCTTATATTCAACACAAGCTGCACAGTTCCGATCCGGTCCGTAAATTTTACACCATCGGTCCCATGTTTCGAAGGGAAAGGCCCCAGAAAGGCCGCTACCGGCAATTTTACCAGATCAATCTGGAGGTTTTCGGCATCGAATCGCCCCTGGTGGATGTTGAACTGATCTTTTTGCTGGCCACCCTGCTCACACGACTGTCAATTTTTGATGTTCAGGCCCACATCAACTCGCTGGGATGCCCAAAATGCCGCCCCCAATTCAAATCGGCCCTGAAAAATTTCATAGACTCGGTGGGAGACCGTCTCTGTTCGGACTGCACCCGGCGAAAAGACAAAAACCCGCTACGCGTGCTGGATTGCAAAGTACCCGGTTGCAAAGAGGCCATGATTGGTGCGCCCTCGATCCTTGACCATCTATGTCCGGAATGCCTGGACCATTTCGAGACCGTCAAATCCGGTCTTAAGTCCCTGCAGGTGCCTTTTATCGTGGATCCGCGCCTGGTCAGGGGTCTTGATTACTACACCCGCACCACCTTTGAGATCCATACGGGTGCTCTGGGAGCACAGAGCGCAGTGGCGGGCGGCGGCCGGTACGACGGTCTGATCAAGGCCCTGGGCGGCCCCCGGATACCGGCCACCGGATTTGCCATCGGCTTTGACCGGCTAGCCGAGATAGCGGCCATGAACAACGATAATTTTGAAAGAAAACCGACACTCTTTATCGCGGCCCTGGGAGAAAAAAGCAGTACCATGGCTTTTGAATGGTCCTGCGCCCTGGGTCTTGCCGGGGTGGTCTGCGAAATGGATCTCACCGGCAAGAGTCTGAAAAGTCAGATGAAACGGGCCCACCGGCTGGGCGCAAAGTATGTGTTGATCCTTGGTGATCGAGAAATAGAGGAAAACACCGCTATTTTGCGAAACATGACTACAAAAGAACAGACGCCCATAGGGCTGGATAATATTGTGGAAAGTATTCAAGTAAAAATTTGAAAGGAATCAATCCATTGACTGACATACTCGGAGAAATGAGACGCACCCACCACTGTCGTGAACTGGACGCAAAAGATATTGGGAAACAAATCGTACTGATGGGCTGGCTGCAGCGCCGGCGGGACCACGGCGGCGTTATTTTCGTGGATCTGAGGGATCGGGAAGGCATCACCCAGGTGGTTTTCAACCCTGAAGTCGATGCAGCGGTTCATGCCAAGGCCCATGCCCTTCGCAGCGAATATGTTATCGGTGTCAAAGGCACTGTGGCGCATAGACCGGACGGGATGATCAATCCGGATCTGAAAACCGGTGAAATTGAAGTGATGGTCAGTGATCTGCGCATCCTGAACTGCTCCAAAACCCCGCCGTTTCTCATTGAGGACAATGTCGATGTATCGGAAAGCCTGCGGTTGAAATACCGCCAACTGGATCTTCGCCGCCCGCTGCTACAGAAAAACATTATCATGCGGCACAGGGCCGCTGCATCGGTGCGCCGGTTTTTGAACGAACAGGAATTTATCGATATTGAAACCCCCATGCTGACCAAAAGCACACCGGAAGGGGCCCGGGACTACCTGGTTCCCAGCCGTGTTAATCCAGGCCAGTTTTATGCCCTGCCCCAGTCGCCCCAGCTTTTCAAGCAACTCTTGATGATCGCCGGATTTGACCGCTATTACCAGATCGTCAAATGTTTCCGGGATGAAGATCTGCGGGCCGACCGCCAGCCGGAATTCACCCAGATCGATATGGAAATGTCCTTTGTGGGGGAAGAGGATATCATGCAGATTTCCGAAAAAATGATCGCGGCCGTGTTCGAGGATGTCCTGGGGAAAACCCTGACCCCGCCCTTTGAACGGCTCACCTATGACGAGGCTGTCGGCCGTTTTGGACTGGACAAACCGGACATGCGGTTCGGCCTTGAATTAAAGGATGTTTCAGACATTGTCAGGGATTCCGGATTCAAAGTCTTTTCCAGCGTCGTCAAAAAAGGGGGCATTGTCAAAGCCCTGAATGCCAAGGGATGCATCGATTTTTCCCGCAAACAGATCGATGACCTGACTGATTTCACCAGCATCTACCGGGCCAAGGGCATGGCATGGATCAAGGTCAGGGAAGATGCATGGCAGTCGCCCATTGCCAAATTTTTTACCGATAAAGAAAAACGACAACTCAAAGCGCAGATCAACATGGAACCCGGTGACCTGGTCTTTTTTGTAGCTGACCAGCCCAGGATCGTCAACGACGCTTTAGGCTATTTAAGGAACCATCTCGGAGAAAAACTTAAGCTCATCGATAAAGACGAATTCCAGTTTGTATGGGTCACTCATTTCCCCATGTTTGAATATGATGAAACGGAAAAACGATACCATGCCCTGCACCACCCGTTTACCGCTCCCCTGGAAAAGGATTACGACAGGCTCAAAGAAGACCCCTTGTCCGTCAGGTCCCGGGCCTACGACCTTGTGTTAAACGGCTTTGAAATCGGCGGCGGCAGCATCCGTATTCATCAGAAAAACCTTCAGGAACAAGTGTTCGACGCCCTGGGCATGACCCCGGACGATTATGCGGAAAAATTCGGTTTTCTGATTTCAGCTTTAGAGTACGGGGCCCCGCCCCACGGCGGCATCGCATTCGGATTCGATCGCCTGGTCATGCTGCTCTGCAAAGAACCCTCCATCCGGGACGTAATTGCCTTTCCCAAAACCCAGCGGGCCGCATGCCTGCTCACCGACGCACCCTCGGAAGCGATCAAGGCCCAGTTGGATGAGCTTTCATTAAAAGTGAAAAAATTTGACAAATAGCCTATTTTCGGCTTGACATTAAAACCATTGTCGTCTATTTTTATCGCTCCAGTTGAGGGGTAAAAAATTGACTGAATACCAATTGATCCCCAGTAGCTCAGTCGGCAGAGCAAGTGGCTGTTAACCACTGGGTCCGCGGTTCGAGTCCGTGCTGGGGAGCCAAATATTACAAGGGCTTAGAGGAATTTACCTCTAAGCCCTTTTTTTATACCCACCACTATACCCACCATGGAACATGAAAATGGATATTTTAT
>Ga0307991_1001689_pt1 | contig 15323 bp, 19 predicted proteins | sample EllFjometagen131_FD_203146 | JGI IMG/M metagenome (GOLD analysis project Ga0307991, IMG submission 203146) | Marine microbial communities from Ellis Fjord, Antarctic Ocean - #131 | ecosystem: Environmental > Aquatic > Marine > Unclassified | place: Southern Ocean | collected 2014-10-08
AAAAACGATTACGGCAAAGCAGAGACCGGCAATCATTATTACGAGTAATTCAGAAAAAGAGCTGCCCGACGCTTTCTTACGGCGCTGCGTCTTTCACTACATCGAATTTCCCGACCAAGAGCTGATGGCAAAGATTGTCCACGTCCACTTTCCCGACCTTGACAAGAAAATGGTCAAAGAGGCGATGGCCGCCTTCTACCAACTGCGAGAGCTCGATGGCTTACGCAAGAAACCCTCAACCAGTGAACTGATCGACTGGCTTAAAGCACTGCTCGCAGCCGGACACAACGGTAAGGCTGATCTGCAGAAAGATCTACCTTTTTTAGGGGCTCTCTTAAAAAATGAAAACGACTACGAAATTGCCGCCAAACAGCGCCAAGCCTTTCAGAAACGCAGCACCCTGGCTTCATTTCGGCGGTAAATACTAGATAATGTTTACCAGTTTTTTCTATTGTCTCAGGGCCCACAAGATCATGGTGACACCGACCGAATGGCTGGCTCTGATGGAAGCTATAAGCCGCGGTTTTGCCGGTAACAGCTTGGTCTCGTTCTACCATCTGAGCCGTTCGCTGCTCGTCAAAACCGAGACTCTATTTGATCATTTCGACCTCGCTTTTCGCGAGTTTTTCACCGGCCTCGAAGTCCCGCCCGAAATTTTTGAGGAGCTCTGGAAATGGTTAGGTAAGGAAACTTTAAAGAGAGAGATCGATGCCGACGCCCTAAAAAATCTACCGAAATATGACTGGGAAGCCGTCAAAAAGATGTTTGAGGAACGCCTTAAAGAGCAAAAGGAAGAACATCACGGCGGCAACCGCTGGATCGGGACCGGCGGCACTTCACCTTTCGGTCATGGCGGGAACCATCCCGGCGGCTTACGAGTCGGCGGCGAGAGCGGCGGTGGCATGGCCGTAAAAATAGCTGCCGAAAGACGTTTCAAAGGCTACCGCCGCGATGTCACCCTTGACGTTCGCCAGATCAAAGTCGCTTTAAAAAAACTGCGCCATCTGCGCCGTACCGGCACCCGTCTGGAACTCAATATCGATGCAACTGTGGATAAAACTTGTAAGAATGCCGGTGAGATCGACCTGATCTTTACACCCGAACATAAAAATGATGTCAAGGTCCTGCTCTTAATGGATGCCGGAGGGTCGATGTATCCTTACGCCAAACTCGTGGACCGACTCTTTTCCGCAGCCAATTCCATCAACCATTTTGCCAAATTTAACCACTACTATTTTCACAACTCAATTTACGACTATCTGCGCCCCGAAATCGACGCCCGAGAACGGGTTGCAACCGCCAACGTTCTTAAAGATCTCAACCCCGACCACAAAGTAATCTTGGTCGGCGATGCCAGCATGGCCCCCTATGAACTCTTCATGGAGAATGGTATCATCGACTACTACGACAGTAACAAGACCGCCGGCATTGTCTGGTTTGAACGAATTGCGGCCCATTTTCGGCGCAGCGTCTGGCTCAACCCGATGCCCCAACGCTACTGGCGCCACCCGACCATCAGTGCCATCAACCAGGTTTTTCCGATGTTTCATCTCTCACTGGAAGGACTTGATGAAGCCATCAAAAAACTGACCGCTTTCTGATTTTATCTATTTTTTGATGCGAGATGGTCGACCAGAGCCATGAGACCGTGGATAATACGGACTTCACGATGGGTCATTGAGGCGCGGCCAAAAAGGCGGCGGAGATACTCTAAGAGATGATCGGGATTGCTTTTATCGAGGAAATCATTGGCATCCAGAGTCGTACGGAGATGACCGTACATGCCCTGCAGCTCGCTATGGGTAGCGAGCTCGGATGCTACCTGAGGGTTACGATCCACACTTTTCAGACGACTCAATTCGTAGCCATACAAGAGCACTGATTGGGCTAGATTCAGGGAAGAAAAATCGGGGTTAACAGGAATTGACGAGAGAATATGGCTGTGGCGACGCGATTCCCGGGCGAGGCCAAAATCTTCGCGGCCAAACATAATGGCAACCGGCGTCTGGCGACCCAGATATTCGATTTTTTCCGCTGTTTGAGCTGGGGTATAAACAGGCTGACAATATTTTCCGAGACGGGCCGTAGTCCCGACCACAAGCTTGAAATCAGCCAGGGCCAAGGCCAGGTCCGTAAAAATCTCAGCCCCTGCCAACAAGTCATCGGCCCCGCAACTCAAGGCCCGAGCCGGATCTGAGAGATGATCACAACCGGGTGACACCAGAAGCAGACGGCCAAGCTTAAAATTTTTCATAGCCCGGGCCACAGCCCCGACATTCATATCAAGTTTTGGTTCAACCAGAACAATGGCCAACTCCGGCCAGCTGTTATTCATAAGGAGTCATCCATGAGCAAACAACCTACTATCTTTGAACCCTACCAATTTAAGGTCGGGGAGAGAATTTTACGACGCCACAAAGGCAAACTTGAGGATTGGGACGTAATCGAGATAAACGACGATGAGATCAAGGTCAAATGCCCGTTTCACAGCATAGAACTTACTTGGAAGAAAAGTCATTTCTGGTTTGGCGGCGACTCCGATTGATCTCAAAGAGGGTGACTGCGGCGGCGATCCCGACATTGAGTGATTCGCTACTTCGAGCCAAAGGAATCGTCACCTGTAAATCGCAGGTTTTTGCAACAACTGGGCGCAACCCTTTATCTTCGGAACCCAACACTAAAACCAGAGAATCGGACCACTCGACGGTATAGAGATCTTCACCGCCCTCGGCCGCCGCGCCATAGATCCAGAAACCGGCTTCCTGACAACGACGCAGGGCGTCGGCCAAATTAACGACCCGACTGATCGGCAGATTTTCCAGAGCCCCGGCGGCAGTTTTGGCAACCGTTGCCGTAATTGCGGCGTTGCGTCTCTCCGGCAGAATCAAACCAGCCGCTCCGGCAGCAGCAGCCGTACGTATGATAGCCCCGAGATTACGCGGGTCGGTAACCCCGTCAATCGCCACGAGAAGAGGTTCGGTCGAAGTTTGCGTAGCCAACTGCAAAAGCTCCGGCAATGGCGTAAAAATAAAGGGCGCAACCGCAACGGCTACACCCTGATGCCGAACTTCCCCGGCAAGACGATCAAGAGCGGCGACCGGAACTGGTTTGATGGTCACCCCATCCCTTCGGGCGCGATCTACGAGTGCCTTTATGCGCCGCGCAGGATTATCGAGACAATAGAGGGTCTGAATCCGCCGCTGTTGACGACGCAAGAGTTCATCAACAGCATTGATACCGCAAATCAGATTCTCACCCTTTTCAACAATCGCCACTCGACCCTCCCTGATAAATCATTACCTGATCAGTCACCAAAGAGACGTAAGTTAATAAACTTTGACCACCAGGTCTCAGGTTTTTTCCCGTCTACCAGGATTGCAACTGGGATTGCCGCAGGGGCAGGCGCGTGAGCTGACTCAAGCGGAGTAGCATTTTTCTGGGGAATCGACGGGTGCATAATGACTACGGGTTCGGGACAGGGGCGACTAGCCTGAAAAACTTTTGGCGTAGTACCGGCAATTTCCTGTTCGAGTTTTTTCGCTTCGCCGCCAAGATCGTCGACAAGCCCCTGAACTGTGGCTACCAACTCCTGGTTATCGGCCATCAGGCCCTGCAGATCAAGCAGACTCTTAAGCGAATTTTTAATCTTAAGCAAACGCTCTTTGAGACTTAAAACAACCAACTCATCTTCCAAAGCCAGCACCCGATTGCCAAGCTCCTGATCTCCCTCTTGCAGGATTACCACTTTACGGTCAAGATCGACAATCTGCTTGTGGAGCTTCTGATTGTTGAGAAAAACCGAGATCATGACCAGCGCCAGCAAACATACAATAATCATTATAACAAAGGGAAAAACGTCACCACCCCACTTTTTTTCAATCTTCTTTTCCGGAACGGTGCCCCTACTTTCTACTTTTTTTTCACTCACCAGAACTCTCCTGAAAATCCACTATATATTTTTGTTCCGCAACTTTTTTCCACATCATCAGGAACCCCGCTTATAACCTTTCTTGCGACTTCGGTCAAGCTGGAGATTTCACAAATTCATCACTTTTCAGGCCTTCCAGAAGATCAAGAATCTCCTGTGTTTTACTCTCCATCAACTCCTGATCACCCCGACTCTCGACGTTGAGACGGAGCAGAGGTTCGGTGTTTGACAAACGTATATTAAAACGCCAGTCGGCAAATTCAAGGCTCAAGCCATCAATATGATAGCGCTCTTTAACCTCTTCCCGACCGCTAAAATATTTTTCAACCATGGCAATCGCCGCTTGCGGATCATCCAAACGACGGTTAATCTCTCCACTGACCGGGAAACGCCTGATTCTTTCGTCAACCAATTCCGAAAGGGAACGGCCACTTTTTGAAATCAGCTCAAGCACTAAAAGCCAGGGAATCATACCGGAATCACAATAGGAAAAATCACGAAAATAGTGATGAGCACTCATTTCACCACCATAAAGAGCATTGAGTTCACGCATCTTATCTTTGATGAAGGCGTGACCGGTTTTTGAAACATGGGCCTGGCCCCGATTTTCAGAAACCAACTCAAGCGTATTCCAAGTGAGTCGCGGATCATGGACAATCGACGATCCGGGATGATGAGATAGCAGGTTTTCGGCCAGCAACCCGACAATATAATAACCCTCAATAAAACGACCATTCTCATCAAAAAAGAAACAACGGTCGAAATCTCCGTCCCAGGCGAGACCGACAGCCGCTTGATATTTGACTACGGCCCGGCTGGTTAAAGAGCGATTTTCGGGCAGTAATGGGTTGGGAATCCCTTGAGGAAAGCTACCATCAGGTTCATTTAGCAATTTGATCATGGTAAAAGGAAGCCGGTCTTCAAGTTCATCAAGCACGACCCCGGCGCAGCCGTTGCCGGCATTAACCACAACCTTTAAAGGCTTAAGCGCAGCCGGATCGATATAGCCCAGAAGATGTTCGATGTAGGCAGGACGAAAATCGAGAGAAGTAATCTGACCACAACTTAAAGAATCAGGAAATTGACCAAATTTCACCAACTCTTCTATCTGGGGAAGACCATAATCACCACTCAAAGGACGCGACTCATGACGCACCAGTTTCATACCATTATAGTCCCTTGGATTATGACTGGCCGTCACCATAATACCACCATCAAGCTGGTAGTGAAAAGTCGCAAAATATATCTCTTCGGTACCACAAAGACCCAGATCAAAGACCTCGGCACCACCTTCATTGAGCCCCCGAGCAAGAGCTCCGGCCAGAGCCCGGCTTGAGGGACGCACATCCCGACCAACGGCAACCTTTTTCGGTTCCAAAAAGGCGGCAAAAGCCCGGCCCACACGATAAGCCAGCTCTTCATTGAGTTCATCGGGCACCCGGCCGCGAATATCATAGGCCTTGAAACAGGAAGTTGAAATCGTTTTATCCGACATTATAATACACCCTCAAGGTAACTTGCAGAGACTGCCCTGATACCATCTTTAAGAGTAAATTTTGCTCTCCAACTAAGTGCCGTGAGTCGTGAAATATCAAGTAGTTTCTGCGGTATACCATCGGGTTTGTCGGCCTCACCGGCACAAAACTGGTCGGCTATCGGCAGTTAAAGGCGTAACCCATCTCAATACCGGCAATTTTGGCCACGGCAGAGGCCAAGTTGGTCGGCTCTAGAGACCCAGAGAGCAGATCCTCCTCTAAGATCGGCTGCGGTACCAAACGGAGATCGAAACAAGCCCTGTTTATCTCTACTGTCCGGGCCTATACAGAGCCGCATCTTAACCTGCTGATCAGCAGATATCACCATAAATAAACAAAAGCAAGAACAAGAAATTAAAAATAGTTCTGAATTTTTTTAGAATCTTGCCAAAAAGAGAGTAGGATGGGATGTCTGCAAATACAATATGAAAACCGGTTACTGGATTTGACGTTTCTTTCATATTATAAGTGTAAAAGAAGCAGTACTTGTAAAGCTCTTTACAGTTTCCATTTAGAGCCCTTTAAACTGGGAAAAAGTAGATAAAAAAACAAAAAAAGGCGTCCTTTTAAGGACGCCTTAGCGCTTGATAATGCTGGTGCCGAGGGACGGAATCGAACCGCCGACACGGGGATTTTCAGTCCCCTGCTCTACCGACTGAGCTACCTCGGCTAACCAAGCGAGGGCCTAGATAGCTTAAAAAAAGGGACTTTGTCAAGAGGATTTTTTCATTAAAAGGAGATTTTTCATGGTCAACAACCTTGATGCTTCACTGAACGCCATACAAAGCCACTTTACCAGGCTTAATACCGGTGCAAAAAACATTGCCAACCTCAATACCGACAGCTACAAAAGAGAGCCGGTAACCATCAACAAAAGCCCGACTGGAACAACCATGTTACAGTACCTCTTGTTACCGGCACAAGCGGTCAAACCGATGAGCAATAAACCCATAAGCAACCATTTCAGAGCAATTTTCTTACCCGTCTTCCTCCCCTTCTCCCTTGATAAAAAAATAAAATAACACACTATCATTACGGATCAATCTTTAGAAAAATCCCTAAGCAACAGATCACGGTAACGACTGACAAAAAGTTCAAGATCTTCCTGCCAAGGGCGCATCACTAACAGGCCATCTTCTTTAAGCCTTCGATTAAGCAGTATCGAATTTGCCGGGCGCCGGGCCAAAGTTGGATATTCAGCCGTCGTACACGGTACAAGACGATGCTCGACCTCCATCAACTCAAGAAAACGAGTTGCCACCTGAAACCAACTCGTTGAACCTTCACCAACGGCATGATAGAGACCTCTTTTTTCCGACTCCACAAGACACAGCAATTGTTGTGCCAAACGCCAGCTCCAAGTCAGACAACCAAACTGGTCATCTACAACTCTCCGCTCTCTGCCCGGTTCGGACAGTGAAAGACGGAGCATGGTTTTGAGGAAATTATGTCCATTTATTCCGTAAAGCCAAGCCGTACGAACAATCAGATAGGAACAACCGGCCGTCGCCACCGCCTCTTCACCAGCCAGCTTGCTGCAGCCATAAACCGAGACCGGGGAGACCTTATCACCTTCAGCATATCCTTTAGGTACAACCTTATCACCGGAAAAAACATAATCAGTTGAAATCTGGACCATTAAGGCTCCGCAACGTCTGGCGGCATCCGCCAGACGAGCCGGTGACTCGGCATTTACAAACTGAGCTCTCTCACTATCGGCTTCGCAATCATCAACCCGAGTGTAAGCCGCAGTGTTTATAATTATCCCGGGCCGAAAATTTAAAACTGCGGCACTCACATCATCAGGACGGGTAAGATCGAGATCATCGGAACTAAAACTTTCAATTTCAAAGGAGGGGGAAAAAATTTCCTTGCAATCGAAACCAAGTTGCCCTCGGGCGCCAATCAACATTAAACGAGGTTTAGTGCCCTTTTTTTCTCGACTTCTTTTTTCTTGATCCATTTTCTTAAAACCTTCCGTCGTCAACTTACTAAAAAGACGTCAAACATTTGACGAAAAAAAGGTCGAACCGGCATAGAATACCGATTCGACCTTTAATAGTGCCAATAGGCTAAAAGTGTATTACAATCATCAGCCAGCCAGCAACTTCACCTTGAAACAACGTTGCCGAGGCCCATCAAGCTCAACAAAAAAAATTCCCTGCCAAGTTCCCAGAACCAGCTTGTCCTGCTGTACCGGGATGGTCAGAGAGCTGCCGATAAGAGTGCTCAGGATGTGGGCATCAGAGTTGCCCTCTAAGTGCCGGTAATTGTCATTTTCCGGTACCATTTGCGCCAGTTTAGAAAGCATATCCTGAGGCACAGCCGGGTCGGCATTCTCATTAATGGTCAAGGCTGCGGTCGTATGCGTCACAAAAACAACACACAGACCTTCGCCCAGCGCGGCAACCTTAAGATCGGCCTCGACCAACTCCGTGATATTGACCAATTCCTGCCGGTTGTTGGTTTTAAGTTGATGACCAAAAATCATTAAGTTACAGGGTTTCCAGAATCTTCTGGACGAAAGGTTCAACCTCTTTTTTAACCTTGGTTGCTACCGGGGTCTGTTTGACCTTGATTCCGTCAACAACAAGATTCATCTTATAGAGATTCTTCATGGTATCTTCAATAATGCCTAAGGATTCGCCGCTCCAACCAAAAGAGGCGAAAGCCGCCCCGGATTTTCCTTTAAGATCGGCTTTCTCGAGTTTAAAGAGTACCTGCTTCATGGTATTCATCAAATCTTTATGATAGGTCGGACCACCAAGTAAAAGGATATCGGCCGCTTCAACATCAGCAACCTCAACCACTTTCGGTTTTACCACCTTAACTTCATGACCAGCGGCGGTAAACAACTCACTCATAACATCAACAACCAGCTTGGTATTACCACGCAAGGAATCAAATACAATCACCACATTTGCCATCAATTATACTCCTGTATAATCCTAAAAAGAAACTGTTAGTCGACCTTGCTGAAACTATCTTTATCAGCACCGCACATCGGGCAGACCCAATCCTCGGGCAGATCTTCAAAAGCGGTTCCTGAGGCAATGTCGGCATCCGAATCACCAACTTCTGGGTCATAGACATAAGCGCAGACATCACATACATATTTATCCATTTTTCTCTCCACTTTTAAAATTCATCAGGTTATTTATTTATTTTTCTCTTTGCTTTGCCCCTTAACCCATCCAGGGCCAGGTTCTCTTTTATATATTTCAACACCATCAATTTATCGAAAGAACTGATTTCACTACCATCATAAGCTGCCATACGGTCGACGATCTTCTGCCAGCCAGCCATATAGGACTCTTTTTCGACTACCATATCAAGATCATGACAATCAGTACATTTGCGCTCAAGCAAACCCACATCAGGTGAAGCCGAAATAGCCGGTACCACAAAACCCAGAAACAATGCCGACAATAATCCAGCCAAAAGTATCAATCTCCCCATATCAACTCCCCTCGGTTTTTCATATCGTAAAACTGATCCTCAAGAATACGGGCATGTTGATCTTCTTCCATACCCAATTCAATCACATTGATTACCGTCTTACTGCATTCAACCATAATATCACCTTTTTCACCTTTCTTTAGTTTTCCCGACCGGGAAATCTTAAAAATAGAGATAAAGGGTTTAAACAATATCAACTTAGTGTAGTCATACAACATCAAAGTTCTATTTGCAATCTTTTTTTTAATCTATTTACAAACCTCCGGATACCGGACCTGCGGCAACCAGATAGAGAGATATTGATGACCGCCGCTAATCAGGGGTGCAGACCCTCAAGACGTTCAGCACATTTCTCACCCAGAAAAACCAATGATTCGATATCAAGATAATTGAGTACCGTTTCATCGAATAAAATCTTGACCTGGGCGGCAAAGCCATCATCTAAATCGGCATCCCAAAAGAGCAGTTGAAAAGGGATCATCGGCAAAGGATAAAATATAGCCGCAACTTCGGCATTACTTTCAAGATCGGGGAAATCAGCTTTGAGAAGCTTCAGGGATTGCCGCAAAAACTCCGGCTGGCCACTATAGGCGGCAGCGATTTTCTCTTCGCAACCGGAAACAAAAACCTTGCGCTTGGCCAGACTGTCGGGCAGACTCTCCATCGGCACCCAGTTACCGGTCAACGGTCGCCCTCCGGCTTCAGCGACATAATTGTAGAGCAGAATATGTTCCCAGAGATCATGTGGGCCATCATCGAAAGGTTCGATCTGCTCCTTATCAACTCGATAAAGACGTTCGAGAAGATTTACAATCAGAAAAACCTTCCCCTCATCCTCAACCAAACGAGCCCCGATTTTTTTCGCAACTTTTGAAAAATCGTAATCTTTGATTTTCCCCTGAACAAATTTCCGGGCCGAAAAGAGATGATCGGGATAAGCGCTATCAGCACCTTGATTTCTTAAAGATTGCTCGACAAAGGCCAGGTCATGAGGCTGCCAATAGGGACATTTCCTGGGACTCTCTCCCTCCCGCAAGACATGATTAGCAAAAGCCATACAAGTTGGATAACCACACTCTTTGCAATTTGTCCGGGGTAGCATCTTGACCAGATCGAGAATCTGCAACAAACGTTTTTTTTCAGGCATTACCGCTCTCTTGTATTTTTTTATTCCGATTTAACTCAGCATCGGAGGGCCTGATATAGAGTGGTTCAAGTCTTTCGCTGGCTTTACACAAACCGATCGGCTCGCTGACATCAACAGTTGACCCAATCTCCGACAACAATGGCATCCGAGAAAGTAAAGCCAAATCAGGTAAAGCTTGCGGAGCCCCGAGCAATTCGCTACCCGGCAGAGCGGCGGCCAACTTAGACCTGTAGATGTCGACCCCGGAGCCGACCAGCAGGATATCCTCTTCAGGTAATAGCGAAGCAAGAGCTTCGGGATCGTCAACCCGACAGAGGCCCAGACGCGTAATATTTAGTCCATCACTGACATAAGGAGCCCAGTAGACTTGCTGTCGCCGAGCATCTGTCAAAACCGCAAAAAACCCGGTCCAAAAAACAAATTTCCAGGCTATCAAATCGTGCTCGATAAAGGTATAGAGAGGCACTTTTAGAGCCCGAGAAAGACCCTGCATGGTTGCCATACCAATCCTTAAGCCGCTGAAAGATCCGGGACCGCAGCAAACCACCAGTTGTTCAAGTTGAGCGACTTCAAGAGAGGCCTGACACAAAGCCCAGTCAACCGCCTGCATCAAGGTCTTTGAGTGAGGCTGAGAAACCGCCAAACGTAACTCAACCAAAGCGTTGCCCTCTTTAAGAAGAGCCACAGCTAAAGTCTCAGTACTGGAATCAACCGCTAAGGTTAAAGGCATCATTTAGTAAATATCCGGCTCAGATCATTATAAAAAACAAAGATCATTAAAGAAATCAGCAAACAAAGACCAACCTGCTGGGCAATCTCTATTTTACGCATACTGACCGGCCGACCCAGAAGAATCTCCAGCGTAATAAAAAGCAGATGGCCGCCATCTAGTACAGGAATCGGAAAGAGATTGAGAATGCCAAGGTTAACACTGATAATGCCCATAAAATAAAGCAAGCTCAAAATACCGGCTTTGGCATGTTGACCGGCCATCTGGGCAATCATAATCGGCCCGCCCAGGTCCTTGGCCGGGATCACTCTCTGTATCATTTTGACAAAACCAACCACCGTCAGGTAGGAAATCTTCCAGGTTTCACTCAAGCCCTGAATTAAAGCCTGCCCGGGTTGGTAATGTTTAATCTCAGTCTCTCCAGATGCCGTAATACCAATGATGTAAGTGACAACATTTTCACCGAACATATTTTTACTTTCGACCCGTTTCGGAACCACTCGGGTTTTAAGCTGTTGGTTTCCCCGCTCATAGGTTATATCGAGCTCACGGCCACCACTAGCCCTGACCACAGTGGATAACTGTTCCCAATTACTGATCACCTGACCATCGATTAAAACAATTTTATCACCAGCCTGAAACCCGGCGGAATAAGCCGGCATCTCGTGATTAACCTCACCGATTACCGAGCTTAAAGAGGGGACCCCAAAAAGATAAACCAAAGAAAAAACCAGGACGGCAAAGAGGATATTGGCTCCGGGGCCGGCAATAATAATTGCCAGCCGTTGCCAGGGACTCTTATACTCATAGGAAAAAGGTTTCTCTTCGGCTGTCAGTTCAACAACCGCATCACCTTTGCCCTCCCCCAACATCTTGACATAGCCCCCCAAAGGCACCGCAGAAAGCAGATACTCGGTCTCACCCTTACGAAAGCCGAAAAGGCGCGGCCCGAAGCCCAGAGAAAAAACCAGGACCCTGACCCCGCAGAATTTAGCTACGAGAAAATGACCAAGTTCGTGCACAAAGATAAGAATTCCTAAAACAACTATAGCTGAAACAGTACTGTACATAGATAAATTATCCTAACTATAAAATTGACTGCCGTACCCGGCTGTCAAAATCAAGAATTTCGGTAAGGGTTACAAAATCATTTCGGGCCACTGTATTGAGTACCTTTTCGACAGTCTTAGCAATCTCAAGAAAACCGATCTCACCCAGACGAAATTGTTCAACGGCAACTTCATTCGCCGCATTAAAAGCGATAGCTCCGCTGTCACCAGCCGCCAGTGCCTGGCGGACTAACCTTAAAGCCGGAAAGCGTTTCACATCAGCCCTGATAAAATCAAGCTGACCAATAACCGCCAGATCAAGTTTCGGCAGATCGAGAACCAGCCTTTCCGGATAACCCAAAGCATAGGCGATCGGCAGACGCATATCCGGCAAACCGAGCTGGGCCAGCACTGAACCATCAACATATTCAACCAGCGAATGAACGATACTTTGAGAATGAACCAGGACATCAATTCGTTCTGGAACAATATTAAAAAGCCAGCGAGCTTCAATGATCTCTAAAGCTTTATTCATCATAGTTGCCGAATCGATGGTAATTTTTGGCCCCATCTGCCAGCGCGGATGGCGCATCGCCTGAGCCGGAGTAACCTGTGCCATTTCGGCTAAAGAAAAATCCCGAAAAGGACCACCGGAAGCGGTCAGGATCAGTTTTTCAACACCCTTTCGGGGCTCTCCATTAAGGGCCTGCCAAATAGCCGAATGTTCACTGTCAAGCGGCAAAATAGCGGCCCCGGTTGCCGCCGCCACCTGGTTTAAAAGACGCCCGGCCATTACCATCGACTCTTTATTGGCTAGAGCCACATCTTTACCGGCCACAAGAGCCGCATGGGTCGGTTCCAAGCCGATCGAACCAACCATCGCGGCAACCACGATATCGGCTTGCGGATGGGTAGCCACCGCCACCGCCCCCGGCTGGCCAACCAGAACCGGAATCGAAAGACCACTATCCCGAAGCGCCCGGTTTAGTTCATCGGCCCCGGACTCTTCCTGCACAGAAAGTAACTGCGGTTGGAAACGCCGGGCTAAGGCAATCAAATTACTGATATTTCTCCCGCCGCCCATGGCGACCACCTGATAACGCTCCGGAAAACGGGAAACAATATCAAGAGTACTCTGACCGATCGATCCGGTAGCTCCCAAAAGAGCTATTTTTTTTACAGTTTTCGACAAAGTTACAAGACCCACAGACTATAACCATAAAAAATAACCGGCGCGGCAAAAAGTACACTGTCGACACGATCAAGAAAGCCACCATGACCGGGAATTAACTCACCGGAATCTTTGATACCGTGACTGCGTTTAAGAAAGGACTCAAAAAGATCGCCCAGCTGGCCAAGAAAATTGGCTGCTAAGCCTAAAACCACAATCTCATTCCAGGGCACATTCACCAGACCTAGCCAGTTAAGCAGAAGGGCAAAAAAAGCCGCACCAAAGAGTCCGGCGAGACTGCCCTCAACCGTTTTGTTGGGACTGATTGATGGTGAAAGTTTGCGTTTCCCAAGATAGGTACCGCAGTAATAGGAAAAGGCATCACCGCCCCAGGTCACCATCAAGACCATGGCCACCAAACTACGACCTTCAGGCAGATCCCAGATCAACAAGAGATGAGCAAAAAAGAAGGGTAGATAAAGAATAAAGAGTACCGCCAGAGCAAAACGGGGCAGTGCTTCCGCCTCCAGTCCCGCCTCGAAGAGCAATAAAACCAAAGTAAAGACAGCAATTGCCAAGGCCCCGGAGAGTGCTATTATGCCACCCATATAGGCCGCTATAAAGAGCAAAAAGGTGAGAAACCAAACCGGTCCGTGCAAAAGAAAACCTCCTCTTTCACCAAAGAAGAGGGGCCAGCTCTCATGTACCAAGAAAGCCAGAACCGCCAACAAGAGGATGAAGAAAAGCCATTTCGGAGCGACCGCCAGAAGCAGTACAATCAGGGGTAGAGCAACGGCAGCCGTTTTGACCCGGCGGCTGCAAAAAATTTTTCGAACGGTCTCGTTCATAGATACCCTCATAATTAAGAAAAGAATCGGTTTTAAAATTTATCTTTGGGAACCCGTTTCATCCGGGTCAGGGTACAAGATGACCAAAAGTTGTATTTTCTGAATTTAATAACCTCCACCTATAGTTGTTAGTAAAAAACACTGGCTACTGACGACTAAGAAATTATGGCTACTTTACCGAAACGGCGTTCACGTTGCTGAAAATCATCAATGATACGCAACAACTCCTTTTTGGAAAAATCGGGCCACAGAGTATCACTGAAATAGAGTTCGGTATAAGCCAGCTGCCAGAGCAGGAAATTACTTATACGATACTCACCACCGGTACGAATCATGATGTCGGGATCAGGCAGTCCTACCGTATCAAGATGAGCGGTCATAAGTTTTTCATCGATCTCATCACAAGAGTATTTCCCGGACTGAACCTCACGACAAATAACGGCTACAGCATCGCAAAGCTCATCACGCCCACCATAACTGATCGCCAGGTTAAGAATCATACCGCTACCTGAAGACGTTTGTCGACATGCTTCTTCAAGCTCTTTACGAACCACCGGATCAAGCCGTTCAAGACGACCGATAGCCCGCAGGCGAATATTCTTCTTTTTAAGACGCTTGGTTTCGCGACGCAGATAGTGCCGCAAAAGACGCATCAGGGCCGCCACCTCAAAGGCGGGACGCTGCCAATTTTCCGAAGAGAAGGCATAGAGGGTCAAAACTTCAACCCCGATCTCGGCGCAAACACTGACCATCCGGTCGACGGTCTCGGCCCCAGTTTCGTGCCCTTTAACCCGCAAATACCCATGTTGCTCGGCCCAGCGACCATTCCCATCCATGATAATGGCAATATGACGCGGCGGGCTGATATTTTTTTCAGATTCACTCATTTCCAAAACATCTACTCTTGAATAGGAATATAAGGTTTTTTAAATTATTAATGTACTAGTATAATATCACATTGAGGGTTGCAAGCCTTTTTAGGCCCGGCGAAAATACTCTGCCAACTAAAAACATGTCAAGAAAAAGTTGCTGGCGTCGTAAAAAGTTGAACTGACGACCTGAAAAAGGTAAAAGACCTCATGTTTACGAGAAAACCGATTATCCTGGCCCCGATGGCCGGCCTAAGTGATCGCCCGTTTCGCCGGCTCTGCCGCTCTTTTGGTGCCGACTTGTGCATCAGTGAAATGATCAGTGCCAAAGGACTGGTCTATGGCGACCGCAAAAGCCGAATTCTGCTGACTCCCGATAAAAGCGACCAGCCGTACTGGGTCCAGCTTTTTGGTTGTGAACCTGAGATCATCAGAGAGGCGGCTCAAATTGCGCTGGAAGCCGGGGCCGATTTGATCGACATCAATATGGGGTGTCCGGTCAAAAAAGTCGTTAAAACCGGAGCCGGAGCCGCCCTGCTGCGCGATCCTCAACGGGCTGAGAAAATCATGCAAGCTCTTAACCGAGC
>Ga0307991_1001690_pt1 | contig 15322 bp, 12 predicted proteins | sample EllFjometagen131_FD_203146 | JGI IMG/M metagenome (GOLD analysis project Ga0307991, IMG submission 203146) | Marine microbial communities from Ellis Fjord, Antarctic Ocean - #131 | ecosystem: Environmental > Aquatic > Marine > Unclassified | place: Southern Ocean | collected 2014-10-08
AATTCCTTCCTTAATTTTTCCCAGAAAACAGCAAACCCTTAGATAAGTGCATAGAAATTTGCATGGGATGTAGTTCAACATGGACTCCACGCTGGGTCTTGCAGACCGCTCAGAGTCCTATTTATTATAGGCTGTGGTTTTTATTCAGTAATTATTTTTCCTGTCATATATTGTCCTTCAGTTGTTTCTACTTTATAGAAAATCAATCCTGAGATGAAGTCTTCTTTATTGAGTTGGATGGTTTTTAGATTTGAAATTTCAAAACGATTAAGTATTTGTCCGGAAATATTATAAAAAGTCAAGTATTTGAATTTGTTTCCAATAAATTCTATTGAACTTATGTCAGTTACTGGATTCGGATAAATTTTTATTCCTGAATTTGAGATCATAATGTTTTCATTTGTGCCCACAATTAAAGGAAAGCAAGTGTTAAAATTTGGATTCAAATACAAAACATCTTCGTCCTTCTTAAAACAAACAAGTTCCCAAGTATCAAAACCTGTAATCTGAGGTGGAATAGGGTTCAAGAGTCCAGCAAGGCTACCAATCCCTTCAATCCAATCTGGATACCATGGGTCAATATGATAAACCTTTCGGTATGTGTCATTTATGAGAATTGAATCAATATTGGCAATAACCCCATTATATGGTGTGATGGAATCACAAGATAAAATTTCAAATTCACTGAATAAAGAATGGATCGAATCACCAACTTGTTTCGTGAAATCATAAAAAAGTATTTCATTCTGACAATAATTATAACGGAAAAATATTTTCTTGGATTGCTCTCTAAGAGCACCTATGTATGTTGCATTTGTAGGGTCTAAAGAGGTGTCATTTAGTAAATACAATTTGTGATAAGGTGTCAAATTAATTATAGTATCACCAATCAGTCCATATTGACTATAAACAGTGTCTTGTTGTGAATAAATATAATGAGCATTATTCCATACTGCGCCAGAATCTGGAAATGGAAAATACTGTTGTCCTTTTACAATAGTCAACTGCAAAATAATAATTAGAAACAGTAGTGATTTTTTCATGGTTTATTTTTTTTGGTTAATTGATTTCATGACTTTTTTCTCCATAGCCTATAACACTAGTATAAAACGCAATTCCGTTTATTTCCATTATAAAAAGTTTATAGCAAAATAGCTTTAAAAACAAAAAAAATCAATGCTTTATAAAATGTTTTTACAAATATAATGATTTATATTTAATTGCAAGGCATTATATTTTATTCTAATTGGGAATTAATTTAGCTTATATAAAAAAGTAAAAAAAACTCTGTCTTATTTTGCTTTATGGCTTTGTTGCTGGTGGGAAGGAAATTAAGCCACTTTCAGCTTTAATTTATTAGCAGCCTGATGATATTCATTATTCGGAGAGAATTCTGTATAATTCAAGATTTAGATAATAGTGATGCCCTTCAATTTCTTTCTTTTCCAGTACTTGCATATCACACAACTTATTTAAATAATCTCTTGCTGTATTTTCAGCATAAATTCCCGCATCAACCAAATGTTTAATTTTAGTAAAAGGTTGAGTAAATAAAAATTCTGTAAGTGATTCAGAATTACGAAATTTACGTTTATCTTTCTTAATAAATGCAAGTATGGAATCTTTTACTGAAATAATCTCATTGATTTTATGGAATGTATTATTCGATGTGCTTTCAATGGCTCTCATCATGAATAACAACCATTTTCTCCAGTTACCTCTTTGAGAAACTCCCATTAATGCTGAATAGTAATCATTTTTATTGTCCAAAATATATCGACTGAGAAACAATATTGGGACATCTAATAATCCTTTGTTTGTTAAATAATGAATATTGAAAATCCTTCCTGTTCTTCCGTTTCCATCTCGAAATGGATGTATTGCTTCAAATTGAAAATGAGCAATTGCCATTTTAAGTAAATGATCAATTTTATATTGTTCATCATTATTCAAGAAGTCGATAAGGTTATCAAGCTTATTTTTAATTATATTAACACCTTTTGGAGGAGTATATACAGTCTGACCGACATTTGTACCTGTTTCACCTTGTTTGATTGTTGTATTCAAAAAATCTGGTCGAATACCATCAGTGGTTTGCTTAATTTTCTGAAATACATGGATGAAATAATTTTGATCAAAATGTCTGGTTTTTTGTAAATAACTATAACCGGACCAAAGCGATTCCCGATATCTTAGAACTTCTTTAGATGCTCCTTGAGTTTTAGGGTTTTTATCGCTATAGGCTTTATACAGCTCATCATTAGTAGTGAATATGTTTTCGATTTCACTGGAAATTTTTGCTTCTTGCAAGCTAATAGTATTAATCAAAAGACCTTGATTTGGAATTACTACGCTACGACCGTGAAGACTTGCTAAGGCTGCTTTTGCATCTCCAAGTTTTTCAAATATTTCAGTTGTTTGATAAAGCTTCTTTCTAATTGGTAAGTCAGGAAGATTATTCCATGGAATATTTCTGTCAGGATTAATTGTATATAATATTTCGCTCATTAATAAATCTTGTTTTTAATGTTTGCTCTAATTCTGACATCAAAAGTACAATATTTTATAAAGCAAACATTAAAATACTAAAAGAATAATGTTTAGTCAGTTTTTGACATTAAAAGCAATGATAAATATTATACCAAACATTAAAACATCCTTGAATAAAGGTTTGCTAATATTTTTACATTCAATCAATGAAACAATTTAACAATATAACAATTTAATAATTTTTATTTGAAGATAGTATTGGAATTAAGCCACTTTCAGCTTCAGTTTATTAGCAGCCTGATGATATTCTTCAACAAGGCTTGACATAACTTCTTTTACGGATTCAATCTTAGTTGCTCTATAAGCATTGGTTCCTGCAAAAGCGAATCCATTTTCCATATCACCCTGTGCGGCATTAAACAATGCTTCGGCAATGCAATACGGGACTTCTTTGAAGTTGCAATTTTTTAGGCATTTCCATGGACATTTCACAGGTTTTTTCATGCCATTTTTAATTTGCTCAACAAATTCATTTTTAATAACTCTTCCGGGAAGTCCTACAGGACTTTGAATTAATGTAATATCTTCTTTAGATGCTTTTAAATAGCTTTCTTTGAATTTAATATCAGCATCGCATTCATGTGTAGTTACAAAACGAGTACCCATTTTTACTGCATTTGCACCAGCTTCCATAATTTTATGTATATCTTTTCCGGTATAAATTCCACCTCCGGCAATTATAGGAATTCGTCTTCCGTGTTTTTGCTCAAAAGGTTTTAAAACCTCCTTAGTTTCTTTTACAATTGATTCAAGGGAAGCAGGTGAATTTTCTAATTCTGCCATTTTAAAACCAAGATGACCGCCGGCAAGTGAGCCTTCTATCACAACAGCATCCGGAATCCTACTATGTTTTGTTGACCAATAAGAAAAAATTAGTCTTGTAGCTTTTGCAGAGGAAACTTTTGGAATAAATTTAGTGTCAGTATATCTAAATAAATCGTCGCTTATTGATTCCGGTTTATGCAGAGGTAATCCTGCTCCAAGAATAACCATATTTAAGCCTTCTTCGATGGCTACTTTTAGCAAATCTTCATAATCAGAAACAGCAAGCATTATGTTTGCTCCAAGAACTCCTGTAGTTTCTTTTCGGGCTTTACGAATTTGTTTTCGGAATGCTATTAAGTTTGATTCCTTGAAATGTTTTCTGTAATTAGGTTCTGTCATTCCGATTCCAACTGCTGAAATAATTCCAGCTCCTCCTTCATTAGCAACTGCTGCTGCTAATTCAGATAAAGAAATACATACTCCCATTCCACCTTGAATGATTGGGACATCAACTTTAAGGTTTCCGATTTGTAAAGGTTCCATAATTTTTGGGAAATATTTTAATTATTAAAAAACCAAAATTATTACTGATTTTATGCAGAACAAAAAATAAGGGTTAGAGTTGATGAAATAGGGAGTAATTTATGTTTTAGGTGCGAAAATTATGGATTTTAGGGGTGAAATTCTATGTTTTATTAGATTATTTTTTGAAACTCATTAGTGTATTTTTGAGAAACCAATACTGGAAAATCAACTTTTTGGAAATACAATTTATATCCCTGAGAATTTCCTTCAATTCTTTCAATATGTTTAGTGCTAACGATGTAAGTCCTTTGGCATCTGATAATAAAATCAAAATCCTTGAGGATTTCCTCAGCTTTTAATAATGAACATCGTACCATTTGATGTTTAACTTCGTCTTTATCTTTATAATATACTTCAATATAGTTATTCGCTGACTTGACGAAAAGTAAAGAATAAATTTTAATTGTAAGATTATCTTTTTTATACTCCGATTCAAAAAATATAAGTTTTTTATCAATTTCTTTATTCTCAACAAGCTTTTGGTTTAACTTGATTGCCGATTTAAGATGTAGCTGAAGGAGGCGATTTTGATTTATTGTAATAAGAGCAGTTACTGGCAAAACAGCAACTAAAACTATTGAAACAATTGTGTTGAAATTTAGTTCAAGAAGTCCAACTTTATTTGGATCGAATATCTCGAAGGAAAACAAACCTAAAAGTTTAGTGTAAAACAAAAAATTAATTCCTGAGATGGTAATTAATATCCATAAATTCCAAAGAATTTCTTTCCAAATTTTCCAATGTGAATTTCTAAATAATCTTGGGAAAAAACTTGGTAAAATAAGCAGATTTAAACTAAGTGATAAAAATGTGGATGCTCCAACTCCAGAAACTAGATAAAAAATTTCTTTATTGCTTAAAGTGCTAACATCAATTGGTTGAAATAACAATAGAAATCCTAAAATACCAATGCTAATAAAAAAAATGATTTTAGCATTATGCTTTAAATTATCATTAAAAGGATATGGTTTATTTAAGAAATTTAAACCTTTCATTAAATTCTGTGTTTGAATATTTTTGCAAAATTACTCAAAATCTTTCAAACTAATTCAATTTATTTAACATCTCTTCAGCTTGAATTTTGTATTTCCCGTTTTCGTTGATAATTGATTGCAAAATAAGTTTTGTTTCGGGAATTTTATATGTGCGTTTAAGAATCAATGCTTTGTGCCACATTGCTTCTTCGTGGAATTCTCCTTTTTCAACTTCAAGAACTTTGTTTAAGTAAATTAAAGCACTATCATTTTTGTTTAGTTTATAATAAGAAATTCCGCCATAGTAAAGAGAATTATAATGACTGATTGAGTCAGTTAGAACAATATTGAAAAGACCAATAGCTGCTGAATAGTCATTAGAATTATAATTTTTTAAGGCTTGCTTATAAATATTAGTCTGATTATTATCCCATAAATAATTGTTTTGGGTGGTGTCAACAGATATTGTAATTTCATTTTGTGCAACAATTATTTCATCATTAGCTTTAGGTTTTTTTGCTTCTTTTTCTGCTTCTCCAAATGTTGGCTCATTCATACTGCGATGTTTGCTCTTAGCTACTTTCTTTTTAGAATATCTTTTTTTCTTAGAATATTTTTTATTTCCAAAGACTTGTTTTTTGCTTTGAGTACTAACAACTTGTACTTCGTTTAGCTCAACACTTTCTGCGTCTTTATATTTGTCTGAGATTTTTTCTGCTTGAATTCTTTTTATGTTTGTTGCTTCTTTCTGAGGTTGGTAAACTGCATCTGATGTAGTAAATGAATAATTAGCAGCAGCTTCTCCAACAGTAGTTGAACCTGATAGTGATTTTGTAATTGCTTCAGGTGGGATTTCATAATTATCAATGACGTTTTCTATTTCCTCTTCAGCAATAATATCCAAAGCAATTTCCTCTTGAAGCTCTGATTCTAAAACTATGTCAAGTTTTTGATATGCTCCCTCCAGTGTTTCAACTAATTCATTTTTTACATTATTATGAGGTTGTTTTGCTTCAGTTTCTTTTTCAATTGCTTCTTTAGCTTTTTCTGCAACAATAACTTTATTGTCGCTTAAATCTTGTCGTAAATAGAAAATTGAAACTATAAACAAAATTACTGCTGCGGCAGCAACATAAGGAATCCAAGAGTTTAGATTAATAACTTTTGATTTGGTTTGCGGCTTCTGAATATGAGATTTTATTTTAGAATTTATATCTGTAATAATAGGAGCAACAATTTTAGAATCACTTACTAAAGACATTCCTTCAAGAACATCCGAACAGATTTCGCAATCTATCAGGTGCTTTTCAACCAAATGCTTTTCTTCCATTGAAAGTTTATTCTTCAAATATTTCTGAAGAATTTCTTCCGAAGGGCATTCGGTTTTTGAAAAAATCTTATGTAGTTTGTCAGTCATTCTTTTATCATCATTTTAAAGTAAAAATCCATTTATCATGATTTTCTTTTTCTTATTCTTTTCAAATTTAAGCAAATAATTTTTTAAATTTCGTTTTCCGTTTTGAATATAACTTTTCACCTTCTTCATATCATAGCCGGTTATTTCGGCGATTTCGTTATAACATTTCTCCTCAAGATAGAATAATTCAACACAAATTTTTTGTTCTTTATTCAATGAATTAAGTGCTTCATCAATTTTATCTTCATAGGAATTGTTTTGCTCCACATTATCAAGATACAAATCATCCTTTGATTCCACAAAAGTTTTTTGGTCTTTTTGATATTTGTCTTTTTGATTAAATTCTGATTTCTCGCTACGCAATTGTATCAAGCAATGATTTTTTGTAACAGTATGTAGCCAGGATTTGAAATTTTTAATTTCGTGTTCGAGTAAATCAGTAAATAGTTTTTCGAAAATTTGCATCAAGGCATCTTTGCTTTTTTCTTCATCTCTATGATATTTCATGCAAATGAAAAAAACCATTCGAGTGTATCTTTCATACAATTCTCCAACATAAAATTTATCTCTTGAATTCTTATATTCCGAGATTAACTCAATATCACTTAATTCTTTTATGTTGGGAATTTTTGCCAATTAACTTCTATTAAATTCTTATCAAAAATAACATTTTATTGCAAAAAAGATACCTAATAGGATATTAGAGTGATAAAAGTGAAATTTTAAGTACTGAAATAAAAAAAGCCGGAAAAACTAGCTTTTTTATTGAGTATGCCCAAGCGGGTTAGAATCGAATTTTTTAGTTGAAAATTTGATTCTAATAGAAGAATTTCTTAAACGTAATCTCAAACTATAATAATACCAATTAAGTATTTATCAAACTCCAAGGGTTCTAATCCCTCATTCTCGCAAGGGAAAACACAAACAATGAAAATTCTAATAGATTAATGCAATTGGAATGTATTTTTGTAAATTGTATTTCAATTTAAATGCATAATTCGCTTTAGCGATTCTTCTCCACTTTAATAACTGGTTCATTATTTCCACCAAAACTTGAAATATTATAGTATAAGGTAAACATAAAATACCTACCTAGAGTATTCATATTCGTCTGCTCTATATAGCTAAGTGCAGAGTTTCTTGATAGTCCATTATCTTTATTTAAAACATCAACTATTGATGCTTCGGCTTTGAATTTTCTTTTTAGAAATGAATATTGTAAAGCAGCTTTCCAGAAAATAATATTTGCATCTTCTTTAAATACATCTCCAATATAATAAGTATTGTCAACGGAGGTAGTTAAAGTCCAATTTTTTATGAAAAGTTTGAAATCAATATAATAATTAGTGGAATAATAATTACGATTTAAGCTCTCAGAATTCTGATAAATAGTTTGATTAAATGAAGTTTTATTTCCAACTAATAAATCAAAATTATCCTTTTTACGATTTTCAATTGTAACACCAAATGTATTAGTATATCTGTTTGAATTATAGCTAACATCATTTTGTAAATAATTACCACTTGTTAGTGTGGAAGAAATATTCATTCCAATTTTAGTTTTGAGTTTTCGTATAGGAGTACTAAAATTACTTCTGAGGCTAAAGTAATAATTACTCTTGTCAGAATTAATTGGACTTGTAGTTCTTCGAAAAAGAGAGTCAGTTTTGAAAGATTCGACAATTTTATTTTCAGTTAATGTTGATCGAAAAGAAACAAACCAGGAAGTAAATGAAAACTGCGAATAAAACATATAATTCAGATTTGCATTATGAGTTTTCTCCGGCTTTAAATTAGGATTCCCAATGTAAAGGTTAAAAGGGTTTGAATTGTCAATGATTGGTTGTAATTGCTCTATTTCCGGCTCATTAATATTGGAAATATAATTGAAGTCAAAACGGCTCTTATTTGAAAAATCATGTTGAAATCCAACTATTGGAACAAAGTTCAGATATGATCTTTTAATAGGATTATTATTGGTTAAATCAATAGATGATAATTCTGAGTTTTCCAGAAATGCTGAGAAGTTTATTCGAGTTTTTTTACTTATCCTCTTTAGTTTGAAACCAGCTTGGTTTTTACTATATGTTTTTTCATATTTATTACTTAAGTCAAAATCAAAAATTTCATCATTGGTAGTTAAGTCTCTCTCAAAAATTCCTTTATCGGTTAAATATGAACTTTCCTGACGACTTATTTTAAATTCCAGAAATAGCTTTGATGAGAGTGGTTCATTATAAGTAAAATGTGCTTTATAGCCTTTATTATCTGATAATCTCTTTTGTCTTTGAAATGTTGAATCGTGACTAAACATCTGAATTGAATCAACATATAAGTTGTCGATAATGTTTAGTAATTTATTACGATTTTCTTCTTTTTTCCAAGCATTTGAACTAATAGAAATATATCTACCTTTTTTGTTCAGTTTTCTTCTATACTTTAAGCTTCCATCACCTGATAATCCATTTCCATCATTTGTGTCATTTGTTTTTGAAAATGCTCTAAGCTCACCTGTAGATTTATAATTGTAGCGGTCTGAAGAACCAGCGGTTTTAGCATCATTATATCCAAGATTTCCTTTAAATTCTAGCTGACTTTTTTTATTAAATGAGTGTTTCAATTTAATATTAGCTCTATGACTGTAATATTTACTTTCGTTATCTGAAAGTTCACTATAATCAAAATTGCTTTCATTATCTAAATACTCCCGAAAAGTGTTTGCTTTTGTTTCATTATCAACCAATGTGAAAAAGTAACTACTATAAAGCTCTGTTTTTTTGCTAAAATCTTTATTGAAATTCAATCCTACAGCATTAGTTGAATTAATTCCATTGTTTCCACCAAAATTCAATGGCATTCCACCATCCAGATTGAAATTCATTCCACCCCCTGAAAGAAGATTATTAAATCCACCAATAAATCTCAGATAATCTTCGAATGAAAATCCTTGTTCATTAATATTATTGCTCATTCCTAAAAGGCTTATCTGGCTTTTTGCTGTAAACTTATTTAGGTTTAATTTTGAGTTATATAATTCTTTATTCCCTATTCCTCCCTTAACATTACCAAAGATTCCATTTTTATGGTCATCTTTCAATTTTAAATTAATTGTTTTCAATCGATCTCCATCGTCAACCCCAGTGAATTCTGCTAAATCTGATTGTTTGTCATAAACTTGAACTTTATCAATTGCTTTTGCTGGAAGATTTTTTGTTGCAACTTTAGCATCATTTCCAAAGAATTCTTTACCATCAACCAAAATTTTAACTACATCTTCTCCTTGTGCTTTAACACTTCCATCTTTTTGTACTTCAATACCTGGTAATTTTTTTAATAGCTCTTCAACAGGTGCTTCAGCCTGTGTTTTAAAAGCTGCTGCATTATATTCAACCGTGTCTCCTTTAATTAAAATTGGTATTATTTCTGCTTTTACTTCAACTTCACTAAGAACTATATTTTTCTTCTTGAGAATGATTGGAGGTAGTTTGGTTGATTTACTTACAGTGTAATTTTTATAATATGTTTCAAATCCAACAAAACTAGCTTGCAAGATATAGTTGCCTTTCTTTACATTTAAAATTGAAAAAGCACCAGTTTTATCAGTAACCGAGAAAGAATTAATTGTTGAATCGCTTTGACTTAGCAGAACCACAGTGGCATAAGGCATTGCAGATTGCTCCTTATCTTTTACCAATCCTGTTAAAGTAAATTTACTTTGAGCAATACTGTTCGAATTAATTATAAGAAGTCCGATAATGCATAGAATAATCCAGCCAAGTTTTCTCATTTGTTTTTAATAAATTAAAGCTGATTTTGTTTATTGCTGAATTATTCGGTTTCCATTTTAATAATAACACCTTTCTTCCCACCATACATCTCTTCCATTTCTTTTTGTTTGTCTTTTTGAATCTTTTCATACTCATCCAAACTGACTTTTTTCCCTTTCGATGGTTTTTCTATCTCACCTTTTTCTAATTTTTTGCTTACTATTCGTTTTGCTATAATGGTAGTTCTTCCATTGTCGATATCAACTTTGAGAATTAGTCCGGGTAGTTGTCCATATTTTGATGGTCCTGCTGAAATAGGGATATTAGGTGTAAACCAAGCAATGACTTTAATCGAATCTTTAGTGTATTCAGCTTGATAACATGGATAGTCTAAAATGCTATCTTGCTGTCCTGTCATTTTCCAACTTATTTTATCATCTAAATATTTTATTAGAAATTTTTTGTCAAACATTTTCCGTTGTTCAACTATTTGCTTTGATGATAAATCCTTATAAAGTTTATTTTCTGGCATTTTCATTATCATTTTTATTTGAACATTCTCATCTCCATCAGAAATTGAAGTTTCATTTGATGAACTATCATTTGAGAAATTCTTGTATAATGTTTCTTTTTCAGAAAACAGTAACTCCATTTTTTGGGTATTGGATTTTGGCATTTTTGCAAGCATTTCTGCGAGTCCTGGAATAGCTTGCGCATCAGGAATGTTGTTCAAATCAATATTTGTTTCCATTTTAATGATTACATCATATATAATAACTCCTTGTTTTTGTGCTAACATAGATAATGGAAAACATAACATAATTAAATAGAAAGTAATTTTTTTCATAATTATAGCTTTTTTGATTTATAAAATTTAATAATTTTCAAAATTAGATAATTATTATCTTCATTCTGGTTAATGAAAAGTTAAAGTTATATAATAAATGTTAAAATTTTGATTTGGGAAATACTGAATTTCAATTTTATAATTTGAAGATGTCCGTCTAAAAATTGTGTCTGAATAAATAAAAAGAGCCTAGTAGCCCTAAGCGGAAAGGAAACGAACTTTTTAATAGAGAATTTTCATCCAATATTTTTTGCGTTTTTAGAAATTCATTCAGTTTTGATCCACATTCAATAGTTTTTAAATACTTTTCTTTTTTCAATGCTTCAGATTTATTTTCGAATTATTCAACATGAACTAAAACAAAAGGTTTTCTGTGTGCAGTAGATTTGTTGCCACCCGAATTATGTCTTAAAAGTCTTTTAGAAATATCGGAAGTATAGCCTTTGTAGAGCTTATTATCTTTTAAGGAATATAGAACATAGACATAATACATGATGTAAATTTACAAAAAATTTAATAAATAATTATTTATTAGATGTCAAATAATACTTTTAGGCACTACTCGAACCTATGACCTGGCGTACGCCCGAGTTACCACAAAACTTTTAGGAATAAAAAAAGCACGAGACCCTTACGCTTGGTGGTGTGAGATGTGCACTGGCGGTTATTTAACCGTCAGCCGCCTACTCATATGTTTGCAAAATAATTAATGAAAGCCATGTTTTACTGATTTTGTATTTTAGTAAAACTATGGAGAAAGACAGGATAACAACGGTCTACTAGATACAAATTTATTGATATCGTAATCGAGAAATTGTAACTGTCTTTCATTTTCTCGATTATACAATGTAAAATTTTTTGTAATAGAATTCATTAACGAAATTGGTATGGATATTCTATCGAAGCAAACAAATAGATTTGTTAGCACTCTTTTTTAAGTATTAATGCATATTCCATTTCATCAATCCCTCTTTCAACCGGATAAATTTCTTTCTCTGCTACCGGTCTAAGACCTGCATTCTTAGCGTAAGTTTTTATTTCTCCAGGAGTAAACATCCGCATAGTATAGACTATTCGCTGGTCTTTGCCATTCGTTAATGGACTCCCTCCTACTTTAACAAAATATGCAACATATTTTCCATGATTACTATTGAATTCGTTGTAACAGTATTGTTTAAGAAACTCCTGATCTCTTTCAAGAACATCTATGCAGAGAATGCCACCATCTACGAGAGTCTGAGATAGATTATTAAAAGCTTGCTGAATCAAATTCTCCGGTAAATGTCCAATAACGCCATACATACAGGTAACTACATTAAATTTAGCCTGAAAAGGTAAATCAGTAATGTTTCCCCATGCAACGTTTGAATGTCCCAGAATTCCTTGTGCTTGCGCAACCATCTCTCTTGAGTAGTCGATTGCATTGAGTCTTTCAATTTGGCAAAAATCCTCCAGTTCGTTGGAAAACCTCTTAGTCCTTCTGCCATCTGCACAGCCAACATCTAAATAAGCAATTCTTTTGCCGCTGATTAATTCTCTCAGTTCTTCAAGAAAGAACTTGTCTGTTGAAGCAGTCTGATGTACCTTATCCGGCCTGCTTTGACTTTCTTTGCTATAATTGTCTACCCTTACATCATATCCAACTTGTAATTGTTGAGTATTAGCCATATCAGTAAATGCGACTCTATTTCTTTCGATTATTGTTCGTAATCTGTTGATTTCTTTATTGATTATTATGTCCATTATAAATATCCCTTGAAATTTTCTATGTTTTTTCTCGTTTTACAAGTTTTAAAAAACCCTATTATTTAAAACCTGTGTTATACGATGTAATTTTCATTGTAATAAAATTTATTAACGAAATTGGTGTGGGTATTCTTTCTTTCGATTTTGAAATGAAAGAATTTTCGGATTTTGAATTATTCCATTGCGTATTTCTATTGCTTTTGAAATGGTTTTATTTTGTTTCCATTTATTTGGTCCCCCAATAACTATGGATAAAAATGGAAGTAATGCTTCTGAAATTTCCCATGAGGCAGAATTCCAATAATAACTTGGACTGTGATCCACTGAATAATAAAACTTACCCCCCACTTCAAACATTGGGTGTTCAAAGGATGTTGGTTTGGCACACCAAAAACCCATTCCTTCATCACAGCTTATATCAATAATTAAAGAACCTTTCATCAATTTATCAGCATCATCTTCAGGTACAAACATTTTTGGATGTTCAATATCTTGAAGGGTTCCATTAACAATTATTTGCACATCTGATAATGCTTCTGCAAATGGGCGAGTACTGCCGTCATATTCAACTGCAAGCAAATTTCCTGAACCGTTATTCTTCATTTGTTTAAACGATATTGCAGGCAATTGATCATTCACATCTGTTGATGCACGACAGGTATAAATTGTGATATCTCGAGATCCTTGACCTTGCAATGCATATACTGCCCCTCGACTCACCGATCCAAAACTGAGTACCACTGCTTTTCGTGGTTTTCCATAATTCCCGACAACTCCGATAAGACTTATCGCATGATTTATACTGGCATAGCCTGCAATTTCATTATTTTTATAAAAAATATGCATATTTTTATCACCTGTTCGGCTCCATATAAACATTTCTTCCCAGGCAATAATGGTTAATTTTCTTTCAATTGATACTTGAGTAATTTCTTTCTGTTGTACACAATGCGCCCAACCCCAAACAATTGCACCTTCTCGTACCTGAGACAAATCTTTTGCCAAAGGTTTAGGTATTAGCACACAATCAAAATTTTTCAGTATTTCTTCTCTGGAAGCAACTCGTCCTGATGTAAGTTTGGCTAAAGTGTTGTCATCCATGCCAAATCTCAATCCATAACCTTCTTCAAAAGTAATTTGTTTTTGTAATTCCTTTGGAATGCGTTCTATATGTTCCGGATGAATTGCTACTCGTTTTTCGTTTTCTTTTAGTGATCTTCCGACCACGCCGACAGTTAAAAGTTGTGTCATATTATCATTTTATATTGTATGTCTTGTCCTAAAATAAGTTTACAATAAATTTGTAAATTTAACCGCACAGTTGTGTGGTAACGGCGTATGTGGCGTGGCAGAGTGCGTGTGCTTTTCCTGTCTGCGTACCCACGTTTTAGGCTGGTGCAGACTGCTGGAATTTGCACTAAAACTGCCATGATCATATACAAATTGTTAGGCACTGTTTTTATTTCTTTACTCTTTTCCCTTTTCCGAAAACGACTAATGGTTTCCAATGAAAAGGAACATTTGATAGTTTAAATTCTGCTTGGACTTGGTCTTGTGTCATAAAATTATCAGTCATATAAAATACGGCATAAAAATTAGTCCAATCCTCAGAGCCTTCGTAGCCTTGAATATCTTCAAAAATTCCACCTATAGCAACCTTTGCTTCATTTTCAGAATCAATGAACTTGTATTCAATTGCACTTTTAATATTTTTAATTCCAATATCCGGTTTATATGTTTTAGAAACTTTAGCGATAGGGATTTCTCTTACCGTATCAGGAAAAACATGAATCAATATTTTATAAACTTCGTTTCTTACTTCAGTTTCATTTTTAGGTTCAATTTTCCTATCTGATAGTATTTTTGGTGTTCCTCGTAAAATCTGTTCCAATAAATTTTGTGAATTTGTATTCTCAAATTTATTCTCTCCTTCAATCTTTATGTGACACGTAATAGCGTTCAAATGGTTTTGAAATATCCATAAAATCGGAGAATAAGCGACATCAACATATGGTATAAAACTGAGTTTCTCAAATTTTCCTTCATATTTATTAAGTTCGCTTTTCAACGATGATTCCATTTTTTCAAGTCCAAGAAATTCATAAGTGAAGTAAAATTTAAGTTTTAATTGATTTAAAATTTCACTCAGTCTCAATTCAGATAATTCTTTATCCTCATCTCGATAGCCTATTTCATAATAATCTTGAAGTTTATCGACAATTATCTGAGCATCAACAAAGTCCTTTTGGATATTTGAATTAAACTCTATGAAATCAAATTCTTTCATTATTCTATGTTTTTGTTATGCGGCTGATTGTCATTTAAATAGTGCCTAACGTTTGTGTATAAACAATTGCTTTTATTTTTATTATATTTTCTCTCAAAGTTAAATTATTCATCCAATATAGCGGAATAAAGTAAACTTTTTCTTTTTTCTTAAAAGATAAAACTCATAATTAGCTTCCCCCAAAGATACAAAAAATATTAATATTTAAGGAATTAATTAAATAAATTATATTCGTAATTAATTATTAATGAATTTTCTGGTCTAATTGAAAAAACATGGTTGCTATTTTTTAAGTAATTCATTGATTAATTTCATTTTTCTGTGTTTTTTTAAACCAGCATGAACTCTTATTTTATTTTTAAGATTTGAGAAAGTTCCTTCAAG
>Ga0307991_1001691_pt1 | contig 15317 bp, 16 predicted proteins | sample EllFjometagen131_FD_203146 | JGI IMG/M metagenome (GOLD analysis project Ga0307991, IMG submission 203146) | Marine microbial communities from Ellis Fjord, Antarctic Ocean - #131 | ecosystem: Environmental > Aquatic > Marine > Unclassified | place: Southern Ocean | collected 2014-10-08
CCCTTGGCGAAAGAATAAAATCTTCTCAAATTCGGGACCATAAGAAACCATGTGTCATAGAAGCGGTTTTTGAACTTAAAGATCCTATTTTTAAGAAACAAGAGCATTTATGTGATTTTATTTCAAACGAAGACTCTGCCTTAATTATTAATCGTCAACTCCTTGCCGATGGGCGAAGCAGAATTAAAATCAATGGAACTTCTGTTACTATTGCTCAATTAAAATCTATAGGAAACCATCTTATTGATTTGCATGGCCCTCATGATCATCAAATGCTTTTTTCTGAAGAATCTCATATCAATTTTCTAGATCAATTAATCAACTTTGATGACAATCAAAAAAAATATCAAAAGCTATACCAAGATTATCAAGAAGTAAAAACTCAATTAAAAGACCTTGAAAACATGTCTCAGTCTCGAGATCGAGATTTAGATTTGCTTGAACATCAAACCAAAGAACTTTCTCAGGTCCCCTTAGATGAGAATTCATATCAGGAAGCTTGTCAGAATCAAGCTAAAATAAACAACATCGAGAAATTGCATGAGTCTGCTGCTTCATTGATACAGCTTTTTGAAAATCCAGAAATTGGAATTTCTGATACTATTCAAAAAACATTTAGTCCTTTAAAAGCTTTGGTTCAAATAGATGATAAAACATCTAATCTGGAAAAATATCTTTCTAATATCCAAGAAAATAGCGACGGTCTCATTATTGAACTTAAAGATTATTTAGCTAGCCTCTCTTTTGAACCTCAAGAAGCCCATGAGATCAATGAAAAATATGATCTTTATGAAAATATCAAACGCAAATACGGACCAACAATAAAAGAGGCTTGCGAATTCTATATTCAAGCAAAAGAAAAATACGATCTTCTTTCCAATATTGAAAACAGCGATGCCGAATTGCGAAAAGAGCTTCAAAAAAAGGAAACCGCTTTAAGAAAGCTAGCACAAGAACTTACTCTCATTCGAAAGAAAACTTCTAAAACTTTAAAAAAGACTATCGAAAAAGAACTTAAAGACTTAGGCATTGAACATGTTAATTTTGAAGTACGCATTACAGAAACAGATCTACAGCTAAGGGGTCACGATAGAGTTTCTTTTTATATTAGTCCTAATGCAGGTGAAGATTTAAAACCTTTGGCAGAAATTGTATCTTCCGGAGAAGCCGCTAGAGTTATGTTAGCGCTCAAGAAAGCTTTAACTAAAGTTGATCCTATTCCTGTATTAATTTTTGATGAGATTGATGCTCAAATTGGAGGGCGACTTGGAACCATTATTGGCACCAAGCTCAAAGAATTATCCGAAGATCGGCAAGTTATTCTAATTACACATCTTCCGCAAATTGCGTCATTTGCAGATTCACATTTTAAAGTTACCAAAGAAATTGTTAATCATCGCACAATAACAAAAGTTATTGATCTTGATTCAAAATCAAGAATTGAAGAAATTTCTGAAATGATGAGTGGAAATAATAAGAATACTGTTTCTGTTAGTCACGCCCAAGATATGCTCTCAAAAGCTAGAAAATCCTAACAATTACATTCAAAAAATATCTTATTAATCCTGCAACAATTCAATTTTATATCCATCGAGGTCTTCAACAAAAGCTAAAACAGTTGTTCCATGTTTCATCGGTCCAGGTTCACGCGTCACCTTGCCTCCGCTTTTCTTGATATCTTCACACGCCTTATAAACATCATCAACACCAATAGCCAAATGCCCAAAAGCATTACCCAAATCGTATTTATCCGTATCCCAATTATGCGTCAGCTCTAAAGCCGTTGTTTGCGATTCATCTCCATACCCTAAGAAAGCCAAAGTAAATTTACCTTCGGGAAAATCATTTCTTCTTAAAAGTTTCATTTTTAAAATATCTGTATAAAAGCTTATAGATTTATCTAAATTTGAAACTCTAATCATGACATGCAACATTCTCATTTATTAATCTCCCTTTTAATAAGAAAATAATGTGTAAAGTTTAAAATAATTATTTCTCTCTATCGTCCACTACAGGAACAAGAAAAGAGCTAACATAAAGATCTCCTTCACTTCTAAGAGAATGCATTGTCCCAGAAGAAACAATAAATGCTTTTCCTGCAGTCAGCTTCTCTTCCCCACCTTCTAAAACTCCAAAGCCAGAGCCTTTCATGCAATAAAATATCTCATCCTTATCATCATGTTTGTGCAAAGGTACTTTTGTCTCTGCATTAACATGATACACTTTCGTCACGATAGCTTCTTTAATAACATTTAAATCCATTTCTTACTCCCTATCTAACACGCGTTTTTTAAGCTTTGCTATTTATAATAGCAAAAATATTTTCAGTAGGTCGACAAATGCCAACGTTATCATTATACGCAACAATCGGCCTTTCCAGGAGAGTTGGATTATCCCTCAAGATCTTAACCCATTCTTCAGGTTTTTTCGCATCTTCAAGCGATAAACCCAGCTCTTTAAATCTCTCTTCCTTGCTACGAATAATCACGCTCCAATCATAATTCATTTTCTCTACGATAAAGCTAAGCTCCTGTATATCTATTGGATCTTTAAGATATTCGAAAACTTCAATATCAATATTTTTCTCTTCCAAAATAGCCAAAACAGTTCTACTCTTTGAACATTTCGAATTATAATAAATAACATTTCTCATGGATACCTTTCTTCAGGATTTTTTTTCTTTTTTAATCTAATTATATTTTTTCTTTAATAGCTGCTTTAACAATTTCTTAACAGCTAACTCTTTAGCTTTAGCTTCAACTTCAATCGTCACATTTAAATTTCGCCAACACTCTGGAAAATCATTAATATTTATATAATCATGATGATACTGTGGCGTTCGACTCGTCCATCCCTCTCGAGAACTTGAAAGATGAAAAATCGGTTCTCTATCCCATGTTTTGATAGCCCTTTGAGTAGCTTCTTCAACGCTCAAATTGTCAGGCAAGCACCTATGATGATGAACATCATAAACAAAAGGAATTTTATGCTTTTCGCAAAATGGCAATAAATCCTGTGGAGTATACGTCCGATCGTCATTCTCAAGAGTTAAAAGACTTCGCACAGCTTTTGGTAATTTCTTTAGATTGCAAGCCAACCTCCCCAAAGCCGCCTCTTTATCCCCATAGCCTCCACCTCCATGAATATTAATAGCATCAGCTCCAATCCATTGGCTCACTTGTGCTTGATACTTTAAATCAGCTATTGAACGACGATTTACATCGTCGCTAGGCGAACTTAATAAAATAAATTGATCAGGATGAAAAGTTGTCCTTAACTTATGTTTGTTAAGCAGCGTCTTACATTGCTTAAAAGTATTTATAATATCATCCCCGTCGGGTAGATCTTGCACTTCATAGCCTGCCTGGGGATGTGTTTTAAGCGGCAAAATCTGGCTATTAACCCTAAAGCAGCCAATTTTGTTTTCAGCGCAATAAATTAATGCGCGCTCAAGAGATTGAGCGTTCTTTAAACAAAGATCTGAAAGCTTACGCAACGCATCTTTTTTCTTAAGTTTCATTAAGAAGGTCGCTGTTGTTGTGTAAAACTTAATTGGCTCTTTCTCAAATTTACAGCATAATCCAAACCGTATCATATAAAAGTCATCCTTGCTCTTTGTTCAATTATTTTCTTTTCCCATCTTAAGATTGTAGAAATTCTTAATAAAATAATCTTAATATTAAATCCAGATGCCATAACTGAAACCTAAAAAACTATTCTACAAAAGCCACCTTAATCTTCACTTGATATTCTTTTATTTTTCCGTCACTCACACATCCTCGCTGCTCAATAACTTCAAAGAAATGAATATTTTCTTTAGTCTTAGCAACGTCACCCACGGCCTGCTCAACTGCCTGACTAAATCCTTGATCAGATACCCCTACAACTTCAATCACTTGAAACATAAAAACTCCTTTTTTATAATTGATTTTCAATAGCTAAAACTACCTTCGAATCTAATGGATCTGTACGAGTACTAAATCGTCCTGCAACCTTTCCATCTTTCCCAATTAAAAATTTATTAAAGTTCCACGTGATATCTCCAGGAAATTTATCTTGAGTCGTTAAATATTGGTAAAGAGGATGAATATCTTTACCCTTTACACTAATTTTAGAAAATAAAGGAAACGTTGTTTTGTAAGTAAGAGAACAAAAGTTTTTAATTTCTTCATTTGTTCCTGGTTCTTGATTCATAAAATTGTTAGCTGGAAAACCCAGCACAACAAATCCTTGATTTTTATATTTCTGATAAAGTTCTTCTAAGGGCTTGTACTGACGCGTAAAGCCACAGCGTGAAGCTGTGTTAACAATCAAGAGAACTTTACCTTCATGATCGCTTAAAGAAACAGAATTTCCATCTATATCTTGAACATCAAATTCATAAATATCATTTGATTCCTGCGCGTGAACAGGTGATGAATACAAGCTTAAAAAAATAAAAATACCTAAAATAAATAAAATTAACTTCATTTCTTCTCCCTTAAAATTTATGCTGAAGAACCGCACGAGGTCCTCTAAGTTGAATTTTTGTTTCACTGCCAACATCGTCTGGCTTGTTCTTATTCCTATCTCTTTTATAAAGCGTATGAGAACAACCCATACAATTGATCATGACACAAAAAACCAAAAACCATATTGAGAAGAATTTTCGATTAATGCCTATCCACGCTTTATTCAAACTAACCTCCCCTTCTTTTAAAATATCTTACCACTGCTAAAGGGCAAGAGCAAATCTCAAAATAACGTAATTTCATGAACTGATATCCATATCCATTTGACATGACCAAGAAAATAAGGTTTAATAGAATACTCAATTAACTTATTAAACAATAAAATATAATATCACAAGGAGACCTTGCTATGGCCATACAAAGAGTTCATCATGAAAATACAAATGTTTTTGGCTTTGAAGTCATAGAAAAACTTGCTACGAATGAAATTGAAGATTTTCTTCCTGAGATGGAAAAAGCTATTGATGATACGCGCGGAAAACTTAGACTTTTAATTAATATTACAAAGATGAAAAGTGCAGACATCAAGTCAGAATGGGAGATATTTGAGTTTTTACGAAAACATATTCACGATATTCAGATCATTGCAATTATTGGTGCTCATTCATGGGAAAAAGTTATGAGCGAAATCATCACAGAGTCAATCTTTGCTGAAACCCCAACGCTATACTTTAAACCAGAAGATATCGAAAATGCTTGGACATTCTTGATGAAAGCCCCACCACCAAAATATGTTCATGTCAGCAAATATGTAGAAAGCAATAAAGGCTTATTCACCAAACACGGTTCACCGCATTATATTTAATAACAACTTTGTGACAATTTTTACTTCCGTACAGCGGATATTTATTCTGTCTTGAAAGAATTAGCCTTATCGGCATATTTCAAAACAGTCCAAACAAAAGCAGAGTGACTCCAAGTCAAAGGCGAAACGCAAAGGGGCGATCCGTCTACAGGATGAACCTGTTCAGCAAGCACTCCCGAAGCAAGTGCATTCTTTTCGCACCACTCGAAATATGGAAGAACCGCTTGAAGCTGATCTAAATTATCAGCCTTATCTATAAAATATTCTGCCAACCAAAGTGTTGAAATAAACCATGGGTTTCCAGGAATATCTTTTGGGCTATTTTCCGCACGTTGATAAACGTCTCCTTGATATCTCGCGCAACCCTCAACAGAAGTTTTAAGCCACAGCTGCTGACGTACAGCATCAGCTGTTTCAACCATTCGTGAATCCTTAGGATCTAAAACGCCCAGAGTTTCCAAGCTCAATAAACTAATATCAATCACTTCATCAAGGTCATAACCTTCTTCTGTTCTTGAACCTGACCGAGCATATCGCTTTAAACCATTGTGATATAAATATTTCTTAATTCCTTGCGTCATTTCATCAGCCGCTAAAACATACTTATCCGCTAAAGAACCATCCTCAAAAAGTCTCGCAAAATTTGCAGCAGCTCTCAATCCAGCAATCACAGATGCAACAGTATAAGCGTGTACCGCATAACGTTCTTCCCAAAGATCATAAGATGGTAAAGGCAACAGTGTTTCAGGATCTCGATAACTTACAAGAAAGTCAGCAGCTTTTTTAATAAGAGTGTTATAAAGAGGTCGGATATATTCTATATCTTTCAAACTTTCATAATGAATCCAAAGGGCCCAAAGAGTCAAAGCCGTTGAATCTTCTTGGATAGGAAGAACTTCTTTCCCGTCAACTAACCAAGAATGCCAATTGCTAGCAAGAGAACCATCTGGATTGTAATGTTGGAATAAATAACCTTCATCAGTTAAAGCACCCACGCAAAAATCAAAATATTTCATACATGCATGCGAATATCCTGCCCTAGCTAAAGCAGCGGCAACAAAAGCACCATCTCGTCCCCACATATACGAATACGTATCTTTTCCAAAACGAATAATATCAGAATCATTAGCGGCAACAATAGCGCCATGGTTATCAATTTGTGTTCTTAGTATAAGCAAGCTACGATTGAAAACATCAGCTACAGAATTAGGCAAGTTTTGAATTTGCAACAAATCATGACGTATCCACGTTCTCCAATATTTTAATGAACGCTTAAGAAGTCCTTCCGGCATTATTTCATGAACATCCAAATTAAGCTTTGCAACTTCCGCATAAGACGTACCCGCTGCCATCCAATAATAAGCATTTGTTTTTCCCTTGGCAGGCAATTCTAGCCAAATACCAATAGTGGAATGAGGCGATCCCCATGCACAAGCCTCTTTGCTAAGTTCTCCACTTTCAATTTCTTTTAGCGTTTCTAACTCCCCAGAAGATTCTCGTCGTCCACAAGCAAATTGTTTTACACCCCACTGATCATGCGCCCAACAGCTAATCAAAAAATAGCGATGAACCTTGTAATGAATAATAGAACACGTTCGTGGATCAAAATACGCCGTACCCCCAATACCATTTCCATAAAGATTAAATTCATGACTAAAGAAAAGTCGAACTTGACGATTCTCATCTTTAAGATTGATGACTTCGATCTTTTTAATATAGATATTCAAATCCATATCCACCACATCCGAACATCGAAGCTCTAACTCTAAAGCATCGTTTCTTAAAATAACATCCGTGACAAGACTATCGTTATGATACCTTAAATCTTTCTTCCAATCCGGGCCCATCTTTGAATATTGTCCATCGACCCATAGGCCAAATATAAAAGGCTGTCCACTCGAATGATTTTCTTGCCCGATAAAAGGATAATAAATATCACGAATCTGATAATCCAAATCAAAGTTTAAAAGAAGAGACCCATTGCTTACAGGGATGTCTTTTGGCATAACTCTCCTTGAACATGCAATGTTTGAGTTGGAAAAGCAAAAGAAATACCCTCTTTATTAAATTTAGAAAATATCTCAAAATTAATCTTCTGCTGAATATCCATATATTTATTATAATCAGGGCTTAAAACGTAATAAACCACTTCAAAATTAAGACTAGAATCTCCAAATTTTTGAAAATGTGCTCTATCAAAAGCAGCATCATCAATTCCACAGATAATTGTTTTTAAGAGCTCCGGAATACATTTTAACTTCTCCTCCTGAGTGCCATACTCAACACCCAAGCTGAAAACCACTCGTCGTTTTTCCATGCGCTTGTAATTTCTAATCCGGCTTCCCGTCAAGTCACTATTCGAAAATACGAGCTGTTCTCCGCCAAGAGAAGTCAACCGCGTCGACTTAATCCCTATATTTTCAACAACTCCCATAAAATCTCCAACAATAATAAAATCTCCCACTTCAAATGGCTTGTCAAAAACAATACAAAAAGAACTAAATAAATCTCCCATAATATTCTGTAAAGCCAAACCAATAATAATACCGCTTACTCCAAGACCTGCTATCACAGCGCTGATTTTAAAACCAAGATTATCCAATGCGATTACAATCAAAACACCGCTAACTGCGATCTTAAGAATTAAAACAATGTGCTTAATGGCACCCTTGCTGCCTGTCCCAACGGACTCTTTTTCAAAGCAAACTTTAGTCGTAACATAATCCACAGAAGAGTTAACAACGCGAATAATCCGATTAAGCATGACTAATACAAATATCCAGGTCACACAAACATCAAAACTCTTGCTTAGATCTAAATACTTAGTCGCAACAAATATGCCAGCAACAAACCATTCCCATTTTATTTTTCCTAACATGGCAACAATAAAATCATCTACATTATTTCTTGATTTCTTTGCCCACTCGGCAAAACATCCTGACAATAGCCTCTGAACAATCCTTCCTGTAAGAATTATTGCCAAAGCAATCACCGCAGCTTTTATCCACTCTTCAATGCGATTGTTTAATATCTGCACGTCCATAACCGATTGAAAACTTACACCAAGATTGCTTGAGAAGATATTTTTAAACATGCGTTCCTTTCGTCTATAATTTTTTGGTACAAACTCGCATATTTCTCAGACATGCTTGAAATTGAGAAATTTTCTTTAATATGATTGCGACAATCGCTAGACTTTATTGAATGAATTAACTTAACAGATTCAATCATCTCATCAATCGAATCCACAACAAAACCTGTTTTGCCATGAATAACGATTTCAGGCACTGAGCCTTTATTAAATGCCAACACAGGAGTACCACATGCCATCGATTCAATTAAAACAAGTCCAAAGGGTTCACCCCATTGAATCGGAAAAAGCGTAGCCCGTGCGTGGCTATACCATAGCTTTTTCTGATCACCGTTAATTTCTCCAATATAAATAATTTGTTTGCCAGAATCCAAAATAGGCTTCATAACTTTCTTATAATAATCATCTCCAGCAAAAGGTTTTCCTGCATCAATCACAAAATCAATTGATTTTTCTAATCTCTTAAAGAATTCTCGATCCTTTGTTTTATTCTGAACATTTCCAGCAAGAATAAGACGCGAACCTGTCTTTAACGCAATCTCAATAGCTTTGTCCTGCCCTTTGTCTTCGGTGATTCTTCCTATTGAAAACAAATATTCTTCTTTACCATCATTACTCTTAAATGGATAATCCTCAACATCAACGCCATGATGAACAACTTTCTGTCCGTTGACTAATCCACGATGTTGATTTCTTTGATATTTACTAATCGGAACAAAATGTGCGTTGGAAGAAGAAATAAGAGATTCATTCCACAGCTTAAAGGATCCTTTATCTTCAGCGGGAACATGGAGCGTCATAACAATAGGAACAGGACTCTTAAAAACACCTTTAAAAATATATTCCGCCATCTCAGCGTCATGTATATGAATGATATCTATGTCACCTTTTTTTGCCCTTCGCAATGATATAGCAAGATGATTGCGCATATGTTCGCGTTGCTCGCTTGTATTTTTACTCCAATATTCACTAAAACTTTTTTCAATAGTCGTAAACTGCTCACCAACAACACAAGAATCCCCTGAACAAGCAACAATTGAACGATGACCTAGATCATGCAACCCTTTATCAATGTTATAAATAACTGTCTCAATCGGACCATAACCCAAATCTTTTTTGATTGGCCTATTCAACGTCGCTATGTGCAACACTTTCATTTCTTCTCTTATTTTTATCATTCTGTGTCTTGTCTCACTTCAAACCTTCTCTTCGATGAACATTGCAATATTCTTCTGAATTATAAATGCTCAAGCGCTGCTTGCATCCAGTCTTTTTGCAGACTCTTCCACTTGCAAATTTCTTTACTTGACCGCCTCTTTTTGTCTTTCGAAAATGCATTTTAAACGACTTTCTCCTTAAAGATGTTCATTTTGTTTATAAAACCGATACATTCTTAAATATCGAGAAAAGTTATTCTCTCAGACAACTATTAACATAAATAATTATCTTAAATCTCTCTTATTACCATTTGCAATTTTTTAACTATTCTTCGCCTTTTTGCCTTGCTTTGCCTTCTTATGCTTATCATTTTTTGTTTTATCTTTCTTACCTTTATCGCCCATTACTTGCCTCCTTTTTTATACAACAATTAACACCATCAAATATCTATCCCCTTTGCCTTGCGTTCGCCCAAAACAATGCTACTAGCATAAGCTGCAAACACCTAACATGTTTCAGAATCAGCAAAGCTTTTAATATATTCGTAAAATTTAAGATCGTTTAATAGGTTATGATTCTGGCAGACTGCCAAGAAAAGAAAATAGAAAGGTCTGTCTTTGGTGGGAATATCTACCTAAATGATCTATTATAAGTATAACTTGTTATCCAGCTAATAGATATCTTTATTAATTGAAGACAAGGTGAAAACATCCAACAAAAACTCTTATAATGAAAATTCGCAAAAAGATTAAGAGAAAAATAAACAAAAAACCCGCTCCAGGACAACTCCACCACAAAAATAGCATAACCTTAAACTTATTGACATCTTTTTCTAAGAAAAGCGAAAAACACTTCTTCCTCCTCTGTTGACAACCCAAAATGCTCATGTTACTCTAAATATTATTTCAAAAAATATAAAAAACGTCCAAACTGTTATCATCTTTACAATATAATCTTTTAAATCCTATAATGTTTCTTTCTTCAATAAAAATCTACTTAAAAAAGAACAAGCTAAAGCTTATTCTTCTTTTTATTCTGATTACCATAAATATTCTTGTATATTTTCCATCATTCTTTCATATTGCTCGACATGACCAGATTCTTTACATTGGTAGCATGACCGGAGACAACAGCTGGATATCCCTTGCGGTAAAAAAAGCCGTCAATTACAATCGCGACGAACATATTTTTGCAGGATATAGCCCACCTCTTTTCCGTCCTCTTTTTTATTTTATCTTAGGAACAGAACTCTGGTTCTTTCAATACAATTTCACTTATTGGCAAATCACGGGCCTTTTATTTCATCTCGCTGTTTTATGGTTTTTCTTAAATTTATTATTTCAAATCCGCAAAAGTATTTTTGCAGCACTCTTTGTTCTTTTTTTCTCAGTCTTATTTGCAAATATTGAGATGGTGATTTGGCACCATATCAGCAGCTACATGATCGCTGTTGCCTGCACCCTAATCTGTATTCAAATCTTTTATGAAATAATCCGTGATAAACAAGTGACCAACAAGCAAACGTGGGTGTTATTTACTTCGCTTCTCATCGCTTGCTTTATTTACGAAACAGCTTTTCTTTTTTCTATTTTCCTTTTTCTTTTATCAAAATTTCTTTTGCGTCCGCAAGCAAATAAGAAATATTTTGCATCGCGACATTGGAAAATCATGGTCTTATCCCCAGCGATTATCTATCTATGCTTTAATTGCCTTAGCTTCTTTTTAAAATGGAACGCCATGCTGGAACACCAATATCCTCCGGCAAGAGAACCCTTCCTTTTTATTAAAACTTTAAAAGCCATCTTTCTTTCATTTTCTTGGTGGTGCTCCGCAGGCCTTTTCCCGAATCTTTTAAAACCTTTAATTGCACAAAGAATTACATTTCATAATCAAGCATTCTTAAATCCACAAAATATTTTTTCTATTAAAAATATTCTTTCACTAAATTTCTTATCTTTAACAGGCTCTATCTTTGCCTATATCATTATCTTTGTAAAAACCTTATCAAAAAAATTCCTAAAACAAAAAAGCCCTTTCATCCTTCTTGTCTTAGGGTTATGGTTTATACAAGTAGCGCTCCTTGGAATCGTAAGAGTTTCTGTGTCAGGCGTTAATCTTTTAGTCAACTGCGGTTATTATAATTATTTTTTCTGGCCATATCCCTTAATCATTCTTTATGCTTTAATTGATTTTGACAAACTATCCAAAAACCATCTAATGCGTGCCTTAAAAGTTTTCTCCTTTATTTGCTTTTCGCTCCTAATTGTCGCTAACGCATCAAAAACTTTTAAACTCAACCTTAATTGTGCTAAAACCTGGAAAGACCAATACCTTTTAATGAAAAAATCTAAGAAATTAATAAAAGCCCACAATCAAGAAAATGATTTTTCATTTATTGTCAATCCACGTAACGCCCTTACTCTTCCGTGGATACACAAAGAAATAGTAGCCCCAACTGAAGAACCTTACAGCTATGTAGAGATGTTTTATCCTGCTCTCACAAAAAAGGATAATCCTAAATACATTGTTAGGCTAACGAACAAAGAACGACAAGAAAGCTTGCAAGCATATTTAGAAGCACTAACAGAATATCAGCTTGAGTATCCTTTTGAATCCTGGAATCTTTCCGGCCTTAAACCTGTTTTTTCCTTAATCGCACTTTACAAAAAACAAGGACAAGAAGAAAAAGCTTTGCGCATCATTAACCGGCTTCAATCATCAGCACCTCACAATAAACATTGGCAAGCATTCCTAAAATCCCAAATCGGTCTTCTTCCTTAATTAATCTTGTAAAATAATTAATTATGCTTGAAGTTCAAATCTTCATACAATAATATGAAAAAAGTCATCTTTTGAGATAACCTTTTTAACATAGCTGCAGAAACTAGATTTGAACCAGTGGCCTTCAAGTTATGAGCCTGCATTACAATTACATGACCCGTTGATATATAAAGAAAAAGCACATGACCCTGTGAGTCATGTGCCAAATTTCTGTCAAGAAACACACCAACAAACTATCTTCTATCTCTTCGAGAACCTCTATCTTTCTCTTCCATTCCTTCGGGAAAACATACTAAAACATTTTGCTTTGTCGTACATGTGCCAGCCACATTATCTCCTTTGCGACCTGAAAAACTACAACTGTCTCCTTCACTCTTCGCACTACATGCCTCAACGGCGTCTTTAGGCGGTCCTCCTCTTCCTTGACCCTGGCCACGTCCACCCTCTGAACCTTCATTCCCAGAAATCAATTGCGCAAAAACTGGCGTCAACAGCATCGAACACATAAGCAAAGCTAGTATTAACTTTATTTTCATATTTCTCTCCTATTTTTATTCCTAATATTACCTCTTCATTGCAATCATTCGCCTAGAGGTGGAGGTGGTGGTAGCATATCTTCAGGACCTCTTTGACCAATCTTATGACCCTTGCGATCACCATACCGCTCTCGCATTAAATCCTTTCCACCCCTCTTTTTTCCATCTTTTTTATGAAACTGCTTAAATTGCTCAGGAGTTAAGATCTCACGAAGCTGAAGAATACCCTCCAATCGATGATCTGCCATCTTATTATCAAGCACCTTCATCTGCGCATGAACGCTTTGAATTCTTGCTGCATCTATTACGTCTTTTTCAGTCTCAGTTTTAAATTCTTCTCGAAGATTTTTCATCGTCTCCCTGTATTCTTTTATTTGATCTCTATGTCCATTTCGATGATCTTCGAGTTTTTGAATTTGCTCTTCTGTCAATCCAAGCTCTTCTTGCATTCTTGCTTTCATATCTTCCTTCTTTTCTCGATGCTGTTCGATCATTTTTACTTCTTCTTCCGTCAACTTAACAGAGGTTTGCGCATAAGCAAGCCCAGAAAAACCTAAAATTCCAACAAGAGTAATAACCGTTAATGCTGTTCCCGTGTTTCTCATAATATTTTTTCCTTTCTTTTGTTAAATCGTTACTATCTACTTATTTAGATACTTGGAAACTGAAAAAGTTCCCTCTTTAAAGAAAATAACTCTCTAACGAAGTACCGTATCCTTCATAGCTATCATTTTCTTCAAGAAAGTATGCCAAATATTCTTCTTGAGAAAATGTTTCCACCTCTTCGCTTTCACTTTGATCCTGAATTAAAACTATCTGCTGAACCTGATTATTTTTTACCAACTGAACTTGTTGCCTACTGGAATTAACTGTCACAATTAACAAAAGAATTACTGCAAATGTACCTAATGCAAATGCAGGCTTTGGAGAGAATAAAATATCTTTTACTCTTTTTAAAAAACCTGACTCTTCTGCATAAGCATAAGCAGCTTCTTTTTCATCCTGAATTTCTTCTTGGATTTTCTCCCAAACAACACTTTCAGAAAGATAGTCTTTTTTAGAATTAACAAATGGTTCAACCACTGTTTCTTTAGCTGCGAAGAGGAATCTCTTACATTCACTACAAGAAGAAATATGCTTTTCCAAAACATCTTTCTGATCTTGAGACATTTCTCCATCTAAATAATCTGTAAGTATCCACTCCTGTATTTTCTTACAATTCATATGCTACCGCCTCTCTGCGAAGAACAATCATCGCCTCTCTTGCTCTTTTAATTCTTGTGCGAACTGTATTGATAGGAATTTTAAGCGTATTGGCTATTTCCTTATAACTTAATCCTTCTATACTTCTTAAAACAATACATGTTCTTTGTTCTAAATTTAAATGATTCAACAATCGCTGCACTAACTTTTCATTTGCTTGAAAATCTATCTTCTCTCGCGCATCTTTCTCTGGAGAAGCAATAGGATTCGCTTCATCATATTCGAACATACCTTTTCTCTCCTTACTCTTCTTTTGCGCATATTTTAAGGCGCAATTGATCGTAACCCGATAAACCCATGTCTTAAGCGAAGATTCCTGACGAAATGTATGTAGCTTTCTGTAAATCGCCATAAAGACTTCCTGAGAAACCTCTTCAGCCTCTTCTTTTTTGCTAACAATGCGATAAGAAACATTAGAAACAAACCTGAAATAAACTTTATATATTGCTTCAAAAGCTTGCTCGTCACCTTCTATTGCTCGATTAATTATGTCTTCCGTAATAGTTTGCATCGCTCTCTTTTCTACTTATTTAGATACTTTAAAATCAAAAAAGTTCCCGTATTGTAAAAACCATATTATTCATGTCTCAGGGCTTCAACAGGATTTAGTCGTGCAGCTTTTTGTGCCGGCCAAATCCCAAAACCAACTCCAATCACCACAGAAAATGATGTTGCTAGCACAATTGAAAAAGCCGTAACTGTCACCGTCCAACCAGCAACAACAGACAAAATCCCAGAGATTGCTATACCTGTCAAAACACCAAGAATACCTCCACTCATAGTCATAACAACAGCTTCAATTAAAAACTGTGCTAAAATATCAACTTTGCGAGCACCGATGGCTTTTCTTAAGCCAATTTCTCTTGTTCTCTCTGTCACGGATACCAGCATAATATTCATAATCCCTATTCCTCCGACAACCAGAGAAATAGCCGCAATACATCCTAAAAGTACACTCATCGTTTTTGTTGTACTACTTAACATCTCCTGCATCTCTGTCATGTCTTGAATGCTAAAAGAATCTTCATTCTGATACAATTTATGCTGCTTACGAATTAGTTGTTCAAGCTTTTGCTTTCCTTCTTCTATCAAGTCAGAACTTGCAATCTCAACATAAATTGAATCCAAATAATCTTTTCCTAATACTCGATACATTGCTGTTGAAATTGGAA
>Ga0307991_1001692_pt1 | contig 15303 bp, 13 predicted proteins | sample EllFjometagen131_FD_203146 | JGI IMG/M metagenome (GOLD analysis project Ga0307991, IMG submission 203146) | Marine microbial communities from Ellis Fjord, Antarctic Ocean - #131 | ecosystem: Environmental > Aquatic > Marine > Unclassified | place: Southern Ocean | collected 2014-10-08
GAACGTAGTGAGTTTTATCAGTTGTAGGTAATGAGACTTAGAAAATTATAATTTGGAGTAACAGCACTTGATTTTTTTGTTTCTTTTTTTATCAAGAAAAAAAGAAAGGTCTTTTAATTTTCTTCAATTAGATTTTTCTAAAACATATGTTTATTAATTCAACAATATTCCACCTCTACTTCTTTATCCAATCTTTTAAGATTTCCAACTAATGTTCTTACTAAATTAGAACGAATTGACATATCAAAAGGCAATGCTGGATTATGATAAAAAGCATTTACTTTTCTTCCTACCAATATTTTTATATAATCACAATCTCTCATTATTTCTATTAATTTTTCTGCTGCATCTAATTTTTTATGTGATAAATCAATTTCATATAAATTCTTTTCACATTTTGATAATATTTCATTTACTTTTTTTAATGATAATACTCCTTCTGTTATTAAATCAATCCCTTGCATTTTTCCTGATGGTGGAATTTCAGTATTTCCAATTCCCTCTAAATCTATTTCTATCTCTCTTCCAGAAATACGTGATATAATATTACTTGTTGTTCCTCCACAAATCACTTTTTTACCTTTATATTCAAGAAACTCTTTTACATAATAATCATCAGTTTTGGGGTCTAACGGTGGACCTGTAAATATCTTCAAATTAGGTTTTGCTGTAACTTTCATTCCTATTACTGTGGCATCATCTCCCGGTTCAAATCCATAATAACTTTCTGTTACTTCAATCAAATTATCTACTATTTCTTTTATATCCAGTGTTTTTTTATTAAGTCTTTTTAAATATTTCGCAATATTTTCTTCTCCCCAACCAAAATCCATTAAATTTCCTAACCCAGCATGAACAACTCCATCCGACATCAAAAAAATCATATCACCTTCTTCTATTTTGAATTCATAAATTTTTATTTCTTTTTCATTTATAATTTTTTTTACATAATCAATATAAATAATCTCTCTATTTTTTAATATTATTGGAGCTGGATTATCATAATTCACAATTTTTATTTTACCATTTTTAAATATTTGAGCAATTGTAAAAGTAGAATATGCTATTCCTCTCTTTTTACAAACTGGCAAAGTTTTGGTTACAGTATTGACTACTTCCGCTAGCGAAACTCCTTCTTCTACCATAGTCGCTAATATTTCTGTCGTCAATATTGATAAAATACTTGCCTTTATTCCGCTTCCCAAACCATCTGACAAAACTATTATTTTAGAATCATCTGTTCTGGTTATCTTATATGTATCTCCACAAACTTCTTCTCCAAAATGATTTAAACTATTTCTATATACTGCGGCTGATATCATTTTATTCACCTAACTTTCTTTTTTGAGGATTTCTTGTAATTTTACTAATTTTGCCTTTGTTTCAGCTGTTGTTTCTCCCAAAATTGATGCTATTTCCTGCCCTGTTTTCATTTGCTTTTCTATTATTTTTTGTACATCATCTGCTATCTTAAATTTTAAGTCTTTATTTTTTTTTTCTTTTTCTCTCTCTTCTGTTATATCATTAAAAATTTTAACAATAATACCTTTATCTTTTATCTTAAATATGATTTCTGACATTATTTTATTAATTTCAGGATATTCTTTTGTCTCTTTCATCATTTCTTTTTCTTCCTGATTTATTTCAATAAAATCATCTATATTATCAAAAAAGTCTAATACAAATCTACCTAATATATCTTCACTTTCTAAATTAAATAATTTTGTAAATGCTGAATTTACTAATTGAATTTTATAATTTTCATCTATGACCAAAAGTCCATTTGGATCATAATCCCAAATTGTTTCCCAAACATTTTTATTCATTATTCATCACCCTTTTTTGTATTGTTTTTTTCCAATATATAAGTTAGAATTTCACTTTCAAATCTTCGTTTTATATTTTCTGGATTCAAATGTTTAAAAATTTTATTCCCTATTTTTACTACCACTCCTTCTATACAGGGTCCCAAACAAAATGAACCTTTTAATTTTACTATTGCTGATAATTTTTTTTCTTGTATTTCATTTTTCAAAACTTCTACTATTTTTGCCGATCCTTTAACATAACAAGCACTTCCCATACAAACATATATTTCAATCATGATTCCTCCTTTTCTTCTTTACATATTCTAGTTTTATCCTTTAGTTACCCTTAAAAAGTAGGCTATTCAATATTAAAAAAATATTAGACACAGATTTTACGAAAGGACACGGATAGATCTTGTAGGGGCAGGGTTTTCCTCAATGTCATCAAGTTAAACTTTCTAAACAAAACTACTTTTTAATTTAGTCTTCAATAAATGATAAATTAGACAGTATATCTTTGGCTTTGCCCCTCTTTTTTTGAAGAGGGGAACGGGGTGATTTGTTTTTTTCTTTTGTGATTTTTTCTTAGCATTGAACAGCCCTGCTTAAAAAGGGGAAATTCCAAAATTAAAAGGGATATTCTTCTAATAAACCCGAACCGTATAGCGAAAGACAGGGATTATAGCCCCTGCCTTTCACTAATTTATCGCATTTTATTCGATAAATTCGACTAAATATTCAGTGAGAGATAAATCTCCTCACCGAATACAAGTCTTATTTATATTTTAGTATTTAGTGGTATTTTTAGTTTTCTTCTTTTTCTTCTTTTGGAATCACATAATCTTTTCCTTCAAATCCTCTAATATACATTTCTTTTATTTCAGACATCAAAGGATATCTTGGATTTGCTCCTGTACATTGATCATCAAAAGCGTCTTCTACCATACTATCTAAATTTGAGTAGAAATCTTCTGATTTCACTCCCCATTCTTTAATTGTTTCTGGTATTCCTATTTCTTTTTTCAATTCATCTATTTTATCCATTAATAATTGAACTTTTTCTCTTCTTGTGTTTCCTCCTAATCCTAAGAAATCTGCTACATTTGCATATCTAAATTTTGCTTCTGGATATTTATATTGTGCAAAAGCTGCTTGTTTTCTTGGATTATCTGTTGCATTAAATTTAATTACTTCATTTATTAATAGTGCATTTGCAGTACCATGCGGAATATGGTGATTTGCTCCTAATTTATGTGCCATAGAGTGACAAACACCTAAAAATGCATTAGCAAAAGCCATTCCTGCTATACAAGATGCATTGGCCATTTTTTCTTTTGCTTTGATTGCATCTGCACCACCATGATATGATTCTGGCAAATATTTAAATACAAGTCTTGCTGCTTCTAATGACAAAGGCTTAGTAAATTCTGATGCCAATACTGATACATATGATTCTAATGCATGAGTCAACACATCTATTCCTGATGCTGCTGTCAATCCTTTAGGCATTGATAACATAAGTTCTGGATCTACTATTGCTACATCTGGAGTTAATTCATAATCTGCTAATGGATATTTTACTCCTGTTTTTTCATCTGTTATTACTGCAAATGGAGTTACTTCTGATCCAGTTCCAGCTGATGTTGCTATACAAATCATTTCTGCTTTTTTACCCATTTCAGGGAATGTATAAATCCTTTTTCTTATATCCATAAATCTCATTGCAAGATCTTCAAATCTTACTTTTGGATGTTCATATAAAACCCACATAATTTTAGCTGCATCCATAGGAGATCCTCCTCCAATAGCTATTATTACATCTGGTTTATAATCCAACATTTCTTCTGCACCTTTTTTGGCAATTTCCAATGTAGGATCCGCCTCTACTCCTGAAAAAATTCTATAATCAACTTTAATTTCATCTAATACTTTTGTTATATGATCTGTGTATCCTAATTCTGCTAATACTTTATCTGTTACTATAAATGCTTTTTTCTTTTTACCTTTTAATTCTTCCAATGCGATTGGTAACGATCCATATTTAAAATATACTTTTGGTGGATTTCTAAACCACAACATATTTTCTCTCCTTTCAGCTATTGTTTTTATATTTATTAAATGTTTTACCCCTACATTTTCACTTACAGAGTTTCCTCCCCAAGATCCACATCCCAATGTTAATGATGGAGCTAATTTAAAGTTATATATATCTCCTATTGCACCCTGAGATGCAGGCATATTTATTATTATTCTTCCTGTTTTCATTTTACTTCCAAAATAATTAACTCTATCTTGTTGCGTCGTTTGATTTGTATATAATACTGATGTATGTCCCATTCCACCTAATTCTACTAATTCTACTGCTGTTTGTATAGCTGTCTTATAATTTGAAGCTTTATACATAGCTAATACTGGAGATAATTTTTCATGTGCAAATGGTTCTTCTAAATTCACATCACAAACTTCTCCTATTAATATCTTTGTTGCTTCTGGTACTTTTATTCCTGCTAATTCTGCTATCTTTGATGCTGGTTGTCCAACTATATCTGCATTCAATCTACCATCTTGAATTATTGTATTTCCTACTTTTTGAACCTCATCTCCTTGTAAAATGTAAGCTCCTCTTTTTTGAAATTCAGTTTTTACCTCTTCATATTTTTCTTCTACTACTATTACTGATTGTTCTGATGCGCACACTACACCATTATCAAAAGTTTTACTCATTAATATTGAACTTACCGCCATTTTTATATGAGCCGTTTCATCTATTACTGCTGGAGTATTTCCTGCTCCTACTCCTATTGCTGGTTTTCCTGATGAATAAGCTGCTTTTACCATTCCTGGTCCACCTGTTGCTAATATCATATTTACATATTTATGTTTCATCAATGCATTTGACAATTCCAATGATGGTTCATCTATCCACCCAATTATATTTTTAGGTGCTCCTGCTTTTACTGCTGCATCCAATACTATTCTACATGCTTTTATTGTACATTCTTTTGCTCTTGGATGTGGAGAAAATACTATACCATTTCTAGTTTTCAATGCTAATAATGCTTTAAATATTGCTGTTGAAGTAGGGTTTGTTGTTGGTATAATCCCAGCTAATATTCCTAATGGTTCTACTACTTTTTTGATACCATATGTTTTATCTTCTTCTATTATTCCACAAGTAATATCATCCTTGTATTGATTATATATATATTCTGCTGCAAAGTGATTTTTAATTACCTTATCTTCTACTATTCCCATTCCACTTTCTTTTACCGCTAATTTCGCTAATTCAATCCTTGCATTATTTGCTTCTAATGCTGCCATTCTAAAAATCTCATCTACCTGCTCCTGTGTAAATGTTGAAAATTCTTCTTGAGCTTTTTTTACTTGCTCAAATTTCATATCCAATTCTTCAAGTGTAGTAACTTTTAACTCTTCCATTTTCATTCCTCCTTTGAATTCGTGAATTTATTAATTAATTTTAATAAAAAAATTTTTCTTTCCCTTTAGATAAAACTTTCACTTCCTTTACTTGTGCAAATTATAACAAACTTTCTATTCTTTGTCAAGTTATTTTTTTCTCTTTATATATTTATTTATAATTACAAAATATACAAAATTTAAGTTCTTGTAGGGGCGTAATTTATTACGCCCAATATCTTGAACTTTGAGCTGAAATAATCGTCGTACATAAAACCATCCGCCAAATTTTATGCATTAGCAACCTCTTTGCTTAAAAAGATATTATGGAAACTCTTGATTTTTTTATTTCTTTTTTTATTCCTCTTCTAATCTAAATTCAAATTTTGTCACAAAATACGCTCTAACTATTTTCCCATTAAGTTTAATAGGTGTAAACCTCCAATATTTCAATGTTTCTTCAACAGCTTTATTAAATCCAAAATTCTCTAATCCCTCAATAATTTCTATTTCCTCAATCCTTCCATCTACTCCAATTAATGCTTTTGCCACGACAGATACTTCCGCTTCAAATCCTATTTCTTTTGCTGTTTCAGGATATTCTGGATAATATTTTTTTAATATCTCATATTCTACACCTTTTTTATTCAAATCATCAAGAATGATTTCGCTTCCTGTTACTATTTCAGACTCGATTTTTTTTATATTTTCAATTGGTACTTCTTTTTCGATTTTTTGTTCAATAACTTCTTGAGTTACAATTTCTTGAATTACAACTTTTTTGTCTTCCCTTGAATCCTTTTTTGGTATCTCTTTTTTGGCAACTTTTTTTATAGGAATTACTTTTCCCTCTAGTTTTTTTGGCTCCTTTATTATTTCTTTTTTGATTGGCTCTTTCTTAACAATTTTCTTTTCTATAATTTTTTTCTTAGGTGCTTTTTTCTTCAAAACTTTTTTTTCTTTTTTCTCAATCTTCTTTTTAACTATTTTTTTAACTGTTACTATTTTTTTTGGAGAATTTTTTTTACTGATTTTATTAGTTGGTTTTTTAATTTGTTTTAGATTAATATCTATTTTAGGAACTTCTTTTTTCTTGATTTTTTTTATTTTTGATGAATTCATTTTAATTATTACATACTTTTTCTTTTTTTTCACTTCTGTCATTTTACTAGCATTTTTTTCAACTAACAAAAGAAAAAATGTAAAAATCATAGCTAATATTATATATAACACTTTATTTAAATTCTTCAATTTAATCCCTATCTCTTTCTGCAGCTATTATAAAATTTTCATAATTATATGTATTCATAACATCTATTGTCTTTATTAATATTCCAACATCAGCTTCGGTATCTGAAATAATAGTTACTGTTGAATCTTTTTTGTTTTTTAAATTCCCAATTATTTCATCTAAATTATCTAAACTTATCTTCTGTTTATTAAATGTAATAGTATTATCTTTTGATATTCCTAAAATATTTTCTTGTAAATTAATATCAATTTCCATTACATTTTTAGCTTTTGGTTTATTAATCTTTAATCCTGTATCTTTTTTGAAAGTAGATGTAACGACAAAAAATATCAATAATAAAAAAACCATATCTATTAATGGTGACATTGATATCTCTGGTTTTATATTTACTTTTCTAAATTTAAAATTTGCCATTCTTCCCCCTTGTAGACACAATTTTATAATTTAAAAGCTTTTTTGCTTCAATCTCCATTTCTCCGATTAACTTATTAGATTTATATGTAATAATCGTATGAAAAAACATTATTGGCAATGCAAACATTAGTCCAGTTTCTGTTGTTATAAGTGCAATAGATATACCTCCTGCAAATAAATTTGGATCTCCAGTCCCACCAATAGATATAGCATCAAATAATGAAATCATTCCTGCTACTGTTCCCAACAAACCAAGCATTGGAAGCATCGAAGCTATTACTGCTATGATTGGTAAAAATCTTTCAGATTTTGGAATCTCTTCCAAAATTGATTCATCCATTATTTTTTCCATTATATCTTCATCCATTTCATAATAGTTTAGTCCTTCTAATAAAACTTTTGATACTGAACTATCTGAATTTTCACATATAGCTTTTGCTTCTTTTATACTATCTGATTCTAATTTTTCCAAAACATCTCCACTTAGTTTTTCATTTTTATTAATACTTTTGGTAATAAAAACCCATCTCTCTATAATAAGGACAAATGCTCCTATGCAAATAATAATCATAGGATACATAAGAAATCCTCCTTTTTTTATAAATCCTAAAATCCCTACCATTTTCCATCTCCTTTTTTAACATATTAAATATTCTCTAATTGCTAAATACTAAATATATTAATTATATATTTCTGCTATTCCTATTTATTTTTTTTAAGCGTAGTCCACATTATCCGTGTCTAATCTTTTTTATTTTCAATTTTTTTAGCCACATGCCTGCACTTTAGGTTTCTCCTTATCCAGACTGTGTCGCAATTACTTTTTTAGAAATTTCATACAAAAAAACATTCAAACAAAAATTTGTAGGGGCAGGGTTTTCTCGCCCAGGGCAGGAAAACCCTGCCCCTACAAGATCTATCCGTGTCCTTCCGTGAAATCCGTGTCTGTTTTTTTCTTTTGTGATTTTTTCTTAGCATTGAACAGCCCTGCTTGAAAAGGGGAGACTTTTTTGACCTTCCTTCATATTCTCACTATAGGTTTCTCCTTATCCAGACTGTGTCATAATTAATAAGAAATTATAAGAATGTCCATTATGTAACTAATAAAATCTATTTGTATAATCTATTTTCATCCAATAAAATTAAAATTAAATTTTTATCCCACCATAAAACATTCTAGCAAATCCTAAAGTATCGCTTTCTTCACCAGTATATACAGCTACATTTTTCCCAGTACTATTTTTACTGTTAGTAATATTTACAATTTGAAAAAATGATCCCAAACTAAAGTTTTTATATTTCCTAGTATTTTCTATCTCTAAATCTGCTCTAAAATAACCATCCAATCTTGTATATTTATCCTTTATAGGATTTTTTATATAAACTACCGTATCTACACCATTTTCATTAACAGTTATAGGAACAATCTCGTAATCTTGAGTGGGTCTTCCAGAATAGTAATCTAATTTACCTCTTATAAATAAGTCTCTTTTTTTATTTTTTATCAAATAGTAATTCCCTGTAAAATTAAGTGTATGTCTTTGATCTTGATAAGGATAAAACCATTCTGTTTTCTTTTTTGTATTAATCTTCTTTTTTGTAATCGCATATGTATAACTTGCCCATCCATCAAATTTAGATTTTTCAGTATTCTTTTTTTGTAAGAAGACTTCAATTCCTTTAGAAAAACCTTCACCAATATTTTTGTAGATATTTTTACCTTCTCCCTCAAAAATATCTTCTTCATCTGGGTCTTCTACAATTAAATCTCTCATATCTTTATAATATATTTCTGTCTTTATCTTATAATTTGAATTAAACTTTTTTTCTATCCCTGCTATATAATGATACGTTTTAGAACTCTTTATATCTGAATTATTTGAAGTAATATTATAATCCATAGGATGTTGCGAATATTTTCCAGTTGCAAATTTAATATTAGTATTTGGATTCAGTTTATATCTCAAAGTAATTCTTGGATCTACCTCATAATTATTTTTTTCCTGCATACCTGAATAAGATATATTTACTCCTGGTTTAATAAATAACTTTTTCATCCTAAACTCATCTTCAATATAACTATAATAAATATCTCCCTTATCTTCATCTTTATCTTGTATTTCATCTATTCCCTGATCAAAATATTTTGTAACAAAATCTCCTTCATCTTCGTTATACATATACCATTCATAATGAAAATCTAACTCATCTAATTTATATTTTATTAATCCCGATCCTAATTTAAGAGTATTCTTTTTTGTTTCCAAAGTATATTCTCCTAAAAAACTCCATTCACTTTGCTTTACTTTTCCTGTTCCTGTTGATAATGGTTCAATTGATTCTAAATGGTCTAAATTATCTCTGGCATTAGAAGCCAACAATCTTAATTTTGAATTTTTATTTAGCACTCTAGTATAATCAGCTGTATAATTTAACAAACTTTCAGCATAATCAAATCCATCTCCTGGTTTTGAATTTTCATGTTCACTATCTGCTGCATCAAATTTATATTTCATTCCTTCATTTCCATAAGAAAGCCAAAGTCTCAATTTATCTTTTTTGGTAATTTTCTGGTTATACCCTATATAAAAATCTTGGAAATATGGATATGTTAATTTATCTCCATCTTCTGTTTTTATATTATTCATAATAAGGTCATAAAAACTTCTTCTATAAGCTAATATTAAACCTGCTTTTTTACCAAAAATTGAAATTGGTCCATCCATTTGTAAGCTAGTTTCAGCTGACAATGTAGCTTCTCCATGCCATTTTTTAGTATTTCCTTCTTTATAATTCACTTCCAAAACACCTGACATTGCTTCTGAATATCTCGAACTAAATCCTCCAGAATATAGATTTATATTTTCAATTATACTTTGATTATATATTGATAAATTTCCTCCCCACATCTTTGACCAAACTAGAGGAACCCCATTTAAAACATTTAATGTTTCATATGGTTCTCCACCCCTAATATACAAAAGACTACTAAATTCTGAGCTTTTTTGTACTCCTGGTAAAGAATTCAAACCATTTGTAACATCAGAAAAAACATAGCTTTGAGGAACACTCTTCAATTCTTCCCCAGAAAGCTCTATTTTACTTGTCTCTTCCTCTACTTTTACTGTTGGTTTGGTGGCAGTAATTGTCACAACATCACCATATAAAATATCTTTTTTTTCCATCTCCAAAATAATATTTTGCTCATTAATTTTTTTTGAAATTTTCTTATATTTTTTCTTTATAGCTATTAAATTATCTCCAGCTTTAGCCTTTATTTTAAAATTCCCTTCAGAATCTGTGATTGCAAAAGTCTGAGTTCCTTCAATAATTATATATACCCCCTCTATTCCATCCTTTGTAAATTTCTCATAAATTTTACCATTGATAACCTCACCATATCCTAAACTAAATACAATAATATATAATAAAATCAATAATTTTTTTTTCATTATTACCTCCCACTATTTTAATTTTTTTTGCAACTCTTTTAATTTTTTATTAATGAAAATCGAATAATATATGTATGTAATTATTACAGCAAAACCTGCACCTAAAATAGGTATTATTATTAAATTTATTATATCTCTTCCATTAAAAAAATATGAAACACCTGCAGTTAATATCGCTACAACAATTCCTTCACTAATCATAGCCATTCTTATATTTATTGTTCTACTCAAAATAAATAAAAAGATAAATTTTGAAATAGTTCCAATTACTATTCCAATTGCTCCACTTAAAAGTAAGGAAATTATTATTACTTTCATTCCTACATAATCACTTAGTACAACACTAAAATAAAAACTATCTATTACAAATCCAATAAATATAAATAACAACAATTCTTTTACAACTTCTCTAATTTTATCCATAATGTCACACTCCTAAATAATTTTTAAATTTTTTCAAATATGTTCTTGTAACTTCAACTTTTTTTCTAGTTCCTTTAAATTTGATAACTAACTTATTATCAAACCAAGGAACAATATGACTTATATTTTTAATATTTATTATATTAGATTTACTAACTCTTATAAACCCCTGACTTTCAAACTTTTCTTCTAATTCATATAATTTCCCTTTAATCTTATAAATTTGTTTATCATCCTCTATAATACAGTAAACATTGTTGTTATCGGCTTCCAAAAACTGTATTTTTTCAAGAGCAATTAGTTTGATATTATCATCAGTTTTTGTAACTACAAAATCTTTATTCTCTCTATTGTCAAAACAATAAAATTCATCTATAAAATCTAATAATTGATTTAAATCATCACTATTAAAAGAAATATGAATTTTATCTTCTATTTCTATATCAAATCCTTTGTCTATAAAGATAACTCCTGAATCTTTTTCAACTTCTAATCCTTTTCCTAATAATAAAGTTTTAATAATCTTAAACTTTTCCTCTTTACAAATTAAAGATACTTTCACATGATACCTCCTTTTATTCTAAAAACTCACCTTACAAAACCTACTCTTTTTATTTTATCTTTCCCATATATTTATATATTTTTTTTAAAATCACACAATAAATATATAAAAATAAAGTTCTTGTAGGGGCATAATTTATTACGCCCAATATCTTGAACTTTGAACTGAAATAATCGGCATGCAGAAATCTCCAAACTTTGTTTTAAAATTGCCTTGCCAAATTAATTGCTTCAACTCAAGATCTCAGTTAAAAATTAACAACTTTTTATTTTTTAATCATCCCTAATATGGTCTATTCCCTAATTTTTTAAACACTTTATTTTTCAAAGCTGTACTTATCCAAGAAATATTTCCCATAAAAATATATAAACAATTAGGAATACTTGGTCTACCTACGTATTCAATAGCTTTTTTGGAAATTTTTTCTCCCTTTATAATTGATTCTACTACTAAATCTAACCCTTTTTTGATATTTCTAACCATTCCACCTAATTTATTTAATTCCTGTCCATTTATAGCTCCGCCCATTCCAATGGCCAATCCACCTAACCATCCAATTTCAGCTTTTTTGGCAAACTCTTCACATATTTCAATTGCAATATTATTTTGAGAAGATTCTGGAAATCCACAATTACAAATTGCAATTAAATTTTGAGAATTCTTGTTTTCAGTTTTCATTCTTTTTTCTGCAATTTTTTCTAAAGCTCTTATTGTATAAGCTGGAATAGAATCTATATAAAGTGGAAAACTTAAAATAATCAAATCACTTTTTTCTACTTTTTCTAAAAACTCCGCTTCTTTTTGTTCTGCTTTTAATTCTGAATTAATATGTAGTTCTTCTACTAACATTTTTTTATTTTTCAATTTTTCCAAAAGATATCTTCCTATAGATGCTGAAGTACTCTCTTTTATTTTAGGACTTCCAATTAACAAAAGAACTTTTTTGACTTCTCCCATTTTTTAAACACCTACCTTATCAATAAAATTATTGATTTTGTTTTCTATCTCTTCTTTATTTTCTTTCTTCATAATAATAATAGAGTTATCATTTTTAGAATGAAAATTAATTCCATTTCTTTCTACTAGCTTTCTAAATATCTTCACTTCATTATCTGCTATGTTATCTGCTACTCCTATTCCTAAAATTATAGGATATTTTTTATAACGTCCTTTATGATGTATCTCTCCATTAATTTTTTGAAAAAATGGCGAAATTAATGGCAACATCCTATCTACCGCTTTTTTTAATTGAAATGAATATCCTCCAAATATTATCGGTGTTAAATAAATTACCAAGTCTGAATTAATAAATTTTCCTGCTAATTCTTGAGCTTCATCTTTTATTACACAAATTCCCGGAGTTTTTACCCAACAATTAAAACATCCTATACAACTATTAATATTTTTATCTCTCAAAATTATAGTTTCAATTTCATCTTCCCTTTTTTGAAATTGTGCCTCAATAATTTTAGAATAATTATTGTTTGAATTTTCTATTTTTTCTGTTCCATCTAATAATAAAATTTTCATTTTTTTTGCCTCCTTAATTTTATGAAATAGCAATTATTAACTGATATTTCGCAGTTGTAAAATAAACCTTTGATTTTCTCAATATATCAAATAAGAGTATTAAACATCAAATTCAAATAAATTTTGTAGGGGCAGGGTTTTCCTGCCCTGGGCGAGAAAACCTCACCCCTACAAAATATAAAAAATGATATTTTTTCAATTGTAATACAGTCTGAGCAGGAATAATTAATCAAGTAAAAAAGAAAGGTCTTTTAACATTGTGTAATTTATACAAATAATATCAAAAAAAAAAAATTAATCTATTTCCATTATTATAATACCAATCTATCTTTATATAATTATACAAAAAAGAACGTACTTTTGAAAGCAAATACTTGTATCCTGTCAATATAATGATGTAAACTGCATATAAAGTTTTTATAAGATATAAAATTTCTATTTATTTTGAATAAAAAAAAATTGAGATTTAAAGTTTTTTTGATATATTTGAGAGGTAATTCTACTTTGTATATAATTTATCCAAAGTTTATATTGATATTATGAGATAAGATTAAATTTTTACTTTACTTTATGAAAAGATTTTTTAGTCGATAAAAATTAAGGCTTTATTTTTTAATAATTTAAAATTCCATTCAAAAAAGAGGTGAAAATAATAAATATTTTCACCTCTTCTAAATTTTAAAATCTTCCTACGTCTTTATCTCCTCTACCCGAGAGATTTACTATTGCTAATCTATTTTTATTTTTTAATAATTTAACCGCCAATGCTACTGCATGTGCTGATTCTATAGCAGGAATTATTCCTTCTGTCTTCGATAACATTTTAAATGCTTCTACTGCTTCTATATCTGTTATTGAATGATATTCCACTCTTTCAGCATCTTTCAAATGTGAATGTTCTGGTCCTACTCCTGGATAATCCAATCCAGCAGATATCGAATACGCTTCTATTGGTTCATCTGCATCATCTAATAAACAATACGAATAACTTCCTTGAAATATTTTTGGTCTTCCTAAACTTAATGTGGCTGCTGTTTTTCCTAATATTAAACCTTCTCCTCCACCTTCAGCTGCATATAATTTTGTTCCTTCATCTTTCAAAAAAGCTGAAAATATTCCAATTGCATTTGATCCTCCACCAATACAGGCAAATATTGAATCTGGCAATCTTCCTTCATCTTCTAATATCTGTCTTCTTGCTTCTTCTCCTATTACAGATTGAAAATATCTAACTATACTTGGATAAGGATGAGGTCCTACTGCCGAGCCTATTAAATAATATGTCTCTGGATTTTCCACAAGATATTCAAATGCTCCATCTACTGCATCTTTCAAAGTTCCCGTTCCCGTTTTTACTTCTACTAATTCTGCTCCTAATAATTTTATTTTTTTCACATTCATTGATTGTCTTTTTATATCTACTTCACCCATAAAAATTTTGCATTTCATTCCAAATAATGCAGCAGCTGTTGCAGTAGCCACACCATGTTGACCTGCTCCAGTTTCAGCTATAATCTCTTTAGCTCCCATATGTCTTGCTATCAAAATCTGACCTATAGTATTATTTATTTTATGTGCTCCAGTATGATTTAAATCTTCTCTTTTTAAATATATTTTACTTCCTACCTTTTTTGATAAATTTTTTGCATAATATATTGGAGATGGTCTTCCTACATATTTTTTCAAATACATTTTGAATTCGTCATTAAATTCTTTTTTATCTTTTAATTCTTCAAATATATTTGCTAAGTTTTCCAATTTCTTATCCAATACTTCTGGAACAAATCTTCCACCATAATCTCCAAAATATCCTTTTTTCCCCACTTTGATCACCGTCCCTTTCTTTCCATACATTTTACCATTTTAGGTATATTTTTTCAATATAAAACTTGTTTTATTATTTTTTTTATGCTATTCTTATATTATTAAATACAAAGAGGTGCAACTTAATTGAAAAAAGTATTATTATTATTGTTTATTTTATCTTTCATAGGATGTTCTTCTTTAACTAAAAAAAAAAGGACTTGGCAATCTCCTAGTTTATTGTCATCTAATATTCATAATCTAAAAATTGGTGATATTTTAATAAGAAAAAAAGGAAATAAACTTTTAGAATTATTTGGACATTGTGGTATAATTACTGAAAATTATACAATTGCAGAAGTTCCTAAAATGGGTATTGGATTTCATTATTCTTCAATTTATGAATGGATTGATTCTCCGAGAGAAATAATTGTTCTTCGTTTAAATAATATTTCAAATGAATTTCGATTTGAAATATTAAAAGAAATTGATAAAGCACATGGAAAACACTATTGGCTTGTACTAAATAAAAAGAACGATTCAGCATATTATTGTTCACAATTTATATGGAATATTTATTATAATGTATCAAAAAAATTTAATATGAAAATTGACTTAGATTCAGATGGTGGATTGATTGTT
>Ga0307991_1001693_pt1 | contig 15300 bp, 11 predicted proteins | sample EllFjometagen131_FD_203146 | JGI IMG/M metagenome (GOLD analysis project Ga0307991, IMG submission 203146) | Marine microbial communities from Ellis Fjord, Antarctic Ocean - #131 | ecosystem: Environmental > Aquatic > Marine > Unclassified | place: Southern Ocean | collected 2014-10-08
TTTCTTGAATGACATTTCGGACACTTTTTTATTCATTTTTATCTGTAAAAATAAAAAACATACTTTAACTTTCTTTATAACAATACATAAACCCCTATTTTAGCAACCAGTTTATTTCAATTAAACCCCAAACTCCATTTCCATTTCGTTCAAAAATATATGCAGAACCTGTACGATAAATATGATTTAATCCATTAACATCTGAATAATCATCGAAAGTTCCAACTATGGCATAATTAGCTTTCATAGATAGAGATTGACCAAAGTGAGTATCATTTTCTCTATTAATTGGAAATATCTTTTGTTCATGTTTCCAAACACCTAATGAATCTTTTTTATAAATATATGCTGCACCTGCATCCATCATCGTAACATCCTTACTTTCGTATGGTGCACCAATAATTGCATAATCATCATAAATTGAAACAGATGTTCCAAATTTGTCATAAATAGTTCTATCTTTTGGAGTGATCTTTTGTACTTGACGCCAGTAGCCACTTGAATCTTTTTTGAATATATAAGCTGAACCTGCATCAGTTAATGTTTGGATTCCTAAATAATTTTCGTCATCATGAGGAACACCAATTATAGCAAAACTATCATTAATCCTGGTTGATAAACCAAACAAATCATAAATACTTCTATCTGAAGCAACAATTTTTTGCTTTTGTTTCCAATAAGCATTTAACTTTCTTTCGAAAATAAAAACTGCCCCTGTATTAATTAAATTATTTAATCCATTCTCATCATAACAATTTCCAATTGCGCTGACCAATGCACAATTACTATCAATAGAAACAAAATATCCAAACCAATTATCAGTATCTCTTTCAGATGCGATAATTTTTTGTACTTGATTCCAACTACCAAATGAATCTCTTTCGAATATATATGCTGAACCTGCATTAGAAAAACAATTTGCTCCTACTGTATCCTTATCATCATTAGGGGAACCTACTATAGCATAGTTTCCACTAATTGAAACCGATGCACCAAAAAGATGTCCGGCTTTCCCATCAGATGCAACTAATTTTTGTACTTGATTCCAAACACCATTGGAATTTTTTTCAAAAATATATGCAGCTCCTGCATCATGCATTAATTTGCCACCAGAAATACTATAGTCATCATAGGAAGCTCCAACAATTGCATAATCACCACTAACAGACACAAAACCAAAACGGTCATTTTTAGCACGATCAGAAGCAACAATTTTTTGTTTAAAAGTCCAATTTTGAGCATTAATTTGTAGAATTAAAAATATTGAAATTGAAAGAGTAAGAAACTTTTTCATGTTAGAAAAAATTAGTGATTTAATATCTCGCACTATAAATCTATTTAATAGACACAAATTAAAACATTAAGGTTGCCTATATGTTTAATTTAGAAAAAAAAATAAGCATTTCTGAATTTAATCTACGAGAGTATTATTTTTATTCGCGAATTAGCGACTTAAAATCTTTTGCCGCAAATGCGCTAATTATTATTTAATATAATAGTCTTTTAGTTCAAGTTCTGTTGTAAATAAAGTATCTGTAGGAAAATCTCTTCTCTCTCTTTTAATCAGCCCAATATTTTTCGCATAGTATTCTCTCAGAGTTGCATACTGGGAACCATAATATTGACTATCGTAATATACAGTAATTATAACATTTTCGTATTTAACACTATCAATGGTAATTGATGTATCGACTTTTACTGTTTCTCCATAGGTTTGTATAGGTCCATGATTATTACTTTGGTAAAATATTCCAATATTCTGTGAAAAGAATGGGGAGAAATTAGGAACATAGAATGATACATATTTATTTGAAAAGGAATATTCTTTTACATAAGCTAAACTATCTCCTCTAAGAGTTATTATTGGCAAAAACAATTCAGTGTCAATTGGGCCATTTGGATAATCTGAGCAATAACTGTATAGTCCATATTTGTCAGCTACTTTTATTGTGTCTCCATTTGTATAAATCCAATAAGAGCCGGGATATGCCGGATAATAAGGTAATGGATTTATTGTTGGGGATGTAGGATTATCGTCTTCGTCACATGAAAAAAGTAGAATAAAAAATAATCCGAATAAACTGAAAAAAATTAGTTTTTTCATTGATTTGATATTTAATTCCCCAAATATACAAAATAAATCACACATATCCAAATTATCAAGAGGTGTTTTGTGGGAAATATATTAATTCAAGGTTTATCCAACGAAAGCATTGTCCCTAAAATGGCAAAAGCTTTTGGTCTTGAATATAGTGAGTTCGTTACTATTTTGATTGAGGAAGCGATAGCATAATTCAACAGCTTTTTTAAATTTTTTCTAAAGTCATTTGATATATCAAAAATATGTTATAAATTTGGATGATTAATTTATGATTTTGTTATTAAATTTAAAATAATGAAAAAACTATTTTTATTCTCACTGGCTATATTTCTTTTCACACAAGTAAATTCTCAAAACTGGAATGAATTGCAAAAAATTGTTGCTTCAGATCGAGGTTTATTAGACGAGTTTGGTTATTCAGTATGCATTAGTGGTAAATACGCACTTGTTGGAGCTTGGAAGGAAGACGAAAATGCTACAGGTGGGAACACTTTGAGTGGAGCTGGCTCTGCATATATTTTTGAAAGAAATGTAAGTGGTGCTTGGATACAGGTTCAAAAAATAGTTGCATCAGATAGAGAAGTTGATGCAACTTTTGGATATTCCGTATCTATAGATGGTAATTATGCTATTGTGGGAGCAAATAGTGAAGATAAAGACGCCACAGGTGGAAACACAAAAAGTAATGCAGGTGCTGCATATATTTTTGAAAGAAATACAAGTGGAGTGTGGATTCAGGTACAGAAGATAGTTGCGGTTGACAGGCAGGCGAATGATGCGTTTGGCTGGTCTGTATGTATCAGTGGAGATTATATTATTGTAGGTTCTCCAAATGAAGACCATAATGGTACCGGAAATTATAATTACGGATCTGCATATATTTTTAAGAGAAATTCATATGGAGTTTGGACCCAAGTACAAAAACTAGTTGCTTCAGATCCTGGAACTCATGATTTCTTTGCTGAATCAGTATCTATCAGTGGTAATTACGCTGTAATTGGGGCTCATTTGGAAGACCATAACGTCACTGGAGGAAGCTATATGAATTATGCCGGTTCTGCATATGTTTTTGAAAGAAACACATCTGGCAGTTGGAATCAAGCACAGAAAATAGTTGCTTCTGATAGAACGTTAAAAGATAACTTTGGTTGTTCCGTATCAATTAGTGGGAATTATATTATTGTTGGGGCTAATGATGAAGATCATAATGTTACAGGAGGAAACTACATATCTAAGTCTGGTTCTGCATATATTTTTGAAAGAAACATAAGTGGTAACTGGATTCAAGCACAAAAAATAGTTGCTTCCGATAGAGCATTAGATGACGAATTTGGAATAGCAGTGTCTATAAGTGGTGATTACGCTATTGTTGGAGCTTGGAAGGAAGACGAAAATGCTACAGGTGGGAGTACTATGTATTATGCTGGTTCTGCATACATATTTGCTAGAGGTACAAGTGGCAATTGGAGTCAAACTCAAAAAACAGTTGCCTCAGATAGGGCTATTAATGATTATTTTGGTTCGAGTGTGTCGATTAGTGGCAATAATACCATTGTAGGGGCAAAATGGGAAAACGAAGATGCCTTTGGAGGAAACAGCATCGCCGCTGCTGGTTCAGCGTATTTATATAAAACATGTATAAATTTAAATAGTAGTAGCATCGATACAATTACTGCCTGTAATAATTATTTATCTCCAAGTGGTAATTACAATTGGACAAATAGTGGGAATTATGTTGATACGATTGCAAATTTATTTGGCTGTGATAGTGTAATAACAATAAATCTTACAATTAACAAAACAAGCGATACTATAAATCCAATCGTCTGCAATAGCTATTTATCCCCAAGTGGTAATTACACTTGGACAACATCAGGAACATACATAGATACTATACCTATTACGGGAGGTTGTGATAGCATCATAATTGTAAATTTAACAATCAACAGTACATATGCATCAATTTCGCCTATAGTCTGCGATAGTTTTGTCTCTCCTAGTGGCAATTATATATGGACAAGCGATGGGATATACTTTGATACTATTCCAAATTCAAAAGGCTGCGATAGTATAATAACTGTTAATTTATCTATAAACAATTCAACTAATTCTATTACTCCAAATGCATGTGGTAGCTATACTTCTCCTAGTGGAAATTACACATGGTCAACATCAGGTACATACAATGATACTATTACAAATGCAGCAAGTTGTGATAGCATAATTACAATTAATTTGACAATAAACAATAGTACAAGTGCTACAATCAATTTAACATCATGTGATAGTTATACATCTCCAAGTGGCAACTATATATGGACAACATCAGGAACATATCAGGATACAATTCTGAATGCAAAAGGATGTGATAGCATTATTACAGTTAATTTAATTATTAGCAACAGTACATCTGCAACAACAAATCCTACGGTTTGCGACCACTATTCTTCACCAAGTGGTTACTATATTTGGACAAGTAGCGGAACATATATGGATACAATCCCAAATGCAAGTGGTTGCGATAGCATAATAACTATAAATTTAACCATTAATAATAGCACAAATTCTAATATTAATCAGTTTGCTTGTTATTCTTATACTTCACCAAGTGGAAATTACATATGGAATTCTTCTGGTACTTATACTGATACAATTCTTAATTCATCAGGATGTGACAGTATAATTACAATCAATTTAACAGTCAATACAGTTGATACTTCTGTTACACAGACAGGAATAAATTTAAGTGCAAATGTATCTGGGGCAGCCTATCAATGGTTAGACTGCAATAACGGATATTCAATTATTGCTGGAGCAACTAACCAAAGTTTTACTCCATCAGCAAATGGTAGTTATGCTGTTGAAGTTACAGAAAATGGCTGCATTGATACATCAGCCTGTTATTTGGTTACAGGTGTTGGAATTATTGAAAATGACTTTGGTTCATCCTTTAATTTTTACCCAAATCCTACATCCGGAAAAGTTTCAGTTGATTTAGGAAAAACTTACAAAGAAATTGAATTGAAAGCAACTAATATTCTTGGTCAATTAGTTTTAAGTAAAAGTTTTAAAACAACGAATAAGTTGAGTTTTGAAATTAAAGAATCAACAGGAGTTTATTTTGTTGAGATAAGAACAAATGAAGGAAAATCGGCTGTTTTTAAAGTTTTAAAAGAGTAAATATAAATCAATATTTTAAACGCATTACAAATGCGATTAAACAAAGTGGATTATTTTTTCAGGACGTTTATAGGATTAATAATTTACCTAAGATTTAATTGAAAAGAAAGTTTGGAAACAAGAACCCTAAGAGATTGAGCTTACAAATTCTATCTTAAATCAATAACTTCAACATCGGGATATTTTGTTTTGTTGAAAGTAAATTTTGTATCACTGATTTTTAAGTTTGGAATAAACTTCTTTACATTATAAATAAATATTGTATTATTCTTATCATAAACAATTGACTTAATAATTTGTTTTTTCGATTTGTTGATTTTAAGGCGGATTTTATAAAAAGATTTTCCTTTTAAAGGAACAAGGTCAACAGTTTGAACCATAATACCATTTTCAACTTTTTCTTTAATTAATTTAGATTTATAATTTTTGTCATAGGAAGTCAGCAACTTTGCAGGGTTTGAACTTTCATCCTTTGGGTCAACTTCGGTGATTTGAACTTCTTCGGCATCTGCATTATAAGCCCAATTTGTTTTACCATCGGAAATAACTATTTGCTCCATAAACTTCAACCAATATTTATCACCTTTTAAATAAAGAATGCCATCTAAGCTTTCTTTAATGTTCTCTTCTTTATTATACATGGTGTAGGTAAATTCAATTTTTATGCTTGAATATGAGGTAGTTTTTTCACTAAGTTGTTTTAGAATTGCAACAGCTTTTTTGTCAACAACCTGGCAAAATATTACATTTACGAATAATATAGATATAAAAATTAGAATTATTTTTTTCATGTTTTAGTATATTTACTTTAAGATGATAATTATAAAATTATAATTTATCTTTCAAAAATTGTTCCAGACTCAATTCATCACTAATATTAACTTCTCTTGCTTTGCTTCCTTCAAAGGGTCCGACAATTCCTAAGGCTTCGAGTTGGTCGATAATTCGACCTGCCCTGTTATATCCGAGTTTCAATTTGCGTTGCAACAAAGATGTTGAACCATGTTGATGAATGACAATAACTCTTGCTGCTTCTTCAAAAAGTTCGTCTCTTTCGGCAGGGTCAAACTCAGTAATTTTTGCATCTTCTTCATCGGCATATTCAGGAAGATGAAAGGCATCACCAAATCCTCTTTGTGAACCAATATATTCGGTTAATTCATCAATTTCGGGAGTATCGATAAAAGCACATTGCAATCGAATAAGACTGCTGCCTGTAACTAATAACATATCACCGCGACCAATCAACTGGTCTGCTCCACTTGTATCGAGAATTGTTCTTGAATCAATTTTTGATGTAACCCGAAAAGCAACACGAGCAGGGAAATTCGCTTTTATTGTTCCTGTTATAATATTTACCGAAGGTCGCTGAGTTGCAATAATCAGATGAATTCCTATTGCTCTTGACAATTGAGCAAGACGTGCAATTGGAGCTTCAATTTCTTTACCTGCTGTCATAATAATATCAGCAAACTCATCAACTACAAGAACGATGTAAGGCAAAAAGCGATGTCCTTCGTTTGGATTTAATTTTCTGCTAATAAATTTTGTATTATATTCTTTGATATTTCTAACCTGAGCATCTTTTAATAGTTCGTATCTTAAATCCATTTCAATACACATTGAGTTAAGAGTTCGAACAACCTTGCGAGTGTCTGTAATAATTGCATCTTCGGAATCGGGAAGTTTAGCAAGAAAATGCCTTTCAATTTTCGAGAACAAACTAAGCTCAACTTTTTTCGGGTCAACAAGCACAAATTTTAATTGTGATGGATGTTTTTTATAAAGCAATGATGCAATAATCGCATTTAATCCTACAGATTTTCCTTGTCCTGTTGCACCTGCCATCAAAAGGTGGGGCATCTTTGTTAAATCAGCAATAAAACTTTCGTTGGCAATAGTTTTTCCAAGACCAATTGGTAGGTCAAATTTTGTGTTTTGAAATTTTTCTGACGATAAAATTGTTTTTAAAGAAACAATCTCCGGTTTTTTATTTGGCACTTCAATTCCTATGGTTCCTTTGCCGGGCATAGGAGCAATTATTCTAATTCCAAGAGCCGAGAGACTCAATGCAATGTCATCTTCAAGATTTTTTATTTTTGAAATTCTTACTCCGGGTGCCGGAATAATTTCATAAAGAGTAACTGTTGGTCCTATTGTAGCTTTAATTTTTTGAATTTGAATAGCATAATTATTAAGAGTCTTAATAATCCTGTTTTTATTTTCTTCAAGCTCTTCTCTTTCCACACTAATAACATTACTTCCATGGTCAGCAAGAAGTTCAAGAGTAGGATATTTATAATCTCTTAATTCTAAAGTAGGGTCATATTCAGTGTCTATGGTATAATGTTCTTTTCCATCAACCGTAGATTCTACTTCTGTTTTCTCAACAGTCATTTCAATATTTTCTCCATCAACATCTAACTTTTCTTTTTCCTGAGAAACGGGAGTTTCAAGGTCAACAGCAGATTCTATTTTTTCTTCTTCTTCAATTTCTTCTACTCTGCTTTCATCAGTTAAATCAATAGCTTCTGTCCCATTTTTATTATCAGTTTCAAAATCTTCGGTTTTAAGATTATTCTCAACATTTTCAAATTCTTTAATATTTTTATCTTTTGATTTAAACCAACTAAAAGAAGCATTAAAAGAAATAATAAGAAAACTGAATAGCGAAAAAATTAATAAGAGTCCGGTGCCAAATCTCCCTACCACACTGTTAAGCCAGATGTTTGAGTAGTAACCAAAATAACCTGTTAAAAGGTCATTATTTTTAAAAATAAATCCAAAGGCAATAGAAATCCATATTAAACCAAAAAAAGAATATTTGAAAGTTTTTCCTATTGGCAAAACAGTAAAGTCAACCAAAAGTTTTATGCCCGATACAAAAAAGAGCAAAATAAATAAAAATGAAGCTGCACCAAACCACTTGTTTATAAACATATAAGAAAGCATGGCACCAATATTTCCACCCCAGTTATTAATATCAAGATTAGTGTTAACTAAAATTTCGGATAAAGACAGTTGAGAAAAATTATTGTCAGCTTTCCATGTAAAGAAATGTGAAGTAAAAGCCAGTAAAAGATAAAATGATAAAATCAAAAAAAATAATCCTGTAACCTTATGAAATTTCTCGTTCTTAAGAAATCTTAAAAATGATTTATTAGATTTATTTGAAGATTTTGTTTTTTTCTTCTTTTTAGGTACATCTTTTTTTAAAACATTCTTCTGTAAATTCTTTTGTATATTTTTTTGTTTTATTGCCATTTATCCCAAATGTTTTGCATCTACTGATTATCACCGCCCTTTATCATTTTCATAAATTGTTGTTTTTGTTCTGCTGTTAATTCTTCAGCATCTGCAGGAACCATAAAAGCAACATCTTTAATTTTCTTTTTTTCTACGGATTTCACTGTATGAACCTCAGTCCAGTTTTCCCTTTTCACCTGATATTCCATTGGAAGTCCATTTATGCCTTTAAAATCATCAGAAAAATTTAAAGCTTTAGAACCAAGCCCTTCACAATAATAAACTGCTACTGTAACATCCTCATCATATTCGTCTTTCGTTGTTACTTCAGCTTTTTTACAAGTATAACCAGAGATAACTTTAGTCTCATCGAGAAGTTTTATTTTTGGTTCGTACTCATCATCATCCAATGCATCAAGTTCTTCTTTAGTTAATTTAAAATAAATTTTTTGACCTCCGCCTTCAACAAGCACGATAATTGATTTCTCGTTACCATCTAAAATATTTGTAAAATATGCTCCTCCCATCATTGATTCTTCTTTTGACTTATTTCCTTTTATCATTAATATAGATTCTGTTGGAAGTTGTGCTAATTGAGCTGGTTCAATATCTGCTCCTTCATATTTTATTTCATAAGTAATTATACCCGAAAACGCTTTTTTATTTTTTTTCTGGGCAGAAATATTGCTATTAAACACAATAATTAAAGCAAATGAAATAAAAAGAGTTTTAATAATGGTTTTCATAATAAATAATAATTTAATTAAACAAAAATTTATCATGCAAATTTATTTTATTTTTTGCATTTAAAAAATAATAATACATTATTATTATATTATTCCCTGATAACGAAACCTAAAACACTTAAAATTTCTTAATTTATTTCTTTTCATTTGAATTTTTTGTGGCTATGAATCAACAATATTAATTTAAAAATTATAAAATATTTTTTTTTAATCAAATTTATTATAATTTTGTATCTTTATATTTACATATATTAATAAATAAATTATAAACTAAAAATTAAATCATGAAAAAAATAATTTTCTTTTTATTAGCCCTCGCTATTGTATCAGTTTCTTGCAACAAAGATGACGATGATGACGATGATAATAAATCATCTTTGAGTCCAAAACAAGAACAATATGGTTTTGCAATAAATTACACTGCTAAATGGTGTGGACCTTGTGGAAGTTGGGGTGTTCCATTGATTCATGATTATGCAACTGCCGCTCCAAATGGTGCAGTAATTTGTGCTCATGCAAGTGGAGATCCTATGCATAATGCTACCTTATATACTGCTTTTTCTGCTGACAGAACAACCGGTGGTGGAATACCTTCATTTTGGATAGGAGACACTAAAACTACAGATGGATCTGCAATGGCTGGTCTTCTAGCAACAGCAGCTGAAGCTGGAGTTGACCTTAGTTTTGAAGTTTCTGGTAGTGATATGAATATTAAAACCAAAACTGAATTCTTTAGTGCTGGAACTGGTGATTATTATTTGTCAGTTTTAGTTCTTGAGGATGGAATTGATGGTGGACCTGGTTCAGGTGCTTACGAACAAAATGGTGGCGTAGCAGGTTTATTGCATGACTTTGTTCTTAGAGCTGCGGCTGGAGACATTGCATATGGTGAATTAATTACTTCAAACCCATCATCAGGCGAAACCGTTGAAAAAGATTATACAATTCCTTTAGATGCATCATGGATTGATGTTTATCCTGTTGCAATTATTTGGAATTATGATTCTTCGGGGAATCCAAAGTATATGTTTGTTAATTCTAAAAAGAAAAAATAATATAAAATAAATTTCCTTTAAGCTGTCTCTAATTTCATTAAGAGACAGCTTTTTTATTCTACAAATAATAATTCATTAAGAAATAAAATCTTAATTTTCTTTTTATTAGCACTTGCTATTGTATCAGTTGCATGTAACAAAGATAAAGAAGACGAAGAAGAAGGTGTTACTGTAAGCAAAACATCAATATCAAGAAATGTAGTGCTTGAAGAATTCACTGGAGTTAATTGTGGTTGTTGTCCTGCTGGACATACTGTAGCCAAAGGCATCCACGATGCTAATCCGGGAAGAGTTGTTTTAATTTCTATTCATGTTGGTTCCTATGCCAGTGGACCTCCTGATTTCAGGACACAATGGGGTGATGCTCTCAAATCATTAGGTAGTCCAAGTGGTTATCCTAATGGTATGGTTACCCGGGAAATATACACGGGAACTAAACTATCAATGGGTCGAGGTAGTTGGGCAGCTGCTGCAGATGTTATTCTAAATGATGTCAATTCTCCGGTAAATATCGGTTTGAAATCAAGCTGGAACTCATCCTCCCGCGAACTTACTGTTGATGCTAAACTCTATTATACAGCAGATACAACATGACCAAATTTATTAAACGTCGTATTCCTTGAAAGTGGTGTTATCGGAAATCAATCAGGTGGCGGTGCGAATTATGAACATAACCACATCTTAAGAGATTTGTTATCCAGGCAATGGGGTACTGAAGTAACTACTACTTCCAAAGAATCCAGCTTTAAGAAAACATATAAATATACAGTTAGCGGTGATTATGTCATTGAAAACTGTAATGTAGCTGCTTTTGTTACTCAAGCAGACCATAAGAAAATATTTACCGGTGTTGAAATAGAAGCTAAAGACGGTTCTACTAAATAGGCTTTTTTAAAAATGTCTCTTTAGGGGACTTCTAATAATTACTTCACATCAAGATATTCAGAGTTTTTCATAGACGATGAAAATTTTTGAAGCACTATTGTGATACTTCGACTTAGCTCAGTAAAGGTAATGTGAGGTAATTTGAAGAAGTATATGGAAAACCCTGAAAACAATATAGGAACAAATAAAATAAAGACTAATGTTATTGTTAGTCTTTATTTTTTTTGGTAATAATCAGAGAAAAAACAATACTTTCAAGAAAAAATATATAGATTATTTTTTTTATTCGACTTTTTTACTATTTTTACGGTTTTAATTAATCTATTTATTATAAATACAAAAAAAAACTATGAAAAAATTAATTTTCTTTTTATTAGCACTTGCTATTGTATCAGTTGCATGTAACAAAGATAAAGAAGACGAAGAAGAAGGTGTTACTGTAAGCAAAACATCAATGCCAAGAAATGTTGTACTTGAAGAATTCACCGGAGTTGGTTGTGGTTGTTGTCCTGCTGGCCATACTGTAGCCAAAGGCATCCACGATGCCAATCCGGGAAGAGTTGTTTTAATTTCTATTCATGTTGGTTCCTATGCCAGTGGACCTCCTGATTTCAGAACTCAATGGGGTGATGCTATCAAATCATTAGGTAATCCAGGTGGTTACCCTAATGGTATGGTTAACCGAGAAATATACACTGGAACTAAACTATCAATGGGTCGAGGTAGTTGGGCAGCTGCTGCCGATGTTATTCTAAACGATGCCAATTCTCCGGTAAATATCGGTTTGAAATCTACCTGGAACTCATCTTCCCGCGAACTTACTGTTGAAGCTGAACTATATTATACATCTGATGCAACAGGACCACATTTGTTAAATATAGCTTTCCTTGAAAGTGGAGTAGTTGGACATCAATCAGGTGGCGGTGAAAATTATGTACATAAACACATCTTAAGAGATTTGTTATCTGGACAATGGGGTACAGAAGTAACTACTACCAGCAAAGAATCCAGTTTTAAGAAAACATATAAATATACTGTTAGCGGTGATTATAATATTGAAAATTGTAATATAGCTGCTTTTGTTACTCAAGCAGATCATGAAAAAATATTTACCGGCGTTGAAATAAAAGCTAAGGACGGTTCTACTGAGTAAACACTCTAAATATATTATTTTTAGAAAAAATCTCTTTAGTTTATCCAAAACCAATACAAAAATAAAGACTATTGTTACTGATAGTCTTTATTTTTTTATGTAGTAATTGGTATGCATGCAATACTTTAAAGAAAAAATATTTTGATAATTTTTTTTATGCAACCTTTTTACTATTTTTACAGTCTTTATTAATATATTTATTTATTAACGAATACAAACAAAAAACCTATGAAAAAATTAATTTTATTTTTATTTGCGCTTGCTATCGTATCTTTTGCATGTAACAAAGATGACGGTGAGGATGAACCAGAAGGTTTAAACCCAACACAAACACAATGGGGCTGGACTCTTGAATATACCAGAACAAATTGCGGAAGTTGTGGTGCTACCGGAGGTCCATTATTACTTGATTTACTTTCACAAGGTAGTGGTAAAGTTGTTGGCGTTGCTGCTCATTGTTCAGGAAGTACTGACCCTATGGTAACAAGTATTTATTCGGGATTCTATTCCGACCGTCCTTCAGGTGGAGGAATTCCTTCATTTTGGGTTGGTGATAAAAAAGTTAGCAATGGAGGTTCTGTTGCTGTTGATGAAATGAAAACCTTATTAGGCAAAACTCCTTGTGCAGGTGTTGACGTAAGTTTTAGTATTAGCGGTAATAAAATGACAGTTAAAACTAAATCAAAATTCTTCTCTGCTGAAACAGGCGAATTTTTATTAAGCGTTTATATTCTTGAAGATGGTATTGACGGAGGTGAATCTTCAGGATTATATAACCAATCCGGTGCTGGTGATTACACCCACAGATGTGTGTTAAGAGCTGCTTCATTGGATAATGTTTATGGTGAAGCTTTAGCTACTAATCCTGCAAAAGATAAAGAAGTTGAAAAAACTTATGAATTCACTCTTGATTCAGAATGGACAGCAGCAAATTGCTACCCAGCTGCAATGATTTGGAAATTTGATTCAACTGCTGACCCTGAACATGTTTTTATTAATGCTATTAAAAAGAAAGAAGCAGAATAAAAAATATTACTGTTCCAAATAAACACAAAAGCAGCTCAGTTTAAACTGAACTGCTTTTTTTTATTACAGAATATTCTTTATTGAATAATAATTTTATCAACTTTCACAAAGTCATCATTAATCAGTTTTATGAAATAAACTCCTTTTGGATATGTTGACAAATCAAGTTGTTTCTTATAAACCAATGAATTTATATTCTCGATTTTTTCACAATAAATTTTCTGCCCTTGTAAATTCATAATACAAAGCTCAAAATCATTATTAATTAATCCTTTCACAGTAAGATTAAATAATCCTTTTGATGGATTTGGGAAAACTTCTAATGATATTAAATTAGTATTTTCAAGAACACCGCCACATATATCCATAAAGACATCAACAGAATCAACACCTTGGCAATCTAAGGAGTCAGTTACCAAAACATAAAAAGTTTCTGTTGTCATCAAAGTATAATTTTGACCATTAACCAAAAATGTTTGAGTAGTATCACCTGAAGACCATAAATAAGATTTAAAACCTGGTCCGGCATCTAAAACAATATACCCAATCGGAAATGGATAGCCAATATCTGCGCAAATAATCGTATCAGGTCCAAGGTCAACCGATGGAGAAGTTACTGTAACAACAACCGAATCAATATCAGAGCAACCACCATCAGTAACAGTTACAATATAAGTTGTAGTTATCAATGGGCTTACAGATATGGAAGGTGTAATATCACTTGTATTCCATAAATAAGATGTTCCTCCGCTTGCTGTGAGAATTAGCATGCTCCCTTTACAAATTGTTGTATCAGGAGTTACAACTGCAGTAGGACCACCCAAAACTGTTACAAGAACATCGTCAGTGCTTGAACAACCACCATTAGTATTTGTTACAGTTAATGTATATAAGGTTGTAATTGCAGGACTTGCAATCGGATTTGAAATATATGGATTGCTCAGACCAGCTGTTGGGGTCCACGAATAAGTATATCCTGTTTGAGGAGCACTTCCAATAGATTGCCCTGATGAGCCACAATTAATAATAATATTTGCACCTGCATTTGCAGTTGGAGTCAAATTAACAGTTAAGTTACTTGTGTCGGAATTTGAGCAGCCGTTCACATCAGTATATGTGTAAACAATATCATAATTCCCTGTTGAAGCTATTGAAGGATTAAAAGTATTTCCAATAATTCCAGGACCGATAAATGTACCTCCACCTGGAGTTCCTGTAATAACAACTGCCGGGTCTCCGGTGCAATAATTTGACGAAAGTCCACTGATATTTACATTAGGTAAAGAATTAACTGCTATTGTTGCTGAGGATGAAGTATTGCTGCTTCCATCATTTATTACACAAATATAAGTTGTTGTTGACATAGGTGAAACTACAGGATTTTGCATTGTTGAAATAAAACCTGAAGGTATCGAAGTCCATGAGTAAGTATAAATTCCTGAACCTCCTGAGGCAAGAGCATTTAATTGAGAAGTTCCTCCAAAACAAATAACATTAGGTGTTGCCTGGCAAGTAAGACTTAAAGTTCCACCAGTTACTGTAATAGTAACTTGTGATGTGTTTTGACAACCATAAACTAAATCGGTTACAGTTAATGTAAAAATTGTGGTAGTTGTTAGATTTACAGTTGTTGGATTCTGAACATTTGCATTAACGAATAAATAAGCAGGTGACCAGCTATAAGAATATTGCCCTGAGCCACCACTTGCACTTCCGCTAAGAGTTTTTGAAGTATTTTGATAAATACTTGTATCTGCACCAGCACTTACAATTGGTAAAGCATTAATAATAACGTTTTGTGAATGTGTATTAGAACAATTATTGGAATTTGTGTAAGTATATGTTATACTATGTGTTCCTGTTCCTGCATTTGCAGGAGTAAATGTATTTCCACTTATTCCGTTTCCA
>Ga0307991_1001695_pt1 | contig 15291 bp, 11 predicted proteins | sample EllFjometagen131_FD_203146 | JGI IMG/M metagenome (GOLD analysis project Ga0307991, IMG submission 203146) | Marine microbial communities from Ellis Fjord, Antarctic Ocean - #131 | ecosystem: Environmental > Aquatic > Marine > Unclassified | place: Southern Ocean | collected 2014-10-08
CAAGATTTTCGCCTTCAATAAAAACATTTCCAGTGTCGTCAAAATTTGCAGATTCATTCCTGTCAGGGGCCAGCGTCGCAGTTGTTGGTGCCTGCAACACTCTAAAAGCATCTGTTTTTCCTGCCCAGTTCAAGACATATCGTTCGTTTTTAAATTCTATGTCCTCGCCAAGAGCAGCTTTCAGCTTTTCCCAGTCGATTAGGCCTTCTGTAAAAGCTTCAGGCATTACTTCTTTTAGCTTTTCAATTTTATCCTGCTTTAAATCCAGTGACTTGCCATCCATTGTTTTTTCCCTTTATTATGTAAAAACCAGCTAATCGATCTTTATTCTATTATAGCCTAACCTACAAGATATTTCCAGGCAGGTATAATTTCAACTGTCCTATAGTCCTCTTTCTTTCGCTTCCGTTCACACTTATTTTATGATAACCTTCCAGTATCCTTTCTTATCTTATCCGATTCGTTCAAGGATATTCACTTGCTTTAACTTCTCCATGTTTCTGTAAATGGTTGTTCTATTTCTTTTCAGTAAATCTACCAGGATATTATACGTAATATTTGGATTGTTTTGTACTTGTTTAATTATATCCTTTTGAATGGAAGTTAAATTTACAGTTGCATTTTGATCTATCGCTTTATCAAAACCATCTGTTTTTACGTCATCTTTTACAGATTCAGACCTTTTGAAAACTATATAGTACCAGTCGTTATCAGATTCAATATCAGGAGAAGACATTCCGTACCCAGCCAAGGCATTATTGATTCTTAAGATACCAGAACCTATCTGTTTTACAAGGTCCATCCGGTTGAAAAGAAGGGGGTTCCTTGGTCTGCTGATTTTTCCAAGGTCTTCCTTTTTCAAGCCTGATACCAAGCCGCCTGGGTTAATGATCTCTACACGGTCATTAAAAATATAAACCTGAATTTTTGATGTTGAACGGTAGTCCCTTTGTCCTATGGCATTCAGCAGCGCTTCACCAAGTTTGATTATCTTTTGTAACTCTTTTTTATTCATCGAAGCGCCCTAAAAACATAACTAAATTCATGCAGGTTTCAGGTACAACAATATCTTTGTTTCTGCCTTTTTCAAAAGAGCAGTCAGTGACTGCCCAATCTCAGGTTCCCGCTTCAATGATAACCTATTAGGATATTTAATGGTCACATTAAGTTAGGGGAAAACGTGCTGCAAGATATAGAGGATAATGATGAATTCTGTTTTTATGATCGATGTTCAAATTCTTAGCGCTCATAACCGTTCGATAGGGTGGGTTGTACTTATCCGAAAAAACCTTTAGGCTTTTTGCCTGGGTTACCCAACCGGACTTTACCTCCACAGGTAGGACTTGCCCATGTTTTTCCCTTAAAAATTCCACTTCAGCGGTTTTTTCTCTCCATGAATAAATCTGTCGGGTTCCTGCATACCTAAACTCCTGGGCAATAAAGTTTTCGGCAAAATATCCTTTATAGGTTCCGTAATCATAATCGAGTATGGTTTTTGGTGGTAATTGGCTCATTGCGCCCAGCATTCCTACATCAAAGAAACAGAGTTGAAAGCGGTTTTCCGCAGTGTGTGCAGAAAAAGGGAATTCACCGCTGTTCACAATATAAATTTTGATAATAAGCCCTGCGGTATTCAGCCAATCAATTGGGCCGGCAAGCTTCGAATATGCTTTGATTCCCGGGACCACACCTTTGAATCTGAATTTTGGCGTTGAACCATCCTGCGCTCTGGCCAACTGGGCCGGAATATTTTTCCATATACGTTCGATATGCATGGCGTTCTGCTTGCCTGAATGCTTAGCAATATCAGCAAGATATGCATTTATCATATTTATTTTCCGTTTACTCCGGTTTTCGTTATGAGAAAATTTTAAATGCGGCTTGCGAAACTGCAGCACTGGTTGAATGTGATCTGCACTTTGATTATCTCAAAAGCCAGGGGTTTGACAGCTGATCAGGAACCAGTTTACCTTTCACGGAGCTGTGGGCAAGGTTGAAAGCTTTGCGGAGGTTAGGACCGAATATTTTCTGATGATCTGTAAGTATCTGGCCCAAAGCGATGAGCAAAAGGAAGGTCTTATCAAACTGATATTCAATCTTGAGACCGGTGCCCGGATTGAGGACATGGAGCAGAATATCATGCTATCTGTCAACGAGTTTAAAACAAAAGAAAAACCGGTTATCTGTCGGCAGAAAGCAGCATCGTCTTTCCCTGATTTACAACCCCGCCAACAAATCTATGGATCCCATGGTGTGTAAAGGTTGCGACGCAAGTACCTTTAGCGTTAATTTTTGCCGTTACCTCCATCCGTTGTGTCCGAATTGCAGCCATGAATGTCCTGTGTGCAAAAATGACTAAATTATGGTATGAAAATTTGGGTCTAATCATTATCTTCGCCATTCTCTGATTCATTATCAATTTTTAGAGAATACGAAATGTTTTCTATTTCGTCTTTATCATCATAATTCGATAAAGGAGGATCTTCATCAAGCAGTTCATCAATTTCGACAACTTCGTCTTCAATGTCATCGTCAAACAACGGCTCTTCCTTTTCTTTTTTCATAAGGTCATGGTCATCAAAAATCAGTTCAACGGATTGATCATTTCCGGATTCATACATTTTTGTAACTGCTGCAGCCAGTTCTTTTGCGTATATACCGATCGGAAACAGGTTTTTTGTTCTTAATTTTGCGATAAGGGTATCTTCCCCTATGGCAATTGCTGATCTTACAGACTCATCATCAAATGTCTCCTCACAGAGAAATGTAAACATTTCTTTATCCAACTCGGCAAATTCTCTTATGATAAGCTTGGTTTTTTCATCGTTTTTTAAAATTAAATATTTTTGCTTCATTGTCGTATTTCCTCATAAAATTAATCTTTGACGGTTTCGTAAAAAGTCCAACTTCTGCGTTGTGCTGCATTTCGTAATCATTCAACGTACGAAAAGTACGCCTCATGATTAAAAAATTTGCACGCCTTGAATTTGAACTTTTTACGAAACCGTCTACATCGGACTTTCAAATAACTAAATCATAACCTTTTGATATAATTGACAAGTTGTTTTCGGTTACCGCGCCGCAGAGCGGCATAATCTATCTTTTTACGAAAACATTAATCTTTGGTCCATTTGCAAAAAGTCGAATTTATAAAACGTTTGGTGTCTAATGTTTTGTCGGAAATCATAAAAAACAGGTTGTGTCAACTAACAATAACAAAAATATTGACCTGTAACTCGCAAAATGATAATTAAAAATTCAACTTGCACGGAGGGATGGCTGAGTGGTCGAAAGCGGCGGTCTTGAAAACCGTTGAGTGTAACAGCTCCGTGGGTTCGAATCCTACTCCCTCCGCCATTTAACTGTAATCGGAGAGATGGCCGAGTCGGCTGAAGGCGCTCGCCTGCTAAGCGAGTGAGGGGGGAAACTTCCTCCGAGGGTTCGAATCCCTCTCTCTCCGCCAGAAAAACAAAAAGCCCGATTAAAAAATCGGGCTTTTTTAGTCTCACACCAAATACTTAGCATTGTTTATGACAAAAACAGGTTAAGCTCTGTTCATTTCACCCATCATCTGGTCCTTGTAAATCTCATAATATTTAAAGACCTTTTTGATATAGTACCGGGTTGCCTTAAACGGGGGGATCCCCTGATAATGCCTTACGTTTCTGCTCCCGGCATTGTATGCCGCAAGTGCCAGTTCCACGTCTCCGTCGAATTGGGTAACCAGCTTTTTGAAATACCGTACCCCACCGCTTATGTTTTGTTTGGGGTTGAAGGCATCCTCCACACCCAGCGCGTGTGCGGTTGCCGGCATGAGCTGCATAAGGCCTTTTGCCCCTTTTTTAGATATTGCTCGGGTATTATATCCGGACTCCGCCATAATGATCGCCTTTACAAGGGCAGGATCAACCTGGTGGCGACTGGCCGTTTGAATGACAATGTGGTGTAAGAGGCGCTCGGCCTTCTTACCGCCAATGGATGATAACCTGTATTCCACGTCGGCATAATCGCATTCTTCTATCAGATGTGGGGAGTTCGCTATCTTTGAAATCGCCGACATTTTATTGAGCGCTCCGGCAGGATTACGACTATTACATATGGAGACAACAGATACACCTATGATCATTATAGAAATGAATAGGAATTTCACAAGTCCTATTGATACTATCTGTATGGCTGTCTTTTTATCCATTATAGATGTCATTTTCGTTAGTTGTTTCCTATCCGATATTTGTATAAAGAAAAAATTAAAATCTTAGACTATAATTTTTAGTTCTTGTATGTCAAGCAAAAAAAGACTACAATATATTGTGGTTAATTTCCGCGTTATGCATATAAATTTACCGGACTTACAATTTTTTGATAGCGGTATTTATACCTTCTTCAATTTTTTATGGAATAATAAAATGTTGTGAAATTCATTGGTAACTCATCAATAAGTTCTGGTGTATTCGTGTATTAAATGATCATATTGTCCCGGCTCCATAATTTAGAGAGATGTTTCATTCATTGATGTGCCAGATTGTTCAGATAAGAAGTGCGGGAACCAATTGCGGTTATACCCGGGGAGGGGGTGTGGAGCGATTGTTATGCATTATGGCATGATCCGCTCTAATAACTCCTAACGAAAACGCGTCGTTCAGGATGGCTCGAAACCTATATTTGTCAAAATAACTTATGGTGTGTAAAAAAAATCTGTTGATTATGATGCTGGTATTATGGCATGGGCTCAATATCAACATGAATCGGTTCTATATGTTGATGAATTGGTACACACTCGCCGGAGTATCTGATTTTTGTCAAATGCAATTTAAATAAGAATTCCGCTTTCCATTCATGCCCGTCAGATGATGTTCCGGTGATTACTGTTTTTCTATACCGATCACCGCTCCATACCCGCTTCGGGTCTCCCGTGCGGATACATTCACATCCGCTGGAACATCCTGTGGCGGTGCTGATCGTATTTTCCTTGATTATTTGGTCTTTGGCCATTGCTAAAAACTTGTCACTATCCATACTAACATTTGGAGAGGCAACTTCTTGAACTAAATGGGAATTTGATGCCTTCCATTCCACAATTTCGCATCTATTATCACATGTCATAACACCCTCCTAATTTTTCAGATGTTAAATCAGGATGATTCTCTCGTTTAAAGATCCTGTAAACTGTTCCCTGGCTGCATATCCGGTTTCAAAAACGTTTTGATTGAGTCTCATTATCTTTGCATTGGCGGCGTGGTCTTTTTTTTGAGGTACGTTGTTGAGTATTCCCTGTATGGCTGCCTTCTTGGGCAGGGTTATGAATCGATCGTCTTTTCTCATGTCAAGATCTGCCGCGATAACTCCCAGTGAGAATGGGCCCTTCATGATGGTCAGAAACTTATGTTTCTTAAAGTCAAAAAATACCAGTCTCAGGTCATGGCTTTGGTCAATAACTTCCTCAAACCTTTTAAGATACTCATCTCGAGTGAGGTATCTCGGGCCTTTTCGGCTGGCGGTAACCAAAATCGGCTCATCCACATAGAAATCGGCCACAACCGTGAGCCCCCTGGGAAAGGATTTTTTAAAGTCTCCCGCCGTATAAACAGCTCGCCAGGCCTCGGAAAGATCAAACCCGTTGACATAATCCACGTGATGGGGCACGGAACCCTTGACTTCATGTTCACGGATCATCACATCCACGCAAAGTGGACCGCCAGACTGAGCCAGACCCCGGCACTGGTGAACGGCTGCATGAAAACCCGCTTCAATGGCTGCGTCCGCCTGTATGTTCGACAGTGTGAGGTAGCCGGAACCGCCGATGGATGGATTGGTGATGGTTAACTGTTTTTCTTTAGCCATACCTTCCTCCTAAATCTTTTTAAGTTCGGTTATGCTGATAGACGTCGAAAAGCTTGGGCCCTCGAAACTCAGGGCGCCAACCGGGCAGGGAAACTGCATACACGCCCCGCAACCAAAGCATTTGACGGGGTCGTTGTCGAGCAGCGCATGGCACCTGAGCCCGATGCCACAAAGCCGGCACTTGAACTTGGGCATGTCCTTTAGTTTTTCAGGCTCCTCCCGGGCCACCCGCTCTCTTTCTTTGGCGAACTTAAGATCCAGGCACTCATCTGACCTTATAAAATGACCCATCCGGACACCTGAATCCTTGGCATTCTTTCCCATGTCCAGGACGCAGACCCCGTCTGCCACCACCATTATTTTTTCCTTTTTGAGATACCGGCCGTAAAGTTCCTTGAAGAGTTCGGCGTTGTCGTCCACACGGTATGGGTTTATATGGATCACTTCAAAGCCCAAGGCCGGACCTTCTTTGTCGAAATCCGTTTCGAGGGGAATCTGGCCGCCGGTCATCCGGATGTTATAGTTATTGTAGATGACGTTAATGGCGCCAAACTTTTTGTTTTTGGCGGCGAACTTGATACCGCTGATATTAAAATTATAGGCACCGTCTCCGGATGCGGTTACCACAAGCTGTTTCTCGGAACAGGATTCCTTGATCCCGTCACCGACTATGGCGCCGGAGCCCATACAAAAGATTGCATCCACTATGCCGTATGCGTGGTAGCCCTGAAGATTGCCGCATCCTCTGTCCGCCGCATAGATGAGTTCATATCTGTCTTTGCCTTTAAGTTTCAGCTGTCGATTAAACCGTCGCATGCCCTCACGCACGGACCAGGAAACCTTGGTGTCACCGCAACCGGAGCAATTGGAAACCGGTCGCAGGTAGGTTATCTCATCCGTTGCTTTGTCTTTTGGAGCAAGGTGTTGTTTGGAAGCCATGTTGGTACCTCCTTTAACCATTCAAAATATGATCGATATAGGAAAACCGTTCGTATATCCTGGGTTCGTAAGGAATGCTGCGGTCCAAAACTTTTACTTCGAGGTCCCGCCGGTTTACAATATCTAAGAGTTGAAGGTATATTACCCGCCCGTAGCCCTCTTCAAATACATAGATTTTTTCGATGGGATGCTTTGAAACCAAATCCTCATAAAGGGCGCCGGGTTGGGGAAATACAAGGTCGCTCTCCATTACTACAACATCCCCGTATTTGTTCAAAAGACGGTCCTTAAGAGCCGGATCGTCATCCACCATGCGAAAATCCTCTCTGAAGGGGCCGTTCACTATAAGCATGGTCTTGGGTTCAACACCGTATTCCGTCACCCGGTTCCCCAAAAACTCGAAGTTTTCTATAATTTTTTGTTTGAATAGGGGAATTAGTTTTGAATGAAATTTTCTTTCTCTGGGGCGGATATGGGGGCCGATGGTGACCAAATGTTTGGGGTCTTTTGTGAAGCCCTTGCGCCGATGATTCACCTCCATGTCCAGCTCCACCACCGGGTCCACGGAAACTTCCCGGTAGGAAAGATCATAGTTCATGATTACCGCAAACGGAACACCTAATTCCTCGAAGAGGCGATAGCAGTTCTTGACGGTGGTGTGGGCGGTGCTGGGGGAATGAAGTTCCAGGGTGGGAATTCTAAAATGAAATCCGAAAAGAACCTTATTATCCTGCATGGTCTGTGAGGATGTGCCCTGACGGTCATCCCCTGAGGCAATACCCAGACCCCCGGTATACGGAACAACATTAACCGCAACCCGAAGCGCATCCGCCGCAGTATTTGCGCCTAGGTGCTTGAAGGAACACATTACTCTGGAGCCTACGGGAATTCGCTTTTCTTGGTCTTTGGCAAAGACCGTATCACCATAAACCAGGTCCCATTCTTCTTCAGTAAGGAATTCCCGCTTTTTAAAATCCCCTTTACAGATTACGGCTCCCAGTGCCAGTGCCGCGGCGTTGTCCTCATTGGTGGTCGTTCCCCAGTGAGCGGCAAGCTGGTACCCTGTTTGATCCAACATTTCACCCACCCTGATGGTAAAAGGGTTTGTCTTAGGAATATTCCCCGCCAGTTGCTCGAAGCTTCCCTGGACGTCTGAAATGGGTGCTCCCGGATAACCCGTGGTCACTCGCACACCCGCCTCTAAGACTCCCCGGGCGATGGCATGGTTGCCCGAAAGCCGCATCCTGCCTAAATCAAAACTTGTTTTAGTTTCCATTGACTTACCTCTCTAACCGTATAATTCAGCATAAATTCTATTGGTTACAGTAATTTTTACATCATCTCATTAGACTTTTTTGTCACATTAAAAAATATAAAGCAGCAAGAACTGTGCCAAGAAAAAATAGAGTTTGGCTAATTAAATGAAATGATAGGATAAAATAGCATTATAAGACGATTTTAATATGTATATAGCTTTTTGGCATAGAGGTAAAAATGTCCCAAAAAAAAATAAAACAGAGGATTACTTGCTGATAGTGTAGATAATATTGGTTATGGGACAAAAATAGCCCGATTCGGGATTATTAAATCCTGTACGTTTTTATCTTTCTGAACAGTGTTCTGCGGTTGATACCCAGAATCGATGCGACCTTGGCTTTGTGCCACTGGTGTTCCTGGAGCAATTTTTCGATGTATTTTTTTTCGAAACTAGACTTTGCGGTTCGTAACTTAAGATTTTTATAGTTTTCAAGGAGTAATTTTTCTGAGATAATTTTCGGTTTGGCGGGTTTGGATTGTGATATATTCAAAAAGTCGATTTCCTTCAAAGTGATATAGCGGTGTATGGCATTCTGGAGCTCCCGGACGTTACCCGGCCAATCGTAGCTTTGCATGGATTTAATGATATATTCGGGGATTGAGGGGATATTATCATCATCACAATAGGTATGCAAAAAATGATAGAGCAACAGAGAAATATCTTCTTTACGTTCTCTTAATGGCGGAATGGTGATGGGAATGATATGTATTCGATAGTAGAAATCCTCACGCACGTCGCCTTTTTCTACACAATCCTTTAAATTTTTGTTGGTTGCTGAAATAATACGGATATTCGGTTTTTTGATTTCCCTGCTTCCTATGGGTGTATATCCTCCACCTTCAATGGCTCGCAACAGTTTTACCTGCATGTTAAGCTCAAGCTCGGCCACTTCATCCATAAATAGGGTGCCGCCATCGGCCATATCCAAATAACCGGGTTTATCAATATCCGCTCCGGTAAATGCCCCTTTTTTATATCCGAAAAATTCACTTTCAATCAGGTTGTCCGGAATGGCGCCGCAATTAACGGTCACAAAATTCTTGCTGCCACGATTACTCAAACCATGAATGGTTTCAGCCACCAATTCCTTGCCGGTACCGGATTCCCCGTAAATAATAACATTGGCATTGGATTGGGCGGCTTTTAAAATAGTTTCATAGACGTCATGCATTTTTTTGCTTTTTCCAATAATGCTGCCGAACTGGGTAGACCCTCTAAAAGAAGCTCTCAGTCGCAAGTTTTCCTCACGCAGACGGGCCTCGCTGATTCGCAACGCCTCTTCATTTAGCTTCCGCTCGGTAATATCCACATGGGTTCCGACAATCCGTGCAGGCGTACCGTTTTTATTCCGGTCAACAACCTTACCTCTTGCCATAATCCATCGCCAGCCCCCCTGATTTGTTTTTAAGCGGTATTCGATTTCAAATGAACCGGAATTTTTTTTAGCATATTCATTAATCTTGTCGATTGTTGATTCTTTATCTTCAGGGTAGATCAAGCTTTTCCAGGTGTCGAAACTCTGTGGCATTTCATAGGGTTTATAACCGAGCATGGTATAGAAGCAGGGATTGAAAAAAGCTTTGTTTGTAACCAGGTCCAAATCCCATAATGCATCGCTGGTTGCCTCCATGGCCAGGTCAAGCCGCTTTTTGCTCTGTCGAAGGGATTCTTCCGAATTCCGGTAATCGGTTATATCTACCCCTGAACAAACAACGTATTCAACATTTCTGTTTTCGTCCAGCTTTGGGGTCTTGGTTGTGGATAATAATCGTTTTTCTCCTCTTCCATTAATAGCCCATTCTTCAGTGCAAATCTTTATTTTTTGATCAAATACCTTTGTGTTGTTGGCGATAATGGCCTCAGCTTCCTCTTTATTCAGAATATCGTGCAACGGCTTGTATTCTATGTCTTTTTTTTCTAAGTTTAAAAATTCCGCATGGGCTTTATTCACCGCGCCATATGTTTTTGAATTTGCTAAATACCAGATTTGAGTTTGTATATTATCTAAAAGTAATTCCTGTTCCTCTATCTTTTGTTTCAAAGATTGTTCCGCGTGCTTTCGGTCAGAAATATCCATAATCATCGCCAGCTTGGATATAGATCCATCTGAATGGCATATTGGCGTGCTGACCACATAATACCAGTTCTCCTTTGGGGTTAAGACTTCACACCGAACGGTTTCACCTTTAAATATCCGGTCGTTAAGACACCAGGGACAGATAGAATCACGATTTTGTAGCGATTTATAACATATTTGCCCGGTAGCGTCATAGCCGAGCTGTTTGATATAATGCTCGTTCATAAATTCAACGCGGTAGTCTTGGGAAGATAAATATATTAGCCCATCAAAAGCTTCCACTATTGCTTCCAGTTGCAAGCCTCTTTCATGTAATACCATCTGCCGCTCTTTACGCTGTTTATTTATTGTATTTTTTTGATAAACTCCGGGTGTCATTTTTTTGCAGATTGGTTTTTTTGTCATTAGAACATCCCCCAGTTGTTATTTTAAGTAAGGATGCTAAAAAGGATGGTTTTCAGTGAACCGTCGAAGTATATTGTATGATTCCCAATAGGAAGCATTTTTATTATATAAGTATTATCACTATACGATTGTCTTTTTCAAGAATTTTTACGCAATTACGGTTGAATTTGTCTAAACATCCGACATTAGATATTGACAATTTTTTTTTATTCTAATATATTAATAGTTCAATTAGCTTGATCAAGGCGAATGTCAACAGGCCTTCCCATAAGGAGGGCCTTCACGTTTGGCTTGAAAGGAATCCTATCCTTCCTTCGCAGCCTTATCTTCCCAAAAAAAGGAAGTATTTTACCCGTTAGAAATCCGGGTAAAAACCGTTCTACTTAATCTGGCCATTATAGTTTCTTTATATTGAGGCTACAAATGTTTCCGGGTATTGTGAGCGTTAGACCAAGCTTTTTTTAACATATCATCAATGTTAGAAAAATTACATCAATTCTAAAACCGAAGAAGTCGATTATATAAGATTTCTGCAATATGCAGAAATTGTAACACCATAAATATATTGTAAGGAGTGCCGAGTTATGAGACCGCAGATAGACATATTTACTCTTTTAGACCACCTTCCCTATCGCAGGAAGAAAGAAAAAGAAAAGATAGTTCAACTGGACTGGAAGGCAGAGTGGGAGCGGTTCGATGCCAAAAAACTTTTTGAGTTTGACCTTGCCGCTATTCCTGAAGAAAAATTAAGTGCCATTCGGAAGCGAAAAGAGGTCATCTTGGACGGCAACTATGCGGCACTTTCGATTCTCACCAGGGTTGTCGACGGTCTCTGCGGCTATCCCATCACACCGTCAACTCCCATTGCCGAAAATTTTGCCAAAGTTGCTTCAGATGGCCAGAAGAATTTGTTTAGTTCTGAACTCATGTATTTTCAACCCAGTGATGAACTTTCCGCCATTGCTGCGGTGGAGGCCATGGCATCCCAGGGGGGGCGCTACGTGGACAACTCTTCTTCCCAGGGCTTGGTGTTAAAGACCAAGAACCTCTTTTCAGTGGCGGGCAAACGCTTGCCCGTAGTGATGACGATTATGGCAAGGGAGGTCAACAAAGGATCTTTAAGTATTCATTGTGGCCACACCGATTTTTACGGTGTTCGCAATACCGGTTGGGCTCAACTAGTTGCCGGGGACAACCAGGAACTCCACGATCTTTTGCCTGTAGCCTTTAAGACCGCGGAGCTACGCCAGGTAATGCTTCCGTGTATGGTCATCGGCGACGGGTTTATCAAATCCCATGCGTTAGAGAACATAAAGGTGCTTTCAGACGATTTTCTCAGGTATTTTGTCGGGCCTCCCAATAGATTGTATCAGCCCGATTTTGAGGAAAAGACCTTAACCGGCACCTTTACCGACGTGGATCTTACCATGGAGGGTCAGGTTGCCCAGGATCTTGCGTATCGATTTATAAAAAGGGGACTTATCGCCGCCATGAACATGATGAACAAAATCATGGGGACGAATTTAAAGGCCGTGGAATGCTACCGCACCGAAGATGCGGAAATGGTGGTTGTAATTCTGGGATCGGCGGCCGGTGTTGTCAAGGATATGGTGGATTACTACCGAGACGTGAAGGGGATGAAAGTGGGGGTGGTTCGCCCTGTACTTTTTAACCCCCCCTGTTTTCAGGAGCTTGCCTACGGCATTCGAAATGCAAAGGTGGTCACCGTTCTGGAACGATCCGGCATGGCCCACAACCAGCTTCTTTTAGGGGACATACAGTCTGCGCTCCAGGTTTCGCTTCGAGCCGGCCGCGAAGGCAGACCGGAGCATAAAATCTACGGCCGTACCGACATGCCGACCCTTTTGCACGGGGTCTACGGACTGGGGAGCAAGGACTTTAACAAATACCACGCTGCGGCGGTTATAGAGAATATGTGGTCATGTTTTCAGGGAAAGACGCGTGAGCATTTTCTCCGGGACTTTTTTGTCGGGATAGAGGGTCCTTATACATTAAAGCCCAAACCACTTCCGGACTACAAGGATCGCGAGCTTGGAATGACATTTGTCGGCATCGGTGCAGAAGGCGTTAAGACGGCTTTAGAGACCGCGGCCCTTATTTATGCGGAAGGCAGTAACAACGGCCAAAGATATATCCAGTCCGGTGCGCGATACGGTGCTGCCAGGAAAGGGGCGCCGATTTTTATGAATCTTAGGATCAGCGCCGGTCCGATTCGCAATTCCTCGGAGCTCACCGAGCACGATGTTCTTGCATTTTTCAATGATAAGTTTCTCTCCGGAGAGATTTTAAGGGATTATGTGGGAGGGCTGAATGAGAACGGTCTTCTTGTTATCAACAGCTCCAGAACAAAAGACGAAATCATCGGATCGTTTCCCTCTGAAATGCGTGAGCTTATCTCAAAGAGAAAGATCAAAATAATTGTCCTGGACGCTACCCGGGCCGCCCTGAATCATCTCAAACGGAACCTGCCCGGCGCCATGATGCTGGGTCTTATAAACGGTGAGACAAAGATACTTTCCGTCGATGAATTCGGAAACAGGTTTCAAAACATACTTGAACAAAAGCTGGGACCTAAAAAGGGTCGAGAGATTGTTGAATGGAACATCGCACTTTTAAATGAAGGCGCAAAACTGGCAGCTTCAACACCGGAACAAATATCCGGAGCATTTGCCGGGGTCTCGGATAGTCAGGAGCCGTTAGCCGCAGTTCAACCCGAAGATTTTGGCAAAGGGTATGGAACGGCCGGTTTGCGTTCAAAGCTTTCCCAAAAAGATGAGATGGGCACCATCAAGCCGGTTAACCTGATTGAAGATTATCAGAAACTGTTTAACGAGGATATGGTCAAACCTATCCTGGAAGGTAAAAACGTTTCCTGGGACCGGTTTTTGCCCGTGGTTCCGTCGGCCACCAGCAGGTTTAGGGACATGAGCTATATCGGGAGCCAGATACCGGTGTGGGATGCGAAAAAATGCATTGCCTGCGGCATGTGCGCTGCTTTGTGCCCGGATTCAGCGATCTATTCCACCATCACAGACAAGCCTATTCCGGATGATGCGGCCGACTATTTCAAAGTTTTCAAGAAACCGCCCAGGGGCATCCCCTGGGAGAGATTCGCCATGAACCTCAACGTTATTGATGCTTCCTGCAAAGGGTGCGGGGTTTGTTCCCAGGTCTGTCCGGTGGACGCATTTACCATGGTGGACAAATCAAAACTAAAAGATACCGATTTTTTACCCGAAAAATACCAGGATCTTGACAATACTTACGATGCGGCCGGTTATGTGGACCGGATGGCCTTAAACCACCAGGTTCTCTTTGTTTTTTCAAAGCTTTATCCGGGTAAGCATACATTGTGTCCGGGCTGTGGCGAGGGGACCATTAACCTGTTGACCTTTTTTGCATTAGAAAGTTTGCGTAACAGTCCCAAAGGGATCGAGACCTTCTACCAGGGGATAAAGGTTTTGTCGGATATTAACCGGCATGCCATAGATCATATGATCGACCGAGGGTTCAGCATCTACACGATCAATTCCACAGGCTGCAACCAGGTTTCCGAACTGGTCAATCCGTTCAACACCCGGATTTACCAGTCGGGTCATTACGGTTTCGGTACGGCATCTGCTGCTGCTCTTGGGGCCAAATTCAGTATGGACCAGGCATATCATAACGCTTTCAACGATGTATTGACCAAGATCATTGTTTTTGCAGGTGACGGCGCCATTTACGACATCGGCAACGGTCCTTTTAATTATGCCCTGGGCGAAAACTTCGATGTCACCTGGGTGATCTACAACAACGAGGGATATATGAACACCGGAGCCCAAAAATCGGGCGCCACCCGTTTCGGTTGTGACAGATCAACATCCCCGATAGGGGTCAAACATGCCGGCAAGACCACCTTGCACCGGCGGATCGTCAGCCAGGCCACGGCAATCTCACATGTCTATTCGGCCAAGCTGACCGTGGACAATCCGTTTTACGCCATCAAGATATTAAAGGAGGCCATCGCTTATTGCGGCCCGTCTGTGGTGGAATTTTTCTCATACTGTTCCCAGGGCCACCAGAGCCATGACTGGGCGGGTCCTTTAATCTCGAGGATGATGAATGAGGCCAGGAAATGGCAGATACAGGTGAGAAGACCGTTCCATAAGCTTGACATCTCGGCCAACCCCGATCCTGACAAGACATATCCGGCCAAAGGGAAGTCGTTTAAAAAGGGTATCAAAAGAGAGCCGGCCACTTTCTATGATGTGGTGAGTATGCTGGGCCAGTACAATCGTCATATCAAGCTCCAGGAAGGTGACGTGATTCCTGAGCTTGTCCTGGTAAACGAGACCGTATCTCTTTTTAGATGGTTCAGGAACCAGTACCTGGCCGGCTACCGTGATACTATGCCGGCTGAAGATGAAGTGGAGCGCATTGTAGCTGAAAGATATAAGCTTTAGAATTTATGACTGTTATTACCGACGCTACCTCCCTTTTAGATGCGGAGCCGGTTGCAACCATTTGTTTTTATAGCCGTCGTAGAACCATTTGTCCGGAAATCCCCGACGGTTGAGATAGGAAGGGTTCTCAGCCCAGTTGATAAGTTCTAAATATGCTTCGTGGATTCTTCTGAAGGTAGCTGTATCTCCGCCAAGGTCGGGATGGTGTTTTTTTACCTGAAGCCGGAATGCACTTTTTATTGTCT
>Ga0307991_1001696_pt1 | contig 15279 bp, 8 predicted proteins | sample EllFjometagen131_FD_203146 | JGI IMG/M metagenome (GOLD analysis project Ga0307991, IMG submission 203146) | Marine microbial communities from Ellis Fjord, Antarctic Ocean - #131 | ecosystem: Environmental > Aquatic > Marine > Unclassified | place: Southern Ocean | collected 2014-10-08
CAGTAAATGCATTTTTTTTATTCATAACCTTTGATTTGATTATAAGGTCTACGAATAAAGACTTTCAGAAGTTTCTAGCCTCCTTTTTGTCCATTAAGCCAATAAATTCAATAATATTTCTATTTTTTAAGCATTTATAATCCCATTATATTTTTTATATTCTCAATTTTCAATAAGCCGCCTCTGGCATCTTCTTTGTCAAGGATTAGCTCTTTCAAAACATTATTTAATTTGTCGTCTAATTTTTCTTTGTCTATAAATGCAATAACTTCTTCAACGGTCTTAAGGTTTTTGATTTCTAACTTAATGTTCGGCAACAAATCTTCAATCACCAGCCATCTAAACAATTTTTCTACGGAAATATCTTTCCTTTCAGCAATAAGGATATACCTTGACATAGAATAATTATTAGCTAATCGAATAATAGATCTTGGATTGGAATCAATAACTTCATGAAACCCTTTTAATAAATGCTTTATTTCATCTTTATCCTTAATCTTTTCATCGATAATTATTGAAGAAACTTCATCCCTCGACAAATTAAAACTTTCTTCAATACTTTTCATAAACTTCACACTAGTAATATCATCCATTGCAGCATAGCGTGATACTTCCACTACGGCTTCACCTAGTTTTTTTGCGCTTTCTTCTAACTCTTTATAAGGAGATTCTTTAATATCTTTTTCTGTTTCACCTAAAATATAATTCCAAAAATCTTTTTTAGCATCATTGGAAACATTTGGCATACGAAATGATAACTGAAATGCTTTCTCTACAAACAATTCACCTAATTGAGTTTTACTTTCGTTCTCTGAACAAAATTCACTATAAATATTTCCAAAACTTGTAGTAATCCATTTTTTTTCACCTGCAACAATGTAAAGAACACGCTTTTCTTTAAAAAGTGTTTGTATTCCTTCCAGTAATTTTACAATAAACTCTTTATTGCATCGATCAATATCATCAATAAAAATAGCAAGCTGTCTCTTTTGCTTTTCTGAATTGATATTGTCAACCAATTTGCCAAAATGTTTTTTTATTCTATTCATTGGATCCGAAGCCTTACTTGTGAATGACTCAGCATCTTCTGGCGTTTTCATAAAAAATGATGAAGACAATGATTTGGAAAATGTAAAAATAACTCCAACTCCTGTACTTAAAGTCAGCAAAAGTTTCGCAAAATCACTTAGAGCTTTTATTTTATCTTTACTTTCAGTTTTTGCTTGTTCAAAAGAGATATCTGTTAGGAACTTATAAATATCACTACCAAATGCAATAATGGATATTATAAATCCTAAGGTTAAAGCTATTGCCAATATCTTTTGCCATCCATGATACCAAATTACCCTTCTGAAATTTTCTTTTATCCAAAGACCGCATTTGTGCCAGCAATTTAGCTCTGGTTTTGATTTTCTATAGATATGGTCAATCAAAGTCCACCAGGGAGGTTTTATATGCTGGTTTTGCCATGCATTATAATTAACTACAATCCAATTTTCTTCTCCTGAGTTTAAGTTTTTCTTAATTAAGTTTAGAAAAGAAGATTTCCCAGTACCCCACTCTCCTTGCAAGTGAACTATGAATGAATGATTTAAATCATCAGTAAAAACATCATTTTTAATCAGATCTACAAATGCTTTTGCAATTGGCTCTCTACCAAGTTTGTCAATATCAACTACTTGGTCAAGATGGAAAGGAATTTTGTCTTTGGTATTATCACTTTCATCGTTTAAATCATCATCAGAGTTATTATCAATAGGAGGGTTATCTTCACTAACTTTCTTCTTAGGTTTTCTGGAATTTATGTCCCAATCATTTCTTATTGACTCATCGTATATTATAACTGTGTAGAGTAAAGTTAGATTTTCAGGATTTAAAACTAAATAACCATACTTTTCAAAAAACTCTATTAATCTTGTATCGAAACTTTCGTAAGTATAATCTTCACCTAAAAAGTAATTACTTATTGATGATCTATGTCGATTTGATGTGATATTAAAATTTAGATTAGGTGAATAGAGATAATCGATTACTCTATACATTGTTCTTGGAGGTAGCTCACTATCAAGATTAAAAGAATTAAGTGCAAACTCTAAGAATTGACTAATTAGGTAGGTTTGACTTATACCAGTCTTGGCAATACACCTTTTATCTTCGTACTCATTTAGTATCTGTCTATTCCAGGCATTTTTATCAACATAGGAAATGAACTGACAAATTAAACTATAGAGGGGAGCAAGTTTAGGATGATTATCTTTTAAAAAGATTAAAAAAGCATTTGTCTTTTTGTCCCCTCTTTTCTTCCATTGCTCGTTTAATTCTTTATAAAGTTTGTATCGTACTTCTTCACCACTTATTAATTCTTCCTTTGCATTACTAACAACTCTCTGTGGCTTCTTCCCATATTCTTTAAGCCGTTCTAGGACATCTCTTGCTTTTTGAAAATAGAACTCTTCGCTTTCAATTATATTTTTATATTTTTTAGTGAAGTTTTCTTTATTAATATTTAAAATTTTCTCCAACTTTTTTCTTAATAATTCTTTTTCTTCTGGTGTTTTTTTATCTATATCTTTTCCCCAAGTTGGTATTTCAATATCATCGCTGGCGACATTTTCTTTAGTCTGTTTTTCAGTATCCGCAATTTTATTTGATTCAACTTTGGCACTAATATCAATATTGTAGTTGTCTGCTATATCAGGATATTTATTGAGTTGCTCTAATATCCACTTAATCCCGTAAAACTGAAAATCAACTTTTAATGATAAAGAATAAAGTCTTATTTTCTTTTGTATTATTGGCTTTAATTCAGAATAATAAATTAAAATACATTTTCTTGGATTTAGTTTAACTACTTCATTTCCAATTTTACCAAGAATTCTATCCAAAGATTTATCCGAAATGACTTCTGCTCCCTCAACTTCAACAACAACTTCAACCTTACCCTCTGGATTCTTTTGCCATAAATCTGGTCCACCAAATACTTGATATGGCTTAAGCTGCAATTTAAAAACCCGATTAAGAATATCCTGAGATAAGAACTCATAAACTTCTTCTGATAATTCAGATATATGAATGCTATTTTTCATTAGATTTTATTAAAGTTATGCAGCATGACTTTCGCAGTTCATCACTTTATGCACTAATAATTTAAATAAATAGTAATAATCAAACAAATAAAATAATGATTATCATAAATATAAGGATACAGCAAATATATTAATTATTTGTTGGAGAACAAATTATTTCTGAATTTTTTATTTGATTTTTTTTACGAAAAGAAGTTTAATCGCTTTTATTTGCTGTCAGCAGTTTTATTATTCCTTAATTTTTATCCAATATGAACCGCCATGTTTCTCAACATTTTCTAAATTTTTGTGGTCCCAAATTGGTGAAATCAATTCTGATAATTCTTTGTCTTCAAAAATAAAATAATTGGGCAAAATCGTTTCATATTTTTGTGAATTTGCAAGTAGATACATAGCTAATCCGTATTGTTCCGAATAAAACCTATCACACATAAATTGCGGATAATCATAGGGCAAATAAATATCGTGAATGTGAACAATCACACCTTTTTTAAGCCTTGGTAATATTTCAAGATAAAAAACCATTGAGTCGGAATTTGGTAGAATCCGATGAGAATTATCAACAAATAAAATATCATTTTCATTTAATTCATCAATGATATCGAAATTAGTATTTTCAAAAGGCTCTCTAATTATTTTATCCGCCAAATTATCAATTTCAGCACGTGGCATAGGGTCTATTGAAATTATTTGAGTTGACAAATTATTCTCTTTTTTTGCCATAAATGCAACTTTAGTTGAATTACCGGAACCTATCTCAATATATTTTTTTGGCTTAAATTCTGCCAGTATTGTATAAATTCCAATCATGTCTAATCCCGGCAAAAATCCATTATTCCAAGTCGGATTAATATTATCAGATTTTTCTTTTGAATCTTTAATCTTCCAAATTGCATCTTTATACGAAAGAGCTTTCTCGATTAAAGCTCTATAATTATTTCTGTTAGAATTAATAATTTTCATTAATTCAGGATGTGCCGCTTTTCCATATCCGTATCTCGGTTTAAAATCAACCTTATACTCTAAAAATAATTTCTGAAACTTCGGGTTTAAAAATCTATAAATCTGTTTTATCATATTTATTAATTTACTGCAATGTTTTTTACTATGGTTACCAATATTTGTTTAATATAAATCTTTTTTATTTCCATTATATTTTAAATAATAAGAATACAGCAAATTTATTAATTATTTGTTTTGCGGCAAATTGGTCTTGAATATATTTACAAAAATTTCTCAGGATTCATTCTTGGATAAGGAGTGATTTTTTGATTTACAAAATCACTATTCAAATATTCTTCGTGGTATTTACCACAATTACCTTTCTAAGAATATTGCAGAATAAAATTTTTCTATTTGAGCAACTTCATCATCTGTTAATTGACTAAACTCTTTGCTCCTTGCCCTTTTTGAAATTTTCCCTTCATTTTGTTCAAGGAAACGAGCCAGCAATGCGACCATTTTATCGGGCATTTCAAATCCATCATCTAAATATTTTTTAAACTCATCGTATCTTATAAGATAAGATACTTCGTAAGGAATAATATTTTTAATAGTATCATTCACACAGTCATACAGAAATTCAGCTTGTTTTGTGGCATCAAAATATTTGTAATAATCCATTGTATCATTGAGCACTTCAATATTATGGTCTTTGGTTTCTTTCCATTCGATAAAATCAAGTAAAGGAACTGAAAAAGATTCAAGTATTTTTCGGTAATCATCAATATGGTCTAAAATAGAAGCAGAAACAGGAAAAATCATTCCCTGCCCTGTAAATTGCTTTTCGGCTAACAAATGATGAATTAAATAGCGGTGAATACGTCCGTTTCCATCTTCAAAGGGATGAATAAATACAAAACCGAATGCAATAACCGAAGCTGCTATAACAGCATCAGTTTCATTTTCCAATAGAATTTTATATGTTTCAAGCAAAGCATTCATTAATGTTTCTACATCCTGCCCTCTAGCAGAAATATGGTCGGGTAAAGGTTCGCCTGATAATCGGTCGTGTTCACCTACAAAGCCACCAATTTTGCGAAAACCTAAGTGTACAAAACGGGGATTTTCAATTACTTCCTGCTGCAATCTTAAAAATTCTTCTTTGCTTAGTCTTTTTGTCCCTGCCTGACCGATAATTTTACCCCAACGTGCGGTTCGTTTACTTTTATGGCTTTCGCCTTCAATAATAAACGATGCTTTTGAATCTTTTAGCAACAGAAATGCCGAAGCACGTTGTAATAAATCTTTGCGAATACCTTTTAAATAATTAGTTTTTTGTATCTTGAAATCATCTCTTATATATTGTTCTAACTTGTGTGTTTTAAAAACTAATGGACAAAAATCTTTTGTTCCGGGCAGATTGTTAATAATCCTATGCCGTGGAGATTTTATTCCCCCATCAATACTGTATTGAAGTTTATCATCTAACAGAGGAATGTACTTTATTTTTGTGTCAGCATCGTCTAACTCCAATTTTTTATTTAATAACCATTCGTATAAAAACCATATTTTCCTGCTGTATTGACCTGAAGGTTCTATATTGATAAGTTTTACAACTTCAGTTGATTTTAATTTCTCAAATAATTTTAATAATAATAATAGATTTACACCTTCATATCTAAATGCAAATATTAGTTGTTTATATAAATTGTCTTCCGGTTTATATTTTGAAGGTAATACATTCCAGCCACTCTTTTTGTACTTTCTGTTTTTACTACTTATTAATGAAATTGTATCAGGTAAAGATACTTTTAATTTATAGGCATTTTTGATGGAAGCATAACCTTCAACACTTCCTTCTTCGGGAATTGTTCTTCCGTGAAAAACAGACGCTTTTATGGAAAAATGCACGTTATTCATTTTGTTTTATTATTTATAAATGTTTTTTTGTAAAAATACATAATAATTTTTTAAAATGTACGGAATAATTGAAAATTGCACGGAATTTATATCATATCAACATTTTTGAACGGCAATTTATTTAAAAACAAATAATTTCTAAAAATATTTACAAAAATTTATCAGGATTCATTCTTGGATAGGGAGTGATTTTTTGATTCACAAAATCACTATTTAAATATTTGTAATAACCCGAAATTGCAATCATTGCAGCATTGTCGGTTGTGTATTCATTATTTGGAATATGAATATTCCAGCTTAGATTAAAAGGCGATTCAATTTTCCGCATCGGTGATGCAGAATTCTCTTCTTCAGATTTCCTTTGCTTTTTGTCATGCTTTCTTAATTTGAGTATTTTCTAAACCCCTCGAATTCGAGGGGTTTAAAATTTGGATTATATAAAATTTCCTTCATTTCCATTATATTTTAAAAAATACAAATACTTATAAATGTTTTTTCGGATTATTAAAAATATAAGGATACACAAATTTATTAATTATTTGTTTGGCGGCAAATTGTTTATGAATTTTTTTATTTTATTTTTATATTGCATACAGCAAGGGTACTGTTACCCCCAGTATTACTATTACTTAACGTCCGAAATCATTGTTTGTTTGTGTACACCTATATTATCAAAACTAGTTATATATAACTTTTTACCTGTCTTTTTATACTCTGAAATTATTCGTTTATTATAATCAACAATTCCTTTTAGTTCCCCTGTCTCAAAATATATTTTGTGAACTCCGACAGGTTTATTTCCAATAAAATTGGGATTCCTTTGATTAGGTTGGAATATGAATAAACCTTCATACCATAGTTTGCCATTATAGTGTGGTGCTTTTATGTAAGTTGAATCAAAGGCTATTCTGAAGCCTTTTATCGGAAATAAATTGTTATGGTCGGCTGCATAGTATGCCGCCCAAATAAATTTGCCAGCTTGGTAAAAACTATAATATTGAGCCAAATTTCCACTAATTACCCATTGGTAACCATCATAAAGTCCATTCTTGTATATACCTTCTCTTCTCCAGCCATCACTTCCAATATAATAATGCCCATTTAAAGTATCATTCTTATAAGTCAAAATCTCTTTTGTAATATTCTTTTTGTCTGACTTGACCCATTTACCTTGTTTTAGCCCTTTAACGTCTGTAAAATTAATTCTACTAATGTCCAAAGTATTATTATCTGGCATTATTTTAACACTGTCAGAAAGAACAATATTTTTAGGTTTCTCTGTTGGTGAATTACAACCAACAAGTGTCAAAATGAATACTATAATAATCTGCCGTGTCATTTTTTTATATTGGTGGTGAAAATCATATAACCGTAATCCTGTTTATTTCCTTTATATTTTGAATAATCCAAATACTTACAAAGAAAAACTCTTTCGGATTATCCTAAATATAAGATTACAGCAAATATATCAATTATTTGTTTGACAACAAATATTTTCTGAAAATATTTACAAAAATTTATCAGGATTCATTCTTGGATAGGGAGCGATTTTTTGATTCACAAAATCACTTTTCAAATATTTGTAATAACCCGAAATTGCAATCATTGCAGCATTGTCGGTTGTGTATTCAATATTTGGAATATGAACATTCCACTTTAGATTTTCTTTTGCAGCTAACAAAGCATTTCTAAGCCCTGAATTTGCTGAAACTCCTCCTGCAATTGCAATCTCTTTTATACCTGTCTGTTTACTTGCAAGTTTGAGTTTATGCATCAAAACATCAACAATAGTTGCTTGAATTGAAGCACAGATATCTTCCTGATTTTCTTTTATAAAATTTGAATTCTCCTTTAATCTGTCTCTGACGAAATACAAAAGAGATGTTTTCAATCCGCTGAAACTATAATCTAAATCCGGCATTTGGGGATGTGGAAATTTAAATGCCAAAGGATTACCTTTTTTTGCCAATTTATCAATCAAAGGACCACCGGGATATGCTAAGCCCAATATTTTGGCTGCCTTATCAAAAGCTTCTCCGGCTGCATCATCAATTGTTTTGCCGATAATTTTCATCTTAAAATAATCTTCAACAAGCACAATTTGAGTATGACCTCCCGAAACTGTCAAACATAAAAAAGGAAACTCAGGTGGTTTTTTATTGTTATCTTCGATGAAATGAGCCTGAATATGAGCTTGCATGTGGTCAATTTCTATCATTGGAATATTCAAACCCAATGAAAATGCTTTTGAAAAAGATGTTCCAACGAGTAAAGAGCCAAGCAAACCCGGACCATTTGTAAAAGCAATAGCTTGAATTTGATTTTTATCTATTTTTGCAATATTAAAAGCAGTCTCAATAACAGGGATAATGTTTTGTTGATGAGCTCTGGAAGCAAGCTCTGGAACAACGCCACCAAAGTTTTTATGAACGTCTTGATTGGCAACAACATTGGCAAGAACTTTGCTGTCAGCAGTAATCGCTGCAGAAGTATCATCGCAGGATGATTCTATGCCTAAAATGTAAATGCTCATTGATGCTTAATTATTTTTTTTACAAAACTATGAAAATATTTAGTAATCAGAATTTATAAATTAACCGAACTTTATTATATATTCTTAGTATAAATTCATATTATTAATTCTTATTTAATAATAAAACAAATCAAAAAGAGAATAAAAAAAATATTAATCTGGTTTTTTGCAGTTATAATTCTATTGCCTGCAATCAGCTATGCTGTTCTCCGAAGCTCGGCAGTTCAATCTTTTCTTGCGAATAAAATTGCTACTTATTTGTCGAATGAATTAAATACTGAAATTAAAGTTGGCGGTTTGAATATTGCTTATTTCCTTGATATTGTTATCGAAGATGTTGAAATAAAAGATTTGCACAACAAAACATTATTGAATGCTCCTTCCATAAAAGTTGACATAAGTGAGTTAAGCATCAAAAGACAAAAGATTGTTATTGACAAAATTATTCTTAAAAACACAAAAATTGCTTTAAGAAAATATAAGTCAGATGATTTTATTAATCTGAAATTTATTATTGATTATTTTTCTTCTCAAGACACAACAAAAAAAGATAAATGGGATATAAAATGTTCATCTCTCGAACTTGTTAAATCGCAATTTAGCTACAAAAACGAACATAAAAACTCCATCAATCAGGGCATTGATTTTAATAATCTTAACTTAAGCGAAGTCAATATAAACATAAATGATTTTGCAGTGATCTCCGATACTGTAATTGCCAAAATCAATAATATTTCCTTAAAAGAACAAAGCGGTTTTGTGTTGAACAGATTGAAAACAAACATCAAATTTTCTTCATCAGGAATTGAATTTAAAAACTTAGAAATAAAAACTCCGGATTCGGATTTGAAATTAGATTTACTCTTCTCTCACAGCGATTTTACAGCTTATAGTGATTTTGTTAATAATGTTAGGATTAAATCAAAAATTCAAACATCGAAACTAAACGAAAAAGATATTGGATATTTTGCTCATGCCTTGTTTGACATGGACAACAGCATTGTTTTAGCCGGAGAAATAAAAGGCAAAATCAGTAATTTGAAAGTAAAAAATTTTAGTTTTTTATATAAAAATTCAACAAAATTTGATGGGAATATTACTTTGTCGGGTTTGCCTGATATTGAAGAAACTTTTATCCACATCGCAATTAAAGAATTTTCAACTACTCAAAGCGATATTGAATCAATAAACATTAAAAACAAAGACAATGAACCAACTCATTTGTCGGTTCCTGAAAATCTTGCTAATCTTGGTAAAATAAATATTAAAGGTTATTTCACCGGATTTTATAATGACTTTGTTTCTTTTGCTGATTTCCAAACCGGAATTGGAAAAATATCTACTGACATTTCACTAAAAAACAATAAGATAAAAAACATTATAGAATATGACGGGAAATTAGCTGTCAGAAATTTTGATATTGGAAAACTTATCGACAAACAAGACATTCTGGGAAAAGTCAGCATGTCAACAGATGTCAAGGGTGCCGGATTTGATAAAAATGTTGCAGCAGAATTAATATCGGTAATTGATTCGGTTGTTTATAAAAATTATCAATACACAAACATAAAAATCAACGGTGGAATAAAAGACCAAATAGTAGATGCAAAACTTATTATCAATAACAAAAACCTTAATCTAAATCTTGAAGGGACAACAGATTTCAGCGGAAAAGTTCCTGAATTTAATATTACTTCTGAAATTAGAAATGCTAAACTAAGAAAATTAAATTTATATAATAAAGACTCTCTATCACCAGTTTTATCAACATCTTTAAGTTTGAATTGTAAAGGTGATAACGTTGATAATATACATGGTATAATCAACATTGACAGCACTTCTTATCGAATAAATAATAAAACTTATAGAATAAACAATTTTGAATTAGTTGCTCTAAATGAAGCTCTCGATAAAAGGAAAATAAAACTAAAATCCGATTTCTTCGACATGAATATTGACGGAGTTTTTCGCGTCAATGATTTAGTTGCAATATTTGAAGAATTAGTAAAAGAATATCTGCCATCATATAGCAGCAATATCGCTCAAGAGAAAAAGGAAATTAATTCAAATCAAAATTTTAATTATAAAATAAATTTCTACGAAACATCTCAGCTAACAGAATTGTTTATACCGAAACTTTCGATAGCTCAGAACACAACAATCAGCGGTCAATTTAATTCAGAAAATAACTCCTTAACAATAATCGGAAATTCTGATTTTATACGGTTCAATCAATATGTTTTCAACAACTTTTTCGTTGATTGCAGAACCCTAAGGAAAAAAATTCTTTTTGATGTAGGATGCGAAAGATTAAATTTAACAGATAGTATGTGGGTTGACAATTTCAATGTTAACACTTCATTGAAAAACGATAGTATTAATTATAATATATTTTGGGATAACGAAAAGTTAGCAAACAAATATTCAGGAAATATTGAAGGGTTCTTGACTTTTCTTGATAAAAATAATATAAAAATAAAATTCCTTAAAGCTGAAACAACTATCAATGACACTTTGTGGGCTTTTAGTAAAGATAACTTTATCACTATTGACACTTCTTCAATTGTTATAAACAATTTTGAAATTGCTAATGAATTTCAAAAACTAAATGTTAACGGAAAAATATCAAATAATGCTTCTGATGAAGTGGATGTGTTTTTTAAAAATTTCAATATCTCGAATTTTGACATAATAACTAATAAAAAGAAATATGACTTTGATGGAATATTAAATGGGAGTATTAAATTGGTTGACCTGTATAATCACCCCAATGTTTTGTCAAATGTTAGCATAGATAAATTTGGCTTAAATCATGAAAAACTTGGGAATACCTACATCGAGAGTAAATGGGATAATGAAAATAAAGCTGCATACATAAAAGCTAAAATTATTTATGTTGGAAATATCGGAACAAATCAACCTCTTAGCGTTGAAGGTTATTTTTATCCGCAAAATGAAGACGAAAATTTTGATTTTAATATTGAATTAACAAATTTCAAATTAAGAGTATTGCAGAATTATCTTTCTTCGTTTAGCTCTAGTTTATATGGTCTTGCTTCGGGAAAATTAGAATTCAAAGGAAGCATGGCAAAACCGGAACTTACGGGCAAGCTTAAATTAATGCGTACAACAATAAAAATTGATTACCTGAACACTGTTTATTCCTTTGCCGATGAAATCATAATTGATAAGAATTACTTTCACTTTGATAATATTATATTAAACGATAATAATGATAAAGAGAACAGTGGAAAAACTGCTATTTTTGACGGAAAAATATATCATAATAACTTTAAAGACTGGAGACTGGATTTAAGTTTTAAACCTGACCATTTCACGATGCTGCACACTAATTCAACACAAAACGATTTATTTTATGGTAAAGCTGTAGCAACAGGTGTTATCAAAATTTTTGGAGATGTTAAACATATTTCCATGGATATAAAAGCAAAAACAGAAAAAGGAACTAAACTCTTCATTCCGCTTGATTATACCGAAGAAGCTTCTGAAACAAATTATATCACTTTTTCAGGTTTGGATACTATTTTTAAAATTAAAAACGAAGAAAACGAAATTGATTTTTCAGGTATTAATATGAACTTTGAACTTGATGTTACTCCCGATGCTGAAATTCAGATGATTTTAGATGAAAAAGTCGGAGATATAATCAAAGCCAAAGGTAATGGAAACATAAACATGGTGATTGATACCAGAGGTAATTTTAATATGTTCGGAGATTATATTATCACAGAAGGAGATTATTTATTCACACTTCAAAACATCATTAATAAAAAACTTACTATTCAAAAAGGTGGTAGTATAAAATGGACAGGCAGTCCTTATGATGCAGATATTAATTTAAAAGCAATTTACAAAACAAAAGCTCCTTTATATGATTTAATATCAAAGTATGATAACACAGAAGTCTATAAAAAGAAAATGCCTGTTGAGTGTATTCTCGGATTGAAAAACAAACTCATGAATCCTGTTGTTAATTTTGATATTAATTTGCCATATGCTGACGAATTAGCTAAAAAGTTTTTGAAAGACGCTCTGTATATTAACGAAAATGAAGTAAATGTTCAAGAGATGAACAGGCAATTTGTAGGATTACTTGTGTTAAACAGATTCTTCCCAACTGCCGGTTCCGAATCCAATAATACTGGATCATACGCTGACATCGGGACAACAAACTCAATGGAAATGCTATCAAACCAACTTAGCAATTGGCTCTCTCAAATTAGTGATGATTTTGATATTGGTGTATCTTACAGTGCCGGTGACAAAATTTCAAATAACGAATTAGAAGTTGCTCTTTCGACACAATTATTCAACGATAGACTCTCAATTAACGGCAATATTGATGTCGGTGGTGAACAAGCTACAGAAACAAATCAAACATCTCAAAAATCAAGTAATATTGTTGGTGATGTTAATATTGAATATAAATGGACAGACGAAGGAAAATTTAAAATCAAAGCTTTTAACAGGTCTAACGAAACCGATTACGTCAACGAACAATCTCCATATACTCAAGGATTAGGAATCTTCTACAGAAAAGAATTTGACACTTTTAGAGATATTTTTAAATCTGAGAAGAAGAAGAAAAGGAAAAATAAAAAGAAATAGAAAGTTTAAATGTTTAACTTTGAAATTCGGGAACAGATCAAATTTCTGTTCATAAAATATTCTGCAAATCATAAGTAAAGAAATAATTAAGTCGAAAATAAAAACAAATGAAAAAATATATTTCACTAATAAAACAACAAATAGAAAAACTTGAAGCTAAAGATTTTGATTTAGAAGCTTGGAAAAGCTCAACAATAGTTATAATAGAAAGAATTTTCGGGGATGACAGTCATAAAATTTCCGAGATTTCAAAAATCAAATATGAGCATGGAAGCTGGGCTTTGCGTGATGCTTCGGGGACTAAAGCAAATATGGATTCTTGCAAAAAGCGTGGATATGAAATTCTTTTAGCCTCCATAAATGAGCTGGAAAATTTTGGTTTACCTGAGAAGAAAGAAGATTTGATAAACATCAACATTATTCGTTCAGCATTTGAAGACGAATTTACGATTTCACAATTTAAAGAAATCAGAGAAATTATCAATCTCGAAGGCAATAATGACGATAGAAATGTTCAGTTAAAAAAGAAGTTTGAAGAATTTGGCGAAAATAAATTTTCATCAATAATATTAAATTTGTTGTCCAATCCGAAGATTTTGAAAATTTTTGAATAATATCAAGTCTGTTCTTATCCAAAAGTTATAACAGCAATTCTCTTCTTACCATCCATTCTAATTTTTAGTGGCTTAGTAAAACGAATATGTTTAAAATATTTTGTTTTATTTATTAACTTCTGTTTTTCAAGAATGTTATAAGCAACGAAATCTCTTTTCAATTCCTGTTGAACAGAAAAATATCCTACGTTCATTGAAGTAACATTATGAAAGAAATGAGAGCCTGAAGATGCATCCAAAGGATAATCTTCAATGCTTGTCTCAACAATAATTTTAGCATTTGATATTTGAGGCCATGTAACAGGAATTCCAATCCACCTGTCACGAGAACCCCACCTTCCCGGACCAATCAAAATATATTTTTCATTTCTTTTCATCATTTCTTTGTTCAACTTTTCAATTTCTTTAGTCATCTCAAGAGTCTCACTTTTATCAAACAAATCAACATCAACATAAATTACATCTTTGATATTATTTATCAATCCATTTCCCATTCCTTTATTTGACAACAACAATATTTCTTCATTTTTGATTTCATCCATGTTAATATTGTAGTCCTGAACATTTCCAATCAAAGGTTTAATCTGCAACAAATTGAATGAAGCTTTATTATTTTTATCCTTTTCCAAATCTACAGCAAATTCAATTTCGATAGGTGAACCAACAGCTTCTTTAACAACATCTAAAACAACTTCAATTGTTTTTGCCAAAGGAATATAATTATACCTAAGAATATCTGCAAAATTCACAATTCTAGGTCCGAGATGCGTTAATCCGGGAATAATTGAATCATTTTCATTATCATAAACCGAAGCCAAATGTTTTAAGGTTCCATGCATTTCTGCATCATCAATATCGAGTCGGTTTAATCCGGCAGTTTCTCCTTCAAGCAAGTCAATGTCTTTTTTGCCAAGGTCAACAGCAAAAAATTTAAGTTGAGAATTTTTATATTGGTCTTTAGGACTATTTATTTCTGTTGTAGGGTATTTTGGTGAAAACCGATAAGCTTTTTCACCTTCAACTACATATTTCCCTAATCCTAAGGCAACAACTGCATAACCTTCTTCTGGCTCCATGTGTGCAAAAGGATAATAATTATATGATTGAGCAACACCGCTAATGTGGGGATAAAAATAATTTCCAAATTGATTGCCAACAACCTCCTGAATTACAACAGCCATTTTTTCTTCTTCAATTTTATAATTTATAGCTTCAATATATCCCCTTGCAGTTTTTGAAAAAACCGAAGCATAAACTAATTTTATTGCATCCATACATTGCTTTAGTCTAACATTCAAGTCAGGATGGTTGTTTGGCAAAAGATAAGTTTCGAAAATTCCGGCAAAGGGCTGCATCATTGAATCTTCAAACAAACCTGAGGAGCGAATTGCTATGGGTTTTGTAATTAATTTAAGTATTTTTTTAAGTTTTTTTGTGAGAGAAGTTGATAAATTGCTATCTAAAAACCATTTTAGAATAATGTCATATTTATCTTCATTATAAACTTTTAAATAGAGTTTATTCCATTGAATAAAATATTCAAATTCTTCAGTTC
>Ga0307991_1001697_pt1 | contig 15265 bp, 13 predicted proteins | sample EllFjometagen131_FD_203146 | JGI IMG/M metagenome (GOLD analysis project Ga0307991, IMG submission 203146) | Marine microbial communities from Ellis Fjord, Antarctic Ocean - #131 | ecosystem: Environmental > Aquatic > Marine > Unclassified | place: Southern Ocean | collected 2014-10-08
GCACGGGAATTATTGACATTGGCGGCGGGACCACTGATCTGGCGATTTTTTCCGGAAATAATATAAAGCATACGTTTGTCCTGTCTCTGGGCGGTAATAACATGACAAATGATATTTCTGTCGGGCTGCGGACACCGATGGCTGAGGCTGAAAAGATAAAATTAAAATACGGCACCTGCGTGGCAGATAAGGTTAAAAATGATGAAATCATTGAGATATCGGATATCAGTGGTCGCGGTGCCCGGCAACTTCCCCGGCAGATTCTGGCGGAAATTCTAGAACCCCGGGTAGAAGAGGTGTTTACGTTAATGAAACGGGAAATTTATCGAGCCGGGATGAAGGATTATGTATCTTCTGGAATTATTCTCACCGGGGGCGCTTCTCTTTTGGATGGTATCGCAGAAATTGCGGAATCCGTGTTTGAACTGCCGGTACGATTGGGAACCCCGCAGGGGATCAGCGGCCTGGTGGATGTGGTGAACAGCCCTATGTATGCCACCGGTGTTGGTCTGGTGCTTTACGGGGCAAAACATCAGTCAAAAAAGAAGTTTAGAATTCGTGATACCAATATGTTTAACCGAATAATGGCCCAGATGAAGACCTGGTTTAAGGAAATAATTTAGTCAGTGTTTATTACGTTGAAGGATTAAGGAGAATAACCAAAAACACGCATACAAGGAGGCGGGGAATGGACTTTACTTATGTAGAGGCAGAAAGTTCGGCAAAAATCAAGGTTATCGGTGTCGGCGGAGGCGGGTGCAATGCAGTCAATAACATGATTGATTCAAATCTTCAGGGGGTTCAGTTTATTGTCGCCAATACGGATGGCCAGGCACTGGCCCATGCAAAGGCAGGCACGAAGATTCAACTGGGTGAAGCATTGACGGAAGGCCTGGGTGCGGGAGCGGACCCGAATGTCGGAAGGGATGCGGCGCTGGAATCCGCTGATATTTTAAGAGAAGCATTGGCAGACAGTCACATGGTATTTATTGCCGCCGGACTTGGCGGGGGAACCGGCACCGGGGCGGCACCGGTTATCGCAGAAATTTGTAAGGAGTTGGGTGCGTTAACTGTGGCAGTGGTCACCAAACCGTTTGCATTTGAAGCCAAAAAAAGAAGCAAGCAGGCGGAAGACGGGATCAACCTGTTAAAGGAAACGGCTGATACGGTAATCACCATACCCAATGACCGTTTACGGGGCTTGGCGTCTAAAAAGTCGACATTGATCGATATGTTTAGACGGGCGGATGAGATATTGAATCATTCGGTGAAAGGGATTACAGACCTGATTTTGCGGCCCGGTTTAATCAATCTTGATTTTGCGGATGTTAAGGCCACCATGTCCAAGGCGGGTATGGCGATTATGGGAATCGGCGTATCCAGTGGTGAAAATCGGGCCATTGAAGCAGCGGAAAGAGCCATCTCTCACCCGCTTCTTGAAGACAACTCCATTGTGGGCGCGCGGGGTGTGTTGATGAACATCACTTGTAATTCAGAGTTGACTATGGAGGAAACCATCGAGGCATCTGAAAGAATTTATAATGAAATTGGTGATGATGACGTGGAAATCATTTGGGGTACGGCGGTGGATGAAAGTCTTGGCGATGAGTTGCGGGTAACGGTTATTGCCACCGGTATTGGAGACGGAAAGTCTCAAATACCGAAACCGCGATCATCCTTCAGGGATGTTTCCCGTCCCAGTGAGGTGACAAGAGGGGTCGTTCGGACGCCGACCCCGGAAGAGTTAAAAAATTTTGACGCGGAACTGATCCGTCCGGCATATATTCGGAAAAAAGAAGAAGCCCAAGGTCGAAAGATTGATCAAGGATCTCATAAAGTAAAGAAAATAAATAAATTTAAAAATGAAAAAGCCGCTAAAAGCGAACCTTATATTGACTATGATATTCCGACATTTTTAAGGCGAAAAGCGGATTAAGGACAATTAATAGAATATATTAGAAGTCATTCTCCTTGTAGCGTGTAAAAAGAAGATGGCAGGATATTTGCCGTTGAAAAAGGCCGGGTTCTTTAACCCGGCTTTTTTAACAGGTATTATAAAAATATACTTGGCGGGGTAATTAAAATATTATATAAATATCTTGACAAAAATCATGTAAAATAATACTTAAATTTTTTTCAAAAGTTAAATTTATATAGAAAATTAGCGTCGTTAGTATTTTTTTGTGTCGATGTCCGTAATGGATGAAAGGCAAAGGGGTGCTTAAAGAGATTAACCGGTTGACGCCTTCTCATAGAAGCGTGTGAACTGTTGCGTATAAGCATCAGGCCTAATTGAAAGGAATCTCAATAGATGTCTTCAAAGAATGAACTTAAACTTATTTATGTCCTTGCGATTGTCTGTTTAATCGTCGGCGTGTTTTGCTACAGTTCCCTGCCTGCAAAGTCGCCGGAGCCTCCCGTTCGGCTAATGTTTAAGACAGTCGGCGGAAATGTTCTGTTTGACCATCAGACCCATAGTGATGCGTATGGGAAAAAATGTATTGACTGTCATCATGCGCATGATGACAGCAGGTCCGATGTGCCGGGTTCATGCGGTAGTTGCCACCAGCCTGATAGTGAATCTATCCCGGTATTTGGAGATAACGGTACATTTGACCACGGTATGCACAGCATGGATATGGGACTTTCATGCAATGACTGCCATCACAATTATTATGAAGAAGATGGCGGCGAACCACAGTTGTGCAGTGACTGTCATGAATCCGGTGCTGAAGATGATTTCATGTTGGGACGTACACAGGCATTTCATCAACAGTGTATTGGCTGTCATGAAGATTCCGGTGTAACGCCCGGAAAGAATGACTGCGCAAGTTGTCATTCACCGCGTAAAAGAACGGAAGCGTTTCATGGACAGTGCATCGGCTGCCATGAAGATTTTGGTGTCGGTCCGTCCGGGGCTGACTCAGACTGTAAAAAATGTCATGGTTTTTAAAAAACGATTATTTTATAGTCAAAAAGACGGAAGCTTCTCAAGTTTTTGAGGAAATGAATTAATTATAAGTCAAGCAGTTATAGGTTGATCCATGATTAAAAGATCATTCTTCGGACTCGTAAAACCGAAACTACAATATGAAATTATTGATGAAGCACAGGCTGAACCAGTCAGCATTAAACCAGGGAAACAGATCAGGCTTTATATTGATCAGCCCTATGAAAATGCCGGCGAGATGTTGCTCAAAACAGGAGATCAGGTTCAATGCGGCCAGAAAATTGCCATTAGCGATGATACGGCTGAATATCTTCTTTCCAGCAAGTCGGGGCAAATATCAAAAATTTCCCCATTTGTCGGCATCCTTGGGAAAAAACTCACATCGGTGACCATTGATGTGGATGATGCATCTTCTCAATCCTGTGATGAAAGTTTCAAAAGTGCCTGCCAGGCACCATCCCTTGAAAATGCAAGGGATTTTTTGGCCGGTCTTCCCGGAAAACCGAATTTTAATGTGTTTTTTGATTCTGGAAAACCGGTCAAGGCAATTGTGGTACTTGGCGCTGATGATGATTTGCTGGGCATCACCAATCAATATTTTATAAAAAATAATATTATCGCCATCAAAACAGGCATAGCGCTGCTGTGTAAGATTACCGGCATTTCCAATGCGATTCTGATTGTTCCCCAGCATCTTGAGCAGGTCGCCGGATCATCGGGCGCCATTATTAAAACGGTGGATTCGGAATATCCGTCCGCGCACCCGGAGTTGATTATGCAGCATTTACTTGCTTCTGAAGACGGGACATCGAAGGCAAAATCCGGGATCGCATTTTTTAGTGCAGAGGCGGTTTGTGCCATTGGTGCCGCTTATACTACCGGTCAATTTTCTTTGGAAAAGATGGTTACGTTTGTTTCAAAAGACGGAAATAAACGGCTGGTTTCCGTTCCTATCGGAACCCCGTTACAGGATATTTTAAATGAATTCAATGAAACATTAAATGACGGTGACCGGGTGGTTTTTGGTGGTCCGATGAAAGGGGATTCTGTCTTTTCAACGGATTATCCTGTCTTCCCGGACACTGATATAATCATTATTCAGGATAAAAATCAGATTACGGAACGTTCTGACATTGCCTGTACCAATTGTGGTGAATGTGTAAGGGTCTGTCCGGCAAACATGCAGGTAAACCAATTGATTCGATATCTCGATGCCGGGCAGTATGAGGAAGCCGCAGATCAATATGATCTGTTTTCATGCATTGAATGCGGATTCTGCAGTTATGTTTGCGAATCAAGAATACCAGTTTTTCAGCATATCAGGTTGGCCAAGCATACTCTGGAAAGTATGAAAGCAGCGGAGGAAAGTAATGCATAGCACTTTAAAACTAACTGTTTCGCATGCCCCGTTCTGGCATAACGGGAGCAGTATTTCAACAAAAAGCTGGAACATCCTTTTGGCCAGTCTGCTGGCGGTGATACCCGGTTGTCTCCAGTATGGGATATCCGCTATTGGAGTGGTGACGCTTTCGATTGCTTCAGCGATCATCTGGGAAATGCTGATCAACTTAATTTCCCGCCGCCCTATTTCAGTGGGAGATGGAAACGCTGCAGTGATTGGCATGATGTTTGCGATGATGCTGCCGGCCACAATCCCCTGGTGGGCAGTGGTCACCGGCACCTTCTTTGCGGTGGTTATCGGTAAGGAAATTTTCGGCGGCATTGGTGCCAATCCTTTTAATCCGGCGGTTCTTGCAATGACTATTGTGATGCTGTCCTGGGCGGATCTCTTTGATTTTAATGCGGCACTGCTGAACTATCAATTTGATTTCAATGCGGTGTATCCATTGGTTTTGTCAAAGTCTTTTGGTGCGTTAGCGGTAGCGGATTTTGATTTAATTGATCTGCTTTTCGGAAAACAAATTGGTGGTATCGGTTCCACATTCGGCATCGGTTTGATTGCCGGCGGTGTCTATTTGATGCTTAGAGGCTATAGCCGATGGGAAGTCGCCGTTTCTTTTCTGGCGGGGATTTTTGCATCGGCCCTGTTTTTTAATATTTTAAATCCGGAACTTTATGCCGGTCCCGGTTTTCATTTGTTAACCGGATATACCTTAATCGGTGCCTTTTTTCTCGCCACTGAAGATTCTTCTTCTCCGGTTAATTTTATACCAATGTTGATATATGGACTGTTCGGAGGGATTTTGACAGTAATGATCCGGAATATCGGTGTGCATATCGATGGGGTACTGTATGCTATTTTGATCATCAATCTTGTCAATCCGATTGTCGATAAAATTAGACCCAAAGCACTTGGAAAGGGTGTCTAACATGAATGATATGATAAAAATGGTTGTTGTTCTAACGGTTTTAAGCTCTGTGGCCGGCGGTGTACTTGCTGCCGTAAATAAGGGGACTGCCAGTCAGATTGAGGCGCAGCAGTTGACGTTTGTCAAAGGTCCCGCAATTATGTCCATCCTGGAAGGGTCGACCAACAATCCGATTGAAGACCGCTTTAAAATTGTAGAGGGTGATGCGGAAACGAGTTTTTTTGTCGGTGAAATTGGCGGCAAAACCAATACTATCGCTTTTGAGGGATTCGGGAAAGGATTTGGCGGTGATATCGGCGTGATGGTCGGCATCAACATGGATGAGGATAAGCTGGTTGGTGCGGCTGTTACAGTTCACAGTGAAACACCGGGTCTGGGTGCAAATGCAAAAGACAAGCCCGATCTTGCCGCTCAGTTCAAAGGTCTTTCCATAACGGATCCTGTTATCGTAACCAAAGACGGTGGAAAGATAAACGCAATCAGTGGCGCAACCATTACATCCCGTGCCGTATGCGATGCCGTTGGCAAAGCCATGGCAGCATATCAAAAAATGAAACCACAGTTACAACAAGAAATACAGAAGTTTGGCAAATAGGAGATCAAGATGCCGAAGACGATAGTTCAGGAATTTACAAAAGGATTGTGGCAAGAGCTTCCTCCATTCAGGTTGGTGCTGGGTCTTTGTCCCGTGCTTGGGGTGACCACCACAATGGAAAATGGACTTGGAATGGGGATTGCAACAACATTTGTTTTGTTTGGTTCAAACTTCCTGGTTTCCATGCTGCGAAGCATTATTCCCCAGAAAGTGAGAATTGCCTGTTTTATTATCATTATTGCTTCATTTGTGACGATTGTGGAGCTTTTGATGCAGGCGTATGCCTACCCATTATACCTTAAGCTGGGGGTATTTATCCCGTTGATTGTTGTTAACTGTATTGTTTTGGGACGGGCGGAAGCGTTTGCCTATAAAAATAAGGTGTTCTATTCCATTGCAGACGGCCTGGGTATTGGAATCGGATTTACACTCTCATTAGGTGCTCTCGGCGCTGTGAGAGAATCGTTGGGTAATGGGTCGGTAACGGTTTGGGGAGACCTTTCATACAATTTATTGTCGGCATTTCCGTCTTTTCAGCCGTTTTCGTTTATGGTTCAGGCGCCGGGTGCGTTTATCTGTCTTGGTCTGATGCTCTGTTTCATAAATGCGATAGGGGATTAACAGGAGAACATAATGGGTTATTTTGAACTTATCATTGCATGTATTTTTGTTAATAATATCCTGCTTGCTCAGTTTCTTGGTAATTGTCCTTTTCTGGGGACATCGAAAAAAATGGAAACTGCTGTGGGGATGGGAATGGCAGTAATTTTTGTGCTGGTCCTGGCAGGAACGATTACCTGGGTTATTTATACCTTTATTCTGGTTAAATTTGGCCTGGTATATCTCCGGACCATCGCGTTTATTGTGGTCATTGCCTCTCTGGTTCAATTTGTTGAAATGTTTTTGAAAAAGAGTATTCCCGCGTTGTATGCCGGCCTCGGTATTTTTTTACCGCTGATCACCACAAACTGTGCGGTCATGGGGGTATGCGTATTAAATATTGATAAGGAATTTACATTCCTTCAGGCATTGGTCGCTTCACTTTTTTATGCGGTCGGTTTCGGGTTGGCGCTGGTCCTTTTTGCCGGCCTTCGGGAACGGACGCTTCTCGCACGGGTACCGAAGCCGCTTCAGGATACATCTATTGCACTGATTACCGCCGGCATGATTTCTCTGGCCTTTTTTGCATTCCAAGGAATGGTTTAGCGTATTTTTTTCAAATATTAGTGAAACTCCATGCTGTTAATTTTTTGATGGCGATGTTGATTTTGATCGTTCAACATCAATTGATGAATAGAAATAATCAAGAGGATTGTCGTGGTTGAATCTATACTATTTACATTCGGGCTGGGCGCTGTTTGCGGTATAATTTTAAGCTTTGCTTCTAAAATATTTTATGTGTATGAAGATCCACGGATAGCAAAAGTTGAAAATCTTCTGGCGGGTGCAAATTGTGGTGGTTGCGGTTATGCCGGATGTTCGGCGTGTGCTGAAGCGATCGTGAACGAAGCGGCCCCTGCCAATGCGTGTATCCTTATCGGCCCAGAGAATATATCTGAAATTGCGATTATTATGGGGTCTGAGGCTGGCACGGCCGAACCATTGAAATCATATAATAATTGCAGCGGCGGTAATCGGGCGACGGATCGATTTATCTATAATGGATTAAATACCTGTCGTGCAGTGGCGTCATTTTACGGTGGGAAACGCGATTGTTCCATTGGTTGTTTAGGGCTTGGTGATTGCGTGCGTGCCTGCGGTTTTGATGCGCTCCACATAGGGGCGAATGGGTATCCGGAAGTTGACAGGGAAAAATGTGTGGGTTGCGGCGCCTGTGAAGCAGCATGCCCCAAATCTATATTGGAAGTCCGTACCCTTTCGCAGCGTCTTTTACATTTAAACAGTTATGATGATGCGTTGGCGCCGTGCGCGCAAACTTGTCCCGCAGAGATCGATATCCCTCGATATATTGGTCACATCCGCAATGGAGAATACGAAGCAGCGGTCAATACCATCCGGGAACGGAATCCCTTGTTGCTGGCCTGTGGCAGGGTTTGTCCGCATCCTTGCGAATCATTCTGCCGTCGTGGGGTTGAAGATGAGCCGGTTTCAATCAACCAGTTGAAACGCTTTGTCGCTGACTATGAAATGAATTCAGGCAAGCGGTTTCCCATCGAATGTGCGCCGGATACCGGTAAACGCGTTGCGGTCATCGGTGGCGGGCCTGCCGGACTGAGTTGTGCTTATTTCTTAAGACGCATCGGACACCGTCCTGAAATATTTGAAGCCATGCCGAAGTTGGGCGGCATGTTGCGATATGGAATTCCTGAATATCGGCTTCCGAAAAAGGTCCTTGACTGGGAAATAGAGGGGATTTTAAATTTAGGTATAGACACTCATACCAATGTCCGCCTGGGGCTTGATTTTGATTTTGGTTCATTGATCGCTTCTGGTTTTGACACCGTCTTTTTTAGTGTCGGTGCATGGAATGATTATAATCTTGGCATCCCCGGAGAAGATCTGACCGGATGTTTTACCGGGATTGATTTTTTGGCTAAAATTGGCAATAATGAAAATGTCCGTATCGGTCAACGGGTAGCGGTTATCGGCGGTGGAAATACAGCCATTGACTGCTGCCGGACCCTGCTACGCAAAGGGGTAGACAGGGTCTATCTGGTTTATCGGCGAACACGCAAAGAAATGCCGGCCAATGAAGTTGAAATTGTCGCATCCGAGCATGAAGGGATCGAATTCGTATTTTTGGCAGCGCCGAACAAGGTTGTCGGGGATGAAAAAAATCAGGTCACGGGTCTTGAATATCTGAAAATGGAACTGGGAGAGCCGGATGCCAGTGGACGAAGACGACCCGTCCCGATTGAAGGCTCTGAGACGATTCTTGATGTGGATATGATTATTACGGCTATTGGCCAGTCACCGTTACTGGCATTTCGTGGCAAGGGGGATCGTTTAGATGAATTGAAAATCACCCGACGGAAAACAATTGAAGTAGAGCCTGCCACGAGTCAGACCAATGTACCCTATATTTTTGCAGCTGGTGATGCAGCGACCGGTCCATCCCTGGTAGTGACGGCCATCGGCGGCGGTCGAAAAGCAGCTCGGTCAATCGATTTGTTTTTGGCCGGTAAACCAGTGGTTTCTCAGCCGGAATTTTTGTTGAATAAGCATATCCCCGGCACTATATTTGAGTCTGTAGAGGGCATTATTCCCAAAAAAAGAACTGAAATGCCGGAACTCCCGGTTGAAGCACGTGTCAACAATCTTAGTGAGGTCGATTTGGTGATTTCTGAAGCTGATGCGCTATATGAATCAAGCAGATGTTTGAATTGTTGCAGACTATGTTATAATGCGGACGCATAAATCGGGTTTTATAAACGGTTCGTTTTTGTTTCTATCATAGGAGAATGAAGATGATTACGCTTAAAGAATTGGACAATGTTCAGGCATTTAAGTCCCTTGACTGATAACCATTTGGAGTCTTAAAGGAATTCTGCGTCAAAGAAGCGTTTAAGCGTGGGGACAGACTTTTTAAAGAAGGCGATTCTGCCGAGCACCTGTGGATTGTTACTGACGGTAAAGTTGATGGCTTCGTAAAAAGTCCAAATTCTTTGTTGCGCTGCATTCTTCGTTTCTTCAAAGTACGCTAAGTACTAATCATCACTCAGGATTTGCGCGCCTCGAATTTGGAACTTTTTTCTTTGCCATCCGAATCTGACTTTTTACGAGAGCATCAAAGTTGATCTTCGGTTTGAACTTCCCGGCAACAGGGCGACGTCTGAGGAGAACACGATTTCGTCTCTTGCGGCGGAGGATGATAAAAAAAGAACTTTGGGCTGGTCGTGTTTTGTGCCGCCATTTCGCTTGATGCTTTCCGCCTATTGCGTGACCCGTTCCTGTAGCGTGATTAAGATTGCCAAAACAGATATGCTGGATTTATTTGAAAAAAATGAATCAATGGGATTCCTGATTATGTCTTATCTTGTAAAGGTTTTAGGCTTTCGTTTTCAGCAGTTTCAGGATGAACTGGCCAGGTAAAAAGGGCATGATATTATGCATTCCTGGTAAGATTTGATACCCAGTGATATGCTTCAATTTTTAATTTATATTATGTATATCAGCAAAGATATAAACCGCATCGTTTCTGTTTAGAACGATGCGGTTTTTTTTATTCAATTTTTGTTGTCACTTGATGGCTTTACATCCTTTTTAAATACTGGTAAATTTATGTCAGAAGTTCAGACTTAAACCAATTTATTGTCGGATATTATGTAAGGAGTTTTACCTGTGAATGAAATAGATCAGCGGCGCAAACAGGCGGCGATAGAGATTCAATTAATGACTCGTCAGGTAGAAGAAATGGATGGTAAAATAAGGGCATATTTGGCGGACCGCAAAAATAAACCCCACCCCAGGCACCTGGATCTCATTGAGAAGGTACAAGGATATCGTGTGCCTTCCAGCATATCAACCAAGCATTTGGTGACACTCCTGGATAATCTGCAATGGAAAGTGCATTACAATAAAAGAGCCTGGAAGCAGTTCTGGGAGAACGCAGAGGCCCAGCGGCGTAAAGAAAAACCGAATACCGCCCCTAACGCTGAAAATATTCAGTCTGTTCAAAATAAAGACATAAGAGCTTCTACGCCACAATATTCCGTTGATACACTTTGGGAAATTCAAAAAGAAAAACTAAGGGGGTATGGGTTGTCTGAAGCCAAAGAAACAAAGCCAGTGTTTAAGAAACGAATGATACAAGAATATAAAAAATTAAATCAGGATAAAAAATTAAACCAGGAAATTATCTTAACTTTTGACAAGGATTCAAAGCACTGTAAGCTTGATTTAAAATAACAGCCTGATTTTATGATATTTTTTTAATGATGTCGATGAAATCAATCATGTCGTCAGGAAGCGGGGCCTCAAACTTCAGGTTTTCACTAGTTTCAGGATGGATGAATCCGAGCTGCCAGGCATGAAGCATTTGTCTCGGGACATTGCAGATGACTTTTTTTAATGGCGGATTGTTTTCAAACCGCTTAAGGGGCCTTTTAAATCCATATGTCGGATCCCCGACGATTGGGTGCCCGATTGCTGTACAATGAACCCGAATTTGGTGGGTCCTGCCGGTTTTAATATTAAATTCTACAAGTGTCAGTCGTTGAAATTTTTCTTTTATTTTCCAGTGTGTTTCAGCATATCTTGCATTGCCATGATCTGTTACAGTCATTTTTTTTCGGTGACTGGCATGCCGGCCGATTTTTAATAGAATCTGCCCGGTGTTCTGGTCCGGTATCCCATAAACAATGCCCAGGTATGTTTTACTGATACGTCTTTCTTTAAACTGTGACACCAGATAATTATAGGCGGATTCTGTTTTTGCGACAACCATAATACCGGATGTATCCTTATCCAGGCGATGAACAATGCCGGGGCGGGTTGGGTCCACACCAACGCCTTTGATCTCAGGTCGAAGAAAAAGAAGCCCATTTGCGATTGTGCCATGGTTATGCCCGGGGGAAGGGTGTACGACGATACCAGAACGTTTGTTAATCACCAGGAACAGGGCATCTTCAAACAGTATCTGGAGAGCGATTGGTTCAGGTTCAAATAGGCAAGCGGCTGGTTCATGAATTGTTCCTGCGACAATGTCGCCGGCACTTAATCGATAGCCTGGTTTTTTCATGGATCCGGAGACGGAGATGTCTCCATTTCGGATTAATTGGGATGCTTTGCTGCGGGATAATTCGGGGAAACGGGATGTTACAAATGAATCAAGCCGTTTGCCGATATCAGTAATTTCAACCGGTATGGCAAACGACCTGTTACTATTATCATGCATGACAGGGGATAAGTAGATTAGACTTCTGCTTCTTCTTCTGCCGGTTTTTCAAATAAGGATTCAATTTCTGCCCATACGGTTTCTTCATCACTGTTTTTTGCCGTACAAAGTTCTCTTAAGAGCAGGCCTTTGGCTGTATCAAGAAGTTTGCGTTCTCCAAAAGATAAGTCCTTGATCAGCTTTAAGAGAAATAAATCCCTGAAAACTTCAGCAACATCAAAAAGAGAACCGGTTTTCAGCTTGTCCATATATTCTTTATATCGACGGTTCCATGTTTGATTATCAAAAATATCATCTTTTTTTGTTTGTAATAATTCGTATATTTCAGGAACCTGAGTGGAATCGATTGTATTTCTTAATCCGACAGAATCCACATTCCACGTCGGGATCATTATTACCATGCTGTTTTCAAGTATTTTTAAAATATAAAAATCATGTTTTTCACCGTTGATCGTCCGGCTTTCAATGGATTCAATTCGTCCCACTCCATGCGCCGGGTATACAGCCAGGTCACCTACCTGAAATGTTCTAATACCTGTTTCTTCTTCCTCTTTTATGATTACGTTACTTGCTTTTTTTACCATTTTACACACCGTATTACATTGTCTAGTTATTAAAATATCAAATAAAAACAAATCAATATCATTTAATCGGAAGAAAATCAACAAAAAAAAGGGGATTGACAGTTAAACTGCCAATCCCCTTTGGGACTTAACTTGTAAATTGTAACAGTATTACAACAGGAAAGGAACCATCAGCAATGCGACAACATTAAGAATTTTAATCATCGGGTTGATAGCCGGACCAGCAGTATCTTTGTAGGGATCGCCGACTGTATCACCGGTAACTGCAGCTTTATGAGCATCACTGCCCTTGCCGCCGAAGAAACCGTCTTCGATGTATTTTTTTGCATTATCCCAGGCAGCACCACCCGTTGTCATTGAAATGGCAACGAACAGACCGGTTACGATACTACCAATCAAGAGACCGCCCAAGGCAACTTTACCCAGGAGGAAACCAACCAGCAGCGGTGTAACAACCGGAAGAAGTGCCGGAACCATCATCTGGCTTAATGCAAACTTGGTGACGATATCAACACAAGCTTTGTAATCCGGTTTTGCCGTACCTTCCATGATGCCCGGAATTTCGCGGAACTGACGACGAACTTCATCAACAACAGCAGCACCGGCTTTACCAACAGCGCTCATTGCCATGGATGCGAACATGTACGGCAGCAAACCACCGATGAACAGGCCGATAATGACATTTACATCACTCAGGTCAAATGCAATTGCTTCACCTGCACCGTGCAGGGCAAATTCCTGGGTATATGCAGCAAAAAGAACCAGCGCAGCCAGGGCAGCAGAACCGATGGCATAACCTTTAGTAACGGCTTTGGTGGTGTTTCCAACAGCATCCAGGGGATCAGTAACAGCGCGAACACTGTCATCCAGATCTGCCATTTCAGCAATACCGCCGGCGTTATCTGTGATGGGACCGTAAGCGTCAATCGCAATAACCATACCCGTCATGGACAGCATGGAAACCGCAGCAGTGGCAATACCGTAAAGGCCGGCAAGGTCATATGAAATGTAAATAGCCGCACAGATAGACAAAACCGGAAGAGCGGTTGCCTGCAGGCCGACGGCGATACCGGCAATAATGTTTGTTCCGTGACCGGTAGTAGACGCTTCGGCAATGTGTTTTACCGGTGCGTAAATACCTGTGTAGAACTCAGTGATAACAACGATCAAAACGGTAAGAATCAAGCCGACAAGCGTCGCATAGTAAAGATCCATAGCAGTAATTACAACACCGGCTGCAGTTGTCAGATCAGCCGTTACCATATGATTAATTACAAAATAGAATGCAACACCAGCAATAATAGCAGCACCGAACATTCCTTTGTACAGAGCGCCCATGATATATTCGCTTTTACCCAGACGAACAAAGAACATGGCAATAATTGAGGCAATAATTGAAACCGCACCCAGAACCAGCGGAAGCATAACAACAACTTCAGTTCCCGGGAAAAGCAGTGTGCCAAGCAGCATGGCAGCAATCAGTGTAATGGCATAAGTTTCAAAAAGGTCAGCTGCCATACCGGCACAGTCACCAACATTATCACCGACGTTATCAGCGATTGTTGCGGGGTTTCTTGGATCATCTTCAGGAATACCGGCTTCAACTTTACCCACAAGGTCAGCACCAACATCAGCGCCTTTAGTAAAGATACCACCACCCAGACGGGCAAAGATGGAAATCAAGCTGCCGCCAAAACCAAGCGCAACCAGCGGGACAACATTGTCAATCATTGCGGTGCCTTCAGGGGCAGTTGCGATCAGGTAGGCAAAAAAACCAGACAGTGCGCTCAGGCCAAGGCCAGCAACCAGCATACCGGTAACGGAACCACCTCGGAAAGCCATGCTCAGGCCGGCAGCCATGCCATCTTTAGCAGCTTCAGTTGTTCTGACATTAGCAATAACAGAAACTCTCATGCCGATGTAACCGGCCATGAAAGATGCGAGTGCGCCAACTAAAAAACCGATGGCGGTTTTGGTGCCAAGCGTAAAAATGATTACGCCAAAAATGACAATACCGACAGCGGCCATACTTTTTGCCTGACGGTTCAGATAGGCAATTGCGCCTTCCTGAATAGCGGTGGCAATTTCCACCATTTTTTCGTTTCCATCCGGAGCTCTTTTAATCATCATTGCGATGACAACTGAGTACAGAATGCCGACAAGGCCGACCAATGTACACGTAAGTGGGATGTTAGTCAATAATGCGTCCATGTTTTTCCTCCCTTACAAAAAAAAATTAAAGATTATCAGATTCTACTCCATTTCTATTAAACTTATTCATACTTAGGATTAACCCTTTATATATTATTGATTGAGCAGCTTCCGCAGCACATGTCAGTACAGTATCCAGATCATCTGTTTCATCTTTGGAAAATTTCCCAAGAACATGATCCGTAACATCAATATGTGTGTCAGGACGCCCGATGCCGATACGAATGCGGGGGAATTCTCCGCCGCCGGCAACACCGGCAATGGATCGTAATCCATTATGCCCGCCATGTCCTCCTTTTGCCTTAATTTTTATATTTCCAAATAAAATATCAATATCGTCATGGATGACCAATACATGGTCGAATGTCAATTTGTAATATTTTGCCAGCTGTAAGATCGGCGGACCGCTGCGATTCATAAAAGCTAACGGTTCTGTTAAAATGACCTTAACGGTGTCAATTTCTCCCAAACCAAAAAGGGTGTCAAATTTTTTTTGGTTAAGCGGGATATCAAATTTCTCAGCAAGCTGCTCAACTACCATAAAGCCGATGTTATGCCGGGTTTTTGCGTATTTCCGGCCTGGATTTCCAAGGCCGGCAATCATCCATGGGGTATCGGTCACCATATCAGAAAGCCCGGGATTCAGCCGGTATAAAGCGCCTGAGGATCACGTTAACCGTTTTATCCTTCAGATCCGGACGCATCTGCTGCTTCAGCACCCTCAGCACCCTCAGCACC
>Ga0307991_1001698_pt1 | contig 15260 bp, 14 predicted proteins | sample EllFjometagen131_FD_203146 | JGI IMG/M metagenome (GOLD analysis project Ga0307991, IMG submission 203146) | Marine microbial communities from Ellis Fjord, Antarctic Ocean - #131 | ecosystem: Environmental > Aquatic > Marine > Unclassified | place: Southern Ocean | collected 2014-10-08
TTGGAAAACGTTCCTTTTCGTCACATTGCCCCTGTCCAAGGGGGGCGTCATCGCGGGATCCATGCTGGTGTTCATTCCCGCTGTAGGCGAGTTTGTTATTCCCGCCCTTCTGGGAGGACCCGACACTCTGATGATCGGCAAGGTATTATGGGAGGAATTTTTCAATAACCGGGACTGGCCTGTGGCATCGGCAGTGGCCATCATCATGCTGCTCCTTTTGATCATACCGATGATGTGGTTCCATAAACACCAGACCCAGGAGCTGGAAAAAATATGAGTACGACTAGACGATCTCCCTTGCTGAATGTGTGGTTGCTGTTGGGGTATACATTCCTGTACACACCCATTATCATTCTTATCGTTTTTTCGTTTAACGAATCAAAGCTTGTTACGGTCTGGGCCGGTTTTTCCACTAAGTGGTACGGCGAGCTGTTTCAGGACAAGCAGATGTTGTCGGCCGCCTGGCTCAGTCTGCGCCTGGCCCTGATGAGTGCCACCGGCGCCGTGGTTCTGGGTGTGCTCGCCGGTTTCGTGATGGCCCGGTTCGGCAAATTCCGCGGCCATAACATTTTCGCGGGTATGATCACCGCCCCTCTGGTTATGCCCGAGGTAATCACCGGCTTATCGATGTTGCTGCTCTTTGTATCCATGGAAAAAATAATCGGCTGGCCGGCCAATCGGGGCATGACCACTTTGTGGATTACTCACGTCACTTTCTGCGCCGCCTTTGTGGCCGTGGTAATCGTCTCACGTTTGAAAGAGATGGATATGTCCATCGAAGAGGCGGCCATGGATCTCGGCGCACCGCCTTTCAAGGTATTTATTGCCATTACACTCCCGATTATTTCGCCGGCAATTGCCGCCGGCTGGCTGCTGGCCTTTACGTTGTCCGTGGACGATTTGGTCATATCGAGTTTCGTCGCCGGCCCTGGTGCAACAACGCTGCCCATGAAGGTATTCTCCAGCGTGCGCCTTGGCGTCAGTCCGAAAATAAATGCCCTGGCAGCCATTGTCGTGTTGTTCGTCTCTTTGTGTGCCGCAGTGAGCGGATTCTTCATGTTCCGCGCCGAAAGGCGACGCAAACTTGAAATCCAGGCCGCCCAATGCGATACGGATTGACGGCTTATCCAATTGCTATCTCGGGAGTTTCGATTTTACAATTTTTATCTGCCTCCGAGGGCACCACTGCGGCTGCCACGCTGAAGATCAAATCTAACGATCCCTAAGCCGGATAAACCGGCGCTGTTGAAAAGGCGTACGCTGCAAATCATAAATTACAAGCACTAAAAGACAAACAAATTCAAAACTCCAATACCATACCCGGCACAACATGCAGGTTAAATTATGAATGATAAATACGATGCGATCATCGTCGGCGGCTGCCACAACGGCCTCACCGCGGCAGGATACCTAGGCAAAAGCGGTTTGAAAACGATTGTCCTGGAGCGGCTTCCCGTGGTCGGCGGCGCCGTGGTTACAGAGGAGATTCATCCGGGGTATCGAATCTCTGCGGTTTCTTATGTGGTCAGCCTGCTAAGGTCTGAAGTAATAAAGGATCTTGAATTGAAAAGACACGGCTTTGAGATGCTGAGACTGGACGGTACGTTAGCGGTCTGCGGAGGTGACTATCTCTATTTGACTGGGGAAGAGGAGCACGATCGAAATGAGGTAGGCAGGTTTTCCAGCGTTGACTATGATGCCATGAAACAGTTTGATTCCATGGTTCAAAAAATCGGGATTGTGATTCGCAACCAAATGCTTCGAGAACCACCCAAGCTGGCGGCTGGTTTCTCGGATTTAACCGCTTTGGCTCGTATGGGGCTGGATATTCGGAAGCTAACACCTGATTTAAGGCATCGCTTGTTTCAAATGTTGTTCAGCAGCGCTTATGATCTGATAGAACGCTGGTTTGACAGTCCTATGATTAAAAGCATGTATGCCGCCGCATGTTTTACGGGAAATTTTGCCAGTCTTCGTCAACCGGGGTCGGCGATTCCGTTTTTCCATATGGCCATAGGTGAGCTGGAGGGAGAACAGGGTGCATGGCGACTGGTAAAGGGCGGCATGGGTGGTATCACCCATGCCATGGCGAGTTTTGCCCGTTCAAAAGGCGTAGAGATTCGGACAAGTTCCCCAGTGGAAAAAATATTGGTTGAAGAAGGGCGTGCAGCAGGCGTGAGACTTGAAAATGGAGAAATTCTCAACGGTCGCTGCGTATTGGCAAATACCGACCCGAAACGCACTTTTCTTTCACTCATGGATCAGGATCAGCTCGATCCGGATTTTGCCCGGGACATTCGTCAAATTCGTATGGGGCACAGCTCACTGCGCCTCAGCCTGGCCCTTAAGGGCTTGCCTGATGTCCGGTTTTTTGAACGCGGCCGCCAGGGCCCATGGCACGGCAGCGATATTACTATATTTCCGGATGTTGAAGGGCTGGAAGCCAACTATTTTGCAGCTGTCAGAGGTAAACTGCCCCGGGAACCGCGTTTGGAAATTACAATTCCCTCCACACTTGATGACAGTCTCGCTCCCCCGGGCCATCATGTAATGAGTGTGCTGGCCAAGTACTATCCCTATAAGCTGGCTGACGGGTTAAGCTGGGACGACATCAAAGAAGATGTTGCCGATAGTATCATTACATATATCGAAAATGTCATGCCCAACCTGACCGGACTGATTATTGGTCGACAAATGTTGAGTCCCCTGGATCTGGAAACGATTTATGGGCTTACGGAAGCTGATATCTTCCACGGGCGCCATGATATGGACCAGCTTTTTTCTCTGCGCCCGCACCCAAGGGCCGCCCAGTATCGAACCCCGGTTCAAGATCTTTATCTTTGTGGTTCCGGCGCCCACCCGGGCGGCGGGGTAACCGGCGCACCCGGATACAACGCTGCGCGCCGGGTGATTGCCGACCTGAAACGCCGCTGACGCGAGTAGTTGTTCGGATTTTGAAACCCTCAAAACCGTTGCTGTTCTGCGGTTTGAATTAAACCATCCCCATGTTTTCTTTAGAGAACAAATCGAGAATCCGGAAAAATATCCATTTTCGACGCCTTCCGGCAAAATAGAAACCTTCAAACGCTTCATGTCCATGGTGATCCATGCAGCTGGTTCTAAAGTTAATGACATTGACTGACAGGCGGCATTAACCAAAATTATACTCCCTCTTGACATTTCAACCACAATGACGTATATTGTTGTTGTTTTAATACGTCAATTTAAATATTGAGGTAAAATATGAATACAAAACTCACACTGCGGCTTGAGGAAGAGTTGATTAAGTCGGCAAAAAACCATGCAAGTATTATCGGTAAATCCGTTTCTCAAATGGTGGCGGACTATTTTTATTTACTTGATAAAAAAAAATTTATAAAGCCTGTACAACTTACTCCCATTGTAAAATCCTTAAAGGGTTCGTTGAAAAATTCTGATATTGATGAAGGTGACTATAAATTTTTCCTGGAAGATAAATATCTATGAATGTCCTTTTCGACACCAATGTGATTCTTGACGTAATGCTTGACCGAATTCCTTTTTCTGAACCGGCAAGCCAGTTATTGTCTCTTGTTGAACGAGGAGAAATTTCCGGAATCATATGCGCAACAACTGTGACAACGATCCATTATTTATCAACTAAAGTCGTTGGAAAAAATAGATCGCAAAATCAAATTAAAGATCTCATCACTCTATTAGAAATTGCCTCTGTCAACAGAACCGTGATTGAAGATGCGCTCAAATCAAAGTTTACTGATTTTGAAGACGCTGTAATTTATCAAGCAGCACATCATGCTGGAGCAGAAGCAATTGTCACCAGAGATCCAAAAGGTTTTAAAGAGTCTAAACTTCCGATTTTCAATCCTATTGAATTGCTGAAAATATTGCAAATTATTGAATAAAGAATCCTGATCCAGGGGGCCGGGCTTTGCTGTATCCCCAAAACTCCGAGGCTTCACCATTCATCTCCGACCTGGCCCAAAGGACCAGGTTTTTCAGGACAAAATAAAGACGAATCGATCAGAGAGAAAGGATGCCCGCATTTTATTATAATTTTGAACCATACCGCCGGGTATGTTTCAATTATAATTATTCCCCGGATACCAGTTTTTTACCCAATGCTTCGGCATCCTTTATGAGCCTTGCATTGGCTGCAATTTCACCGGGCTTTTCAGCACTTCCATAAACCATCCCTACAATGTCGGCCCCGACGAAATGATAGGCATCCTGAAATGTTCTAAGCGCATTTACGCATCCTGAACTGAAAGCGTCTTTGTCTCCAAATGTCATGGCAATAGCAATCTTTTTGCCATGCAATTGACTCTTCTCTGGATCCTCATTATAAGTGGCGATACAACGATCCATGAAGATTTTTGTCTGGGCCGACATGGTAAACCAGTATACGGGGCTTGCAATAATCAGTGCGTCCGCTTCGGTAATTTTCGGATAAATGCCCTGCATATCATCATCAACAGCACACCCCTTGCTGTTTTCCTCCTGACATGCATAACATCCCTGGCATGGTTTGATGTTCAGGCCATTCAGGTAAATTGACTCAATAATCGCTCCCCGGGACTCTGCGCCCATAATAATATGGTTGGCCAGTAATGTGCTATTGCCTTTTTTTCTGGGGCTGCCGAATAATGCAAGGATTTTGACTTCTTTTTTTGAATTTGTTATAACAGGCTCCTATATATAGATTATTGTTTGACTTCAAATCGAAATTTATAATGATTTGAGTGAACGATCTAACGCTTTAATTAGAATATCCGCATGCTCTTCCCGGAAGACAAGTGGAGGCCGAATTTTAATCACATTGCCATAGGGACCTTCACTGCCCACCAGCACACCATTATCTTTCATCAGATCAAGCATACGTTTTGTTTCTTCAGTCGCCGGTTCTTTGGTTTCCCGGTTTTTTACAAGCTCAACACCAACGATGAGTCCTCTTCCACGGACATCTCCAATTAAAGTATGTCGATCCATCAGTGCGCGAATTCCATTTCGCAGATAATTCCCGATTGTATAGGCGTTGGCCATTAAGTTTTCATTTTCAATGACATCCAGTACGGCCATGCCGGCAGCACAGGCGACAGGATTGCCGCCAAACGTACTGAAAAGTTCTGTTTTATCCACATACGCATTTAGAATTTCAGGTGATGTGATCACCACTCCCAAAGGATAGCCGTTGCCGACCGGTTTACCGATGGTGACAAAATCGGGTATAATACCATGAACATTGCAACCCCACATGTCTGTTCCCAAACGCCCAAACCCTGCCTGAATTTCATCAGCAATAACAAGCCCACCGGCGTTTCGAACCTTATCTACAACTTTAGAGAGATAGCCATCGGGCACATCAGGAATACCATTGCTGATAAAAGAGGCGTCAATCATAAAGGCTGAAGGCTTATGGCCGGACTTTGCCATGTCGGCAATTGCACGATCCGTATCTGCTGCGTAGAGATTGATCAGATCATCATTTTTATCTTTATATGGGCCACGATATGGGTCGGGCGATATCAATGTCTGCACATGAGGAGCCAGTTTACTATTTAGTTCATATGGGGAAAGTGCTTCAGTCGCCTCGGTAATGCCATGATAGGCATTTTCCATCACCAATGCACCTTTTTCGCCGGTGATGAATTTAGACATTTGCCAGGCAATGTCATTTGCCTCACTGCCTGAATTAACAAAAAAGCAGACGGATAGATGGTCCGGCAGCAGGGTGGTAAGCCGTTCCGCATAGTCCAGTATATTTTGATAAATATACCGTGTATTAAGATTCAACGCTGCGATCTGACGCGAAACCGCCTTTACGACATGGGGGTGACAATGGCCGACAACCGGGACATTGTTATAGGCATCTATATATGCATTCCCTTGAACATCGTAGAGCCAGGGACCACGCCCCCGTTCCACATGAATAGGGCGCTTGTAAAAAAGGGGCGCCCCAGCGCCCATCAACTGATGGCGACGTTCCAGAAGTATATCCGTGTCATCTTCGATATCATTTTCTTTTTCAGTTGGGCAGTAGGGGGGATAACAACAAGCCTTTCTCAAAGCATCCCTTACAGTTGATCTTTTAATAGCCATAAAATTGGAAATGGTTTCCCAACAGGGTTTTTCCTCTTCCGGAAGGTATGCGGGTTGATCAGGGCTCATTGCCCTTCGCCAGGCAATAATGGTGGCGAAAATGGCATATCGTGCCAGGGTAAGATCATAGACAAGGTCAATTTCTTTTTCTTCCAAGGGCAGGATACTATCATAGCCGGCAATAAGAGCGGAAAGAAATTCGATATAGTTATTTTTATGAATCATTGGCATATCAGCCGCCAGTATTGGCTCTAAAATTAGTGGCGCATAGATCATATCTCCAAAATCAAGAACGCCTGTGATAATATCCGGTTGCTTTGGATCCGTCAGTGAATTCATGACATCTGTATCATTATGAATAACCTGATGGCGAAGCGTTTTGAGCTTTGGTAGAGCATCTGATGCCATATGGCCAAATATCCGTTCAATATTTTTACGTGCGGCAGTATCAGGAATATGAATGGTGTGGGGCCTGAGGTCTGTGCAACGGGTGATATCCCAGAGCAACTGATGGCGTGCATGGGGGTGGAAAAAACCTCGCAGTGAAATATCCAGACGAGCTAAAAAAGCCCCTCTATTTTTCCATAAAATTTTGGTTTGTTTGGCCTCATAAAGGATAATACCCGGTAAATAGGTTAAAACGTGCACAATATGTTCCGTACCATCAGAGCTTTTTGCCATACCGAAAAATGTGCCTTCTTTCGTTGACAGAACACGTGGTACCAATAGTGTCGGATCCTGTTCTTTGATATGGGTGAGTGCCTTCAACTGAAAATCAATGACCCCCGGCTCTTCATCCTGGTTGGACAGCTTAAGTACATAATTTTCACCGCTTTTTGTTTGAATATGATAATTCTGATCTCGTTCACTTTTGAGGGGCTTAAAATTACCACTTAAATTATAAAGATCCAGTGCAATTTGTCTTATCTTTTTCAATGGAAGTTTTGGTGTGTTGCGGTCTAAAAATTTAATGTCGCCAATGATATGTTGATTTGTCATTTTTTCACTCATTCCTTATTTACTTTCAAAGTCTGTTGTCCTGCCAGTGGCCCTTGAGGGATGGCGCTTAAGACCATGTGAGATATGGAGCTATAGTACCCTTTTCTTACACTAATAACCAGCCGTTAATCCGAAATCTATAGAAAAACAAGCCCTGAATCAGAGCTTACATTAATTGTGCAACCCTGAGTTTTTTCGAGAAAAGGAATTGCATATCTGCACATAAAGAAAGTGCCTTTAAGATCAATATCAAGACATCTATCCCAGAGATCCTCCGTCATTGTATCTGAAGGCTCTTCTATCCATATCCCTTCGGAGTTAATAAGAACATCGATTCTATTCTCTTTTAAAGCCTTGATACTCCAGGCGTGGATCAGGTCCATTTCATTTTGATCTAAAATGTCATTCCTGCATATGCCACGCTTTTTGGAATTAATTCCCATCCTGTTCAGCAAGCCGTCCGGGGGTGCCCCAGTCGTACCGTTCCCTGATGATCCGTCGGATAAAGGTGGTTTCAATACGTTTAATCCCTTTGATGGATTCAATTTGGGAAAGCAGTTGATGAAGGTCATCGATGGACTCAACAAATGTTTCCAGTTCGATGGTCGGATCACTAGTCATCTGGGCAATATACGACAACCGCTTAAGCTTCTTCAGTTCCTTAATGATATCGTCAATTCGCAGGCTGTCGGTATAAAGGCCGATATTGGCGGCAATGCCGAAGCCCAGCTTGATGGGGTTTCCCGCAGCCACGATCTGGATGAATTCCCCGTCAATCAGTTTTTTCAGACGATATCGCACCGTCGCTTCGGAAACATCTGTTATTTTAGCAATTTCAGAACTGGGCATACGCCCGTCTTTTTGAAGCAAACCAATGATATTCAGATCGGTCCTGTCCAGTCGTTCTTTCATGAATCCACTCCTTTTCCTTTTTTAATTATCAGTATTTATATATCAATTAATTTATTTCGTCAATAAAATTTATATTTTTCTTGTTATCCGTAAATTTAATGTTGACATTCGTTATTTTTGTCAATAAAATTAAGCAGAATTAACAGGGAAGGAATCATTATGAAAAAGGTTATCATTATTGGTGCAGGTGCACAGGGAAACGTTATAAGCGGTGTATTGTCCAGGGCGGATGATATCGGGGAAATCATGCTCGCGGATATCGATATCGAGCGGGCCAACAAGGTTGTACAATATGTCGGTTCAAAAAAAATCAAGACGGGAACGGTGAATGCCTCAGACAAAGCCGACGTCTCCACTCTGTTCAAAAAAGGCCAATATGATCTGGTTGTCAATGCGACTTTGATGAAATTCAATCGTCGGATCATCGAAGCTGCCCTGGAAGCCGGGCTCCATTATCTGGACATGGCATCCAATGACTTTTTTACCCAAAAGGATGGCAAAGAATATCCGGTCGAACAACTGGAATATGCCGATAATTTTAAAAAAGCAGGCTTGACGGCCAACATACTTGCCGGCTGCGATGCCGGGTTGGTGAACATCCTTGCCAGAGAGGCCGCTGACGATCTGGATGAAGTCGACTACATCGGGATCAGAGATTATGGCGTGGTCGAATGCGATAAACCGGTTGCCATGTGGTCATTTCAGACTTATCTGGAAGACTGCGCCGCCGAAGCTGTTTACTGGGACAATGGAGAATACAAATATGCTCCCCTGTTCAGTGGAGAGGAAGAGTACTATTTTCCCGAACCATTGAATTTGACCGGCAAAGTTTACTATCACAACCATGAAGAACCCTTGACTCTTCCAAAATTTCTCGGCAAACCGGTAAAACATGTGGACTTCAAAATGGGAGAGCCGGACAGTGCCACATGGCGGTTTCTGATAGAGGGCTTGAGACTGATGGACGATATGCCGATGGATATCAACGGCTGCAAGGTCAGCCCGAAGGATATTTTCTGCAAACAGCTCCCGAAAACCCCGACACCCAAAAAGTGCATTGCGCTTTTAAAGGAAAACAGGATTAAAAGCCAGGCAGTGATCGCGGTGGATGTTAAAGGCAAAAAGGACGGCAAGCCACTTCATTATAAAATGTGGACGGACAGCCCGGACATTGCGAAAGCATGCAGCATCATTCCCGGAACAAATGACGTGTCATGGATTACATCCGTACCGGCATCCATATTATCCCTCATGATCCTGCGCGGTCAGATCAAGCGCACGGGCGTGTTTCCCTGTGAAGTTCTTGAAAAAGGGGAAAGGGAAATTTTCTTTAAGGGCATCAAGGAATGGGATGTGATCATTCACAAACAGGTATTTGCCGACATTGCCTGAGTTCCGATGAACATGTAGCCGTCGAAACTGTATCTTCTTAATGGATGATGCAATCGGCCCTCCGGAAGTCCGACAGGAAAGACAGAGCGGGATTAATAAAATAGTAAAACCCAGGAAAAATTCATGATCACCCAAAGCCGGTTTTTATCGCCGGAAGAACAACAGAAAATTCATGAAGAGAGCATCAGGATACTGGAAGAGGTCGGCGCACTGTTCCACAGCGACCGGGCCCTTAAAATTCTTAAAAAAAACGGTGCGAATGTCGACAAAGAGAGCAAAATCGCCAGGATTCCGGCAGAAATGGTCGATCAGGCGCTCAAGACTGCACCCGGTTCCTTTGTGCTTGGCGCCGGAGTGCCGGAGAAGGACTTTGCACTGCCCTCATCCTACAGCGGTTATGTGCTGGACAACGGGGGCATTTTTACCCGCGATTTTAAAACCAGGGAACGGAGAAACGCCAATTTCCAGGATCATATGGATTTTTTAAGGGTTTTCGATGAAATGAAGCTGGCGTCCGTTGTATGGGGGACCTCCGTTCACGAGTTTCCAACCCATTCTTCCGGTATACGCATCGATCTTACTTCATTTATCTACTCCTCCCTGCACATCCAGAATGAGCTGAGTTGCCCGGAAGAGGTGCCCTATATCATCGAAGGCCTCGAAGCCATTCTTGGAAGTGCTGATGCCGTCAAGGAACGGAAAATCTACTCTGTTGTCTATTGCACGCTGGCGCCGCTGGCGCATGAGGGCCACATGTGTGATGCCTACCTGGATTTGATCGAATATGAACAACCCATCTGTCTTTTTCCCATGCCGTGCGCCGGATCCACGGGCCCTGCAAGCCTCTACTCCAATATTGCCCAGGGAAATGCCGAAGCCCTCTCGGCTCTGGTCTTGTTCCAGATGTCCAGGCCCGGATGCCCGATCATCTTTGGCGATGCTCCAGGCAGTACGAACTTCAGCAGGGGCAACTTTCTGGAAGGATCACCGGAAATGGTGCTGATGTCTGCGGCAAGGGGCGAGATGGCCAGGTTTTACGGACTGCCCAACGAGCAGGCCGGCTGTCTGACCGATGCCAAGGAGCATGGTTCCCAGGCAGTTATGGAGAAGATGGGCACCACGCTGCCCCTTGCCATGAGCGGTGTCGATCTCATCCAGGGGCCCGGTGCCCTCGATACCAGCAACATGATGACCCTCGAACAGATCGTCGTGGACGATGAAATTGCCTGTTTCTGCAAACGGATCCGGGACGGCATCGACATGTCGGCAGCCAAAAACTATTTCGAGGACATCAAAGAAGTAAAACCCGGCGGGCATTTTCTGATGCAGCCCAACACGCTTAACGCATGCCGTAGTCCCGAATCCATGATGCCGTCATTGTGCGACCGGAATACATTTGAAGAGTGGGCGGAACTGGGCCGTCCGGACATCTACGACCGGGCCCGGGAACGCGTTGAGGAGATACTGGCATCTCCCCTGAAAAATCCCCTCCCGGATGATGTGATCGGCAAGCTGGAAGAGATCATGAGAAGAGCGGACGAAGAGCTGAAGGAATCATAAAATGAAAAAATGCTACGCCCTGCACAGTCAGGAACTCGTGGACCCATTGAGAGGATATCTGGCAAAACTGGTTTTCATGTGCACACCCGGTGATCTCAAATACGCCTTTTTCTGCAACGGCGGTGCCGAGGCTGTGGAAATGGCCCTGAAACTTGTCCGCCTGGAATCATATCATACGAGACCATCGATACCATCATTGAAAAACTGGATGAAACCCTGGCGGAAATTGCAAGAGAGTTCGATGCAGCATAAATAGATACCCGGGTACCCCGTGTTATCGAAAATACGGTTTTGCAGAGCCCCCGGGGACCGGGTTTCGAGTCCGGAGTAGTATTATACAAATTTGAATTAACCGGAAAATGGAGAAATAATGAAAAAAACAGTAATCGTAATGGGAACCGGCGCCCAGGGCGGCACCATCGCCATGCGCCTAAACGAAGAACCCGGTGTAGATGAAATCATCTGTGCCGATTATAACATCAACGCCGCCGAAAGGCTCGAAAAGAATCTTGCAAAGGCACGCGCCGTGAAGGTCGATGCCCGTAATTTAAAAGAGGTGTTGAAAGCATCGGAAGGTGCCCAGCTGATTGTCAACGGACTGCCGCCCGACTTCAACCCCATTCTCATGGAGGCGGCCCTTAAAAACAAAATGCACTATCAGGACATGGCTTCAGGGCCTGTGGAAGGACTCGATTTTATAGGTGCGGTAAAACGCCAGCTTGCTCTTGACGACAAGTTCAGGGATGCGGGGTTGAGCGCTCTTATCAACACGGGATCGGCCCCCGGTCTTGTGAATGTTATCGCACGAAGTGCAGCCGACAAACTGGACACCTGCAGACAGATCGAAATATTCGTTTACGACGGAATCTGGACCAACCGATTCATCCCATTCTGGTGGTCCCCGGAGACCGCATTCGGTGACATGGCTGCAGAGCCGATCAACTTCGAATACGGTGAATATAAGCTGGTTCCGCCTTTTAACGACCCGCAGATGGTAGATTTTCGTGGTCTGGGCCCAAGAAGAATGGTGGACCACGAACATGAAGAGCCGGTAACATTCGGAATGTTTTTCAAAGGACTTGAAAAGGCTACGTTCAAATACGGCGGACCGGCCTGTGGACTTGCCGAATCTCTTTTCAAGATGGGTCTGCTCGGCACTGATCCTGTGGATGTAAACGGAACTTCGGTGATACCCCTTGACCTTGTGTGCAAACTGACGCCGCCGGCACCTGCAGATCCCGAGACGATCAGGGAGGCTCTATCCGAAGGAATGGCTCTCGAAGAGGGCGCCACACTGATCCGTGTCACCGGTGAAAAAAATGGGAAAACGGTTGTCTTCGACAACTACGTCAACGGCCCGGGGCTGACCGAAGCGTTTGAAAAATACGGCATCACCCATGAATCTTTTCTTACCGGCCAGTCGGCATTTCTTTTCACCAAGCTCTTTGTAAATGACAGGATCGATAAAAAAGGCGTCTTTCCGCCGGAGGTTTTGGGCGCCGATCCCCGTGCCTATTATTTGAAGGAGGCTGCCAAGCTCGGAATTACGGTAGATGAAATTACGGAGACCCGGTTGTATTAAAAAGCCTTACCGGATCACATTCAGATAAATTCAGGTCGTTTTGCAGTCATCCACGCATGCTGTTTTGCAAAGAATCTCGACAGATAATCTTACTGATTTTCCGGCTTTATGGCAGCGGCCTGTTGTCCTGCGATACGCCCGAAGACGATACATTCGGTAAGCGCACAACTGCCCAGGCGGCTGGCACCGTGAATGCCGCCACATACCTCCCCTGCGGCAAACAGGTGGGGGATGGGTTGGTTATTGAAATCAATGACTTGTGCCTTTGAATTAATGCCCACGCCTCCAGGCGTGTAATGCACCTTCGGCCACAAGTGTATCGCATAATAAGGGGGATTGACCAGCGGCGTTGCACCATGTGCAAGTGGTTTGCCGAACGGGTCCTGTCCGCGCTCTCCGATGGTATAATTATAGCGCTTTATCGTCATTTCCAGTTGGCCGTCGGGCATTTCAAATGCTGAAGCAAGCGCCGGCAATGTTGCAAAAGCCGTCACATATCCTTGTTTCCGACAGTGCTGGAGACTTTCAGCGTCGATTTTTGCGCCCCTGGCGTCCACTATTCCAACACAGGGATGCCCGGTTTTAAAAATCGCATCACAGCGCTGCCTGCGATCACTCCATTCGTTGACGATACGGTGACCGGCGCCGGGATCGACAACGATACCGGCAGGGTATACACTATATGACGCGAAGCGTGCGCCCTGATAAAATCCGCCCCGGAATGATTTTTTGTTGTGAGACAGCGGGCCACGGAGTGCCCCCCGAAACGGTCCAGTCGATCCAGATATTTCACACCGAGGGTGTTCCGTGTCCAGTCGATGGCCCCGGTCGCTTTTTCCGCCACGATTTTTACAAGAGGGGGATGATTAAGACCCAACCCGGCCCCAAGCATATCCGTATAAAAAAGGTCGGATGAATCTTCTATTCCCTGCTTTTCCTGCAGGTAATTATTCGGCGCGGCCACCCCGCCATCGCTGATGCGGGTATTCCCGCCGGTCACTTTCATCTTTTCCAGTACGATAACCGAGGCACCGACCTCATCGGCTTCTATGGCGGCAGACAACCCTGCCACCCCGGTGCCGATGATGACGATATCTTTTTGTTCATCTCATTTGATCATTTTTTATCCCATTTTGTATAGTCGGTCATTACCATCTGTTTAAACAAAATATCCCGTCATCAAATTCGTTTATATGGATATACCGGCCGGGGCAACGATACATCAAGATTTGTGTTTAATGTACCATGTTCCGGATGTCAACAAATCGGTGATGAAATTGGTCCGCCGCAAATCATGACTTTTGATTTTTTCTTTTTTTTCGTGTAAAGACAGAAAAACCGTTTGTTGAATTTTGGCAGCCTACAGGTGAAACACCGTCACCTGTAGCTTTTTTGTTTTTTATTGGGGCCTTTATGAATTATGCATCCATCATGCATGTCTTGGGAACGCTTCTGATCGTTACGGGCAGTTCAATGGTATTACCGCTGGTCTGCTCGATCTATTACCGGGAAAACGATCTGTTCTCCATATTCATTTCCGGAATTATTGCCATATTACTGGGGGGGCCCCTATTGTGGTTTTTTCGAAAACATCATGAATTGAACATCAAAGACGGCTTCTTCATTGCCGTATTCGGATGGGTTCTGATTTCTGCGGTGTCGGGGTTGCCATTCATGTTTCATGGATCCATTCCTTCATTTACCGATGCCTTTTTTGAAATGATGTCCGGGTATACGACCAGCGGCGCAACCATCCTCACCGACATTGAAATCGTCCCACATGGATTACTGTTCTGGCGGAGCCAGACCCATTTGCTCGGCGGCATGGGATTTTTGACCCTGACTGTTATTTTTCTCCCCCACGGCATGGGCGGTGTGCGTATTTTTCGGGCCGAGTCAAGCCCCGGGCAGGTGATTACCAAAGAAAAATTCATCCCCCGCAATCGAGATACCATGGTCTGGCTCTGGGGTATCTACCTGGCTTTGAATATTCTTGAGACACTGTTGCTGAGTTTCGGCGGCATGTCCATTTTCGATTCATTATGCCATGCGTTCGGGACCGTATCGACATCGGGGTATTCACCCAAAAACGCAAGTATCGGACATTATGACAGTGCCTATTTTGATTGGGTGGTTATCATCTTCATGTTCCTGGGCGGTATGACCTTTATGTTGTTCTACCATATGGCCAAAGGAGAATGGAAAGTCATCAGAATTAACACCGAATTTCGATGGTATGTGGGTTTTTTGCTCTTTTTTTGCACTATGACCGCATGGATTTTATGGAAAGAAAATACATACAGCAGCCCGGCGGATTCCATTCGGTACGCCACTTTTCAGATCATGTCGCTTTTGACCACTACCGGATTCACCACCGCCGATTATGAAAAATGGCCCCAGGCCGCACAGATGTTTCTCTATGCATCATGCTTTATCGGTGCCTGCGCCGGATCAACCACCAGCGGCATCAAAGTGGTCCATTATGTCATCATCTTGAAATACATGGTGGCATCCATAAAAAAAATATTTTTCCAGCCCATGACCGTGGTCGCTGTACGGATAAACCGCCGTCCCGTCGACCGTCTCATTATTGATCTGGCGATATGTTACTTTATTGTTAATATCTTTCTGGTCCTCGGCGGCGGGTGTTTCATGGTGCTGGCGGATGACATGGACTATGTCACCGGCATGAGCAGTGTTATTGCCACATTGATGAATA